>OBEQ012302548.1_pt1 | contig 24773 bp, 19 predicted proteins | sample 1670901 | NCBI WGS metagenome assembly OBEQ01 (sample SAMEA104232315, study PRJEB22302) | groundwater metagenome | biome: forest; feature: aquifer; material: groundwater | place: USA | collected 2011-08-07 | depth 5.4 m | reverse complement strand
TAGGAAACCCTTACTCTATCCGTTGAGCTACGAGGACAAATAATATGACTCAACTAATTATACCCTTATCAGAAGACCAACAGAAGTTAGACAAAGTCGCCACCAATGGCGACAAACTGCGAGAAAACTCCAAAGATATTCTTCAAGTTACTCGTTTTTTCCTCATTTACTACAGGACTAGTAGTTATTTTTAATTCCTCTTTTTTATTTTTTTTCAAAATTTGGGAAGATTTACGAAGTGCCATACTCTTATGAAACCACTTTCCCAAAATCGTGTCAAGAGGGTGAATACTACAGGATTCTATTGGACTGCTATAGGCTCTCTTCCACTCTCTTGTACCGATAAATTTCTTTTTCTTTAAACCAAAGTTTCCTCTCAAACTCTGCCTCCTCTGTATTTCCGGATGCATGGATAAGATTTCGGCCAGATCTTTTTTCAACAAAACCCATATACCCTCTTTCTTTAGTAAAGTCTCCCCTGATAGTTCCTGGAAGGGCTTTGTCACCAAAGGTATGGCCGGTCATTTTCCTCACAGTATTAATTGCATTTCCTCCTTCTAACAGGATTGCTACTAGCGGTCCCTCGGTTAAAAAGTCAACCAGCCACCCAGCCATCTTTTTGCCTATATCAAAGGGTTCAAGCGAGTCTAGGTCCTCCCCGGGATCTCTGCCGTACTCCTGGTAGGTCTCCAAGGCTCTTCTGCCAATACTTTCAATCCACTCCTTACGCGTAACTGGATAGTGTTTCTTGGCGTGCTCGGGGGTAATCCAAATCATCTTCATGGCCACAATTTTGAGGCCGACTTTCTCAAACCTAGAAATTATTTCACCTACTAAGCCCCGCTTGACCCCGTCAGGCTTAATTAGGGCTACCGTCTGTTGCACAAAATCCATGGCCAAATTATACTAAACTCGCAGCAGCTTGAGAAGGTGGTCTTCTTGTTTCTTAGGCACTGGCCCGACCACGGCCAAATTCAACTTGGGAGTTTTAAATAAATCCTGGGCAACTTGCTGCACATCTTTGGTGGTCAGACCCATCAATCTATCAATTACTGCATCGTAAGCTAACACTTCTTGAGGTCGATCCAGCGCCTGGCGGGCATAAAATTCCATTTGGTGCATCGGGTTCTCTTTGCTAAACAGTAGTGGTCCGCGCACTTTTTCTTTAGCTTCGGCTAGCTCCTTTGTAGTCAAGCGTTTATCTTTGGCTCGATCCAGTTCCTGAAGCACACCCGCTAGAGCCTTTTCTAATGTTTCAATCCCGGTGCCTACGTACACCCCCCAGATACCCACGTCTTCCAGTCTATCTTCATCGGCTCTCACCGCATAACACAGGCCCCTCTTCTCTCTTAGTTCCAAAAATAGCCGGCTGGATAACCCCTGGCCGAGGTGAGTGGTCAGTAAACTTGAGGCAAATCGATGAGGATCAGAGGCGTTATACCCCCGTAACCCTAGGCACACATGGGCCTGGTTAGCCAGATCTTTGCGCTGCACCTTAACTACCGCTCTATTTTGTTTTTTGGTCACCGGGGCAAAGTCCCGGCCCTTGCCTGGTCGCAGTTTTCCAAACCAATCCTCAATTTGCCGGCGAATCTTAGCCTCAATACCACTCATTTGACCAGCAATTACTACCACGATGCGGCCAGATACATACTGCTCCTGGTGATAATCCAGGAAAGCTTTGCGAGGCACAGTTTTAATCACCTGGGCCTCTCCTAGGGTGGTGAATCCCAAAGGATTGTGGGGAAACATGGTTTGCTGGAGTAACTCCTGGGCAATTTCATCTGGTCGATCATTCCGCCTCTTAATTTCCTCCAGCACTACTCCCCGCTCGATTTCCAAATCCTTGGCTGGAAATACCGGGTACAAGGCTAATTCTTTAGCTACTTCTAGCCCATCTTGCCATTTGTCGGCTGGAATCTTACACCAATACGCGGTTGCCCCAATATCTGTCCAAGCGTTTTGAATTGCCCCTAAGCCTTCCAAGCGGGTGGTATCCCGAGACGTAGGAAATTTCTTTGTGCCCTTAAATACCATATGCTCCAGAAAATGGGATAGACCGTTTATGGGAGGCTGTTCATATCTACTCCCGGTTTTGACATACACTCCGCAAGCCACACTCTCCACACCTTGCATAGGAGCCAAAACCACCCGGACTCCATTTTCTAATGTATAAAAATCAAAGGTTTTAGCCATCACATGTGCTCCAAGGCTTCGATGCCAAGGATTTGCAAGCCGGATTTTAACACCTGGCCCACATTACTCGTCAAGGCTAGTCGAAAATTCCGGCCCTGGGGGCTATCAGCTTGAAGGATAGAGTGCTTATTGTAAAAGGTATTAAATCTTTGCGCTAATTCGAACAAAAAGTTACACACCAAATTTGGAGCATAGCGAGTAGCCGCCTCTTCCACCACTTCACTATAGCGATAAATCCAGCGTAACACTTGGAGTTCCTCCTCGTTTAGCTCGTAGTTCGTAGCTCGTAGTTCGTAGCTTTGATCTTCGCGCTGCGCGCTAGGCGCTTTTTTCAGCACGCTTTGCGTCCGAGCATAGGTATATTGCAAATATGGACCAGAGTTGCCTTCCAGTGCCATTATCTTTTCCCAGTCAAACACTACGTCACTTTGAATGCTATGCATCAGGTTAAAGTACTTAATCGCCCCTATGCCCACAGCCTGAGCAGTGGCACCATCATCGCTCCCCAATTTTCTGGCTCTATCTATGGCTTCATTTAGTACTTCGTCTAGTTTTATGGTCTTACCCTTACGCGTGGCAAATTTTTTGCCGTCTGTATCCAAATACAATCCATGTTTTGTATGTATCAAAGTATTTCTATCCCTAACATAACCTAACATCTGAGCCGCCGTAAATACCTGTCTGAAGTGCAATGCCTGCTCCGCTCCCACTTCATAAATTACCAAATCCGGGTGCCATTTCTGTTTCCGAAACTTAACTGTAGCCAGGTCACGGGTAGCATATGTTGTTCCCCCATCACTTTTAACTAGCATCAAGGGAGTTTTCTCGCCGGGAATTTCAATTATCCAAGCTCCTTCACTTTGCCTGGCAATCCCCTGCTTGGCTTGCGAAATCACTTCTGGCATCAAGTCCTCGTATGCCGACTCTGGGTAGGCATTGTCTATTTTGACTCCCAAAAGCGTGTAGATCCGGTCAAACTCAGCCAGCGATACTTCCACGCACTTCTGCCAAATCTGGCGAGCTTGGGGATCCTTGTCCTCCAGCTTCTTAAACCACAGGCTTCCCTCTTGTTCCAAAGCCGGATTTGCCTCTGCTAATTTATGAAACTGAACATACAATTTCTCTAAGTTCTCAATGGAGTAGTCATCAGTTTTAGTTTTAATGATCATGTAAATGATCTTGCCAAATTGGGTCCCCCAGTCCCCCAGGTGATTGTCTCCTATCACGGTGTAACCCAAGGCTTGGTGAAGGTTATATAGGGCTTGGCCAATAATGGTTGAGCTAAGATGACCTATCCCAAACGGCTTGGCAATATTGGGACTAGAGTATTCTACAACCACAGTTCTGCCTTTACCTGTGTGGGGAATTTCCACTTTAGACAGCTGGCTTACTAAATAATCAGATTTAAGCTTAAAGTTGATAAAACCCGACCCGGCTACACTTACTTCAAAATCATCAGATTTTATTGGCGCGGCTACTTTTTCCGCCAGCGGCCGGCCACCTTTAAGTTCCAAGGCAATATTGGTAGCATAATCACCGTGCTCTTCAGCTTCTGGATGTTCCATCTTGATTTGGGCGGCTGGAACACAGACCCCAGCTACACTGCAAACTGCTTTATAAACCAGCCCCTGTAATTGCTCACTGATTGACCTTGACATGCCTATATTATGTGATATTATTATCTCATCACGACGAGAGGAGGTCTGTAAGGTTCGTCCTTACATGATTGCCTCTCATTTTTTATTTGAATTAACTACTCTAACCTCTAATTTAACCTTTAAGTGAGAGATAAAATCAATTTTGTTCGGGGCAAACGGTTTTAATAAGCCAGAATATTTCTTTTCGTTCGGCACCAGAAGTCTAAAAAGTTTACCTATCTTATTCAAGTGGTCCACCAAGCAATAGAAGTCACCGTCACCGGTAACAATTACAGCTTGGTTATAATTAGGGAGCTCTATCATTGTGTGTAAGACCAACTCAGCGTCTACATTTCCCTTGACTAAGACATTTTTACCTTTCTTGATCTCCAAAGTAGGTTTAAAAATAACAATATATCCATCTTTTTGTAATTGGGTATATAGCAGCTGGTTTTTTGCCACATAGCCTATAAACAAAAATGCCTTCTCGACTTTATATTTATCCTTCAAATAGACCCGGAATCTGCCAAAATCCAGCTCCCATTCCTGATCCCTGACTCCCAAATTAAGATTTTGGCTATCAATAAAAGCATAAACTACTCTTTCTTTGTCCCGCTTAGTTAGAATTGACATACAGCAAATTATCTCTCAGAAGTCGTGTCTAAACAAGAATCCAATTGAGAAAGTCTTTTATTGCCAAATTACTGGTCGAGGATCCATGATCTCCATTTGGATAAAGCTTAAGCTTAAATTGACCTTTCTGGTTCGGAAAGGTCTTAATAAGTTTCTTATGGTATTTAACCGACTTGGAGAAGTGAATACACTTATCTTTCTTGCCATGGGCAATAAATAGTCTGGCTCCCTTTAACCATTGAATATTATCCATTGGAGACAAACCATCTCTGTCTTCGAGATGATCCCACCACAGGTTAGGCTGTAGCACTCCCTTGTAAAGATGGTGATAACCTCCTAGTTCCATCTCACGCATGAAGTCCGCATTTGTTTCTTCCCCCTTCACTTTCCCCTGTTCGCTTTGGTCAACAGCTGGACTGAATATGGCCAACTTGTTGATTTTTTTATTAAACCGAGGCAACAAAGGTACATATGCACCTCCCAAACTTCTTCCGACAAATATTACATCGTCATACTTGAGTGAATATTTTTGATTGTCATAGTAACTTATCCCCTCACATCCCTTCGTAAAATTTTCAAAGAGTAATAGTAATGTCCTTATGCAGTTTCTGGGCGTAAATTTCCCGTCGCTTCTGCCGAAACCAACATAATCCGGTACAAACAGATCGATCCCGCTCTTGAGTACATAGGGCGCATCGGGCCAGTTGCCATTGTCCGGAACGGTAGGTCCTCCTGGTGCATATACCACAATCTTACTAGCCTTTTTGCCACAACTATAATACATGCCTCCAATAGAGCCGATTCTCACAAAAACAGCCTTAGGGAACTGAACTATATTCATACCTTCAGTAGAACTTTATTAACTCTTTTAAGGCTAGGTGTCAACTTATAAATCCAAAATAGCGGGTCAAACCTTTCGGCCATTATATATATGCCTGCTTCACCTATAAGCTCGTGAATTTTCCAGTCAAAAGCCAGGTATCCTGCAATATCCCAAAAGGCTGACTCAAACCCCATGTTTTCCCCACCCATGATATTTTTGACCACTTTCCGTGCATCTTTATTTGTACTTAGGGCAAATGATAACTTTAGAAGCTGATCAAAGTAACCCAGCATTGTTTTCTCAACCTCCTGATTCGGCACAACCATCCCTTCCGGCAAAGGTTTATTGCCCACAAAAACAGGGAATTCTATGCCTAGCTCATCGTAATCGTAGAAGTTAACTTGCACTCCTGCATCACCACTTAACTTCGCAAATCTAGACTGATAGAGCCCTTGGTGATAATCCAATTTCCACTCCTCAGAGTGATCGTGGTCTCCCAAGACTCCCTTGTTAGCAAAAACTACCATTAAATCTAGGCTGCCTCCCAACGACTTAAGTTTGGAGTGCAACGCCGATACGGCGGCTTCATAAGCCTCAACCTTTCTAGAAACCCGAGAGTCGGTGATTGTTGCCGGTGGAGCTATCAGGCGAGATTCCTCTAAACTCCCAGGAGAATACAGAGGGCAAAGTACAATGCAAGCCTTGGCATTAATATCAGGCGGTTTGAGCCCAGGAATCACAACAGATTCAGGCCATACTTCGGATATAGTCTTCCAAAAATCATCAGGATGATAGCTTATCGTCTCCGCCATAAAAATCGCCCCTTTACTTAGGGGCGATTAAGGCCAATCGCGGTACCACCCTACTTCGAAAACCCTGCCCCGCTTAGCGCGGGTATTAAAAAAGACCCCGTTTCAACCTTGACGATGGTCTTGAGTTTTCCTCATTTATGCTATCACGGGCTATCCCGTCCCGAATTTCCTCGGGAAGCTCGAAAGACGCGACCCTTTCTTAACGCTTTTCAAATTGTAAGAACATATTACTGCTTTTTCCTCTTGCTGTCAACTTTTTCTTTCGGCCCTAGGAATTTCCATACCATGACAAAAGCAATCACTGCCAGGAAAAATATTTCCAGTGCTCTTGCATTGGCTTCCCATATGTCAATCATTTTAATTTCCCTCTCGTAAGATAACAGCCATCTTTAAACTTAATATACCTGCGGTTATATCAAAAAGCAATAACCACCAATCCAGGTTTTGACCTCCAACAAATACTGGAACTATAACTACTGCCCCAAACCATCCCGCAGCCAGGTTGATAAGCAAATCTGAAATTACTCCTCCCCACCTTCTATCTGTCTCCATACTGCAAATTGTACCACCACTTGTGGCCGTCGGATATCAACTCTACGTCACCGTTTTGGTCTGTTCTCAACGTTTTAATCTGGTGGGAGCTTAATAAATCCAAGGCTTGGGGATGGGGATGGCCATAACGGTTCTTTTTTCCCACAGAAATGACACCTAACTGAGGTTTGATAACCTCAAGCCAGCTCGGCAGCATACCAGTTTTGGATCCATGGTGAGGGACTTTTAAAACCTCTACTGGACCTAGCAGTCCAGTAGCCATCTGTGCTAACTCTACTTGGCTATCGGCATCGGCGGTGAGGAGCATATCGAAATCTTGATATGTCACTTTGCCCACAATGGCCACTTTGTTAAAGTCCAAGCCTTTGGTTTCAACACTGGCTGTATAACCGGCAGATGGCCAAATAATGCCAAATTTGACCTGATCGTCTAGCTTGATCTGGTCACCAGTAGTCAGAGTAATTTGAGGAATATCCTTTATTTTAGCCTTCAGCTTGAGCCAGGATACAGTAGTGTTGCCAAAGCTGTCGCTAGCAAATTGAGCCACCGTATATCGATCAACGATACTACTAAATCCCCCAAAATGATCCAGCTGAGGATGAGTAATGACGGCAAATTCAATCCGATGATCATAAAAAGGCATGTGCCGGGATAGACACCCGAGGATTGAATTGTCTGGCCCCGAATCTACTAGCATTTGGGTCGTCCCCCGCATAACTAGGATGCCATCTCCTTGACCCACATCGCAAACCACCACATGCAGATTCTGATCCGGCAAAGTAAAGGCTGCCGACCAAATGCTGACGACAGACAATAATAGTCCCCCAACCAACCAGTTCATCTCGCCTTTTTAAGATTAATTAGGTAGGTCACCATAATTAAGGCTGCATAGTAGCCCAGCACCCATCCCCAACTCAGGTTGCCCACGGCAAAACTAGCCCAGGGTAAGTTTCCCAAAAGCGTAACTCCTCCAGTCATCAATCGTAGTAGCGGCCAAGCCAGCCAATTAACCGGGCCAACAATTAACCCCACGGCAGTAATTTGCATAATCGGGGGCACTACCCACAACAGCAGCAGATTGGCCACCGGCGCAATTACACTCAAGTTGCCAAAATGATGCAAGATCAGCGGCAAGGTGGTCGCCTGGGCAGCCAAACTCGTCCACGCGTCACCGGTAGGTCGCCAAGCCAAAATTCCAGCTGTAGCGGCCATCGACAATTGCCAGCCAATATCGGAAAGATAGCCGGGATTGATAACTAACATCATCCAACCGGCAAGGACCAGCAGCCACAAGGAATCTGCCTCTCTACCCCAGATCTGACCCAAAAATAGGGTGCTGGCCATAATCCCTGCCCGAACTACTGAGGGAGTAGTCCCGGATAAAAAGACGTACAAAATAATACTTAATATACCAAAGAGTATCGCTAGCCTGCGATGCAATAGCCTCTTGAAAAGGAGCATTGTCCATCCCGCGACTATAGTGACGTTATAACCAGAGGCAGCCACCACATGAGTTAGACCTGTCCGCTGAAAAGCGAGTTTTAAACTTGGGCTCATTTCTTGGTTTCCTCCCAAGAGAATCCCCGCAGCCAATCCCCCTTCGTCACCGGGCAACCAGCGCAACAGCTGGCCTACCAGTTTAGACTTCTGCTGCTGCATAAGTCCTGTAAAAGTTAGGGAGCTAGAAATAAGATGGAAGTCTTGATGTATCAGACCAAACTTGGCTCCCTTTACCGCTGTCACTAAGGGAGCGATAGTGCCAGTTACCTTGACCTTATCCCCATATTGCAGTTGCTCCCCAACTGGTATTTCCAGCGCAATTCCCTCAACCACCAAGTATTGCTTGCGATATACTTTGATAGGTTCTGTACGAACCATTGCGGTGATTTGGACTCTCTGACCAACTCGATACGGAGATTGAGCATGGGAGAAAGTCCAAAGCCGCACTAGTAAAATAATAACCGCTCCTCCCACTATCACCCATCTCACCATACAGACAGCTGGTTTTTGATATTATCAAAGACTTTTTGGCCGACAATCTTCTTGGTTACCAGTTCCTCCACATTTTGGTAAGGTCTGCCGTTAATAATCTTTCCCGCAGTTACTGGACCTATTCCCGCAAGCGCTTCTAACTCAGACTGAGTTGCGGAATTGATATTTATCTTTTCATTACTTGTTTTCACTAAACTTCCCGAGGCTCCTGCATTAGTCACCTGAACTTCAGACTGGGAAGGAATATATAATTTCGCCCCATCGCTAAGCACACTTGCTCTATTTAGATTGGTTTCGATCCATTTAAAATTGGCGTCAGTGGCCAAACCTCCTGCTTTTTTAATGGCATCGTCCACTCTTGACCCGGGCTCAAGTTGATACACTCCAGGTGCGTTTACTGCGCCAGATATATCTATATAGATAGTCTTCGTAGTCTTTTGTTCAGTACTAGCAGAAAGGATTTCTACTTTATTCTCACTTTTAAAGCCAGTTTTCAACCAGAACCAACCAGCTCCTAGTAAAATCAAGCCCACCAAGGCCAAAACTACGCCTAGCCGATTCCTGTCTAGCCATGATTGGGCAAGATCTAAGTTCACAGTTAATTAGACTACAAAATTAATTAGCTTCCCGGAAATAAAGATAATCCTGTACTTCAATCCTTTTAAGTGATTTTTTACCTTATCACTCTCCAAGGCTTTCTGCTGAATATAGCCTTGATCAGTGCTTGATTCAGTTTCAACTTCTAACTTGTCTCGCAATTTACCGTTTACTTGAACAATAATTACCGCTTCGTCCCCCACCAATAAGTCACTATCAAACTCCGGCCAAGATTGCAAATGTACTGATTCACTATGTCCTAGTTTGTACCATACCTCTTCAGCAAAGTGAGGAGCGAAGGGAGCTAATAACAAAGCCAGGGTGGCCAAAGTTTCTTTACCTAGAGATGCCAGATCATGTAGATCGTTTAGACATTCCATAACTGCCGAAATTGCAGTGTTGTATTTAAAGTGTTCCACGTCCTGAGTCACGCGATGAACTGCGCGATTCATAATCACCCTCTCTTCTTTAGCTTGAGTCCGACTAGTTTGGTGTTGATATAACTCCCACAGTTTTTTGATAAATCGGTGCATCCCCTCAATCCCCGAATCCCTAAAATCTGGATATCCATCCATTGGACCCATAAACATCAGGTACAGCCTTAGGGTATCGGCTCCAAACTTAGCAATATACTCATCGGGGCTGACTATATTTCCCCGGCTTTTACTCATCTTGGCCCCATCTTTAATCATCAGCCCATGGGCAAAAAACCTGGGGAAGGGTTCCTCAAAACTTACCAGCTTTAAATCATGTAATACCATCGTCACAAACCGGGCGTACATCAAATGCAGAACCGAGTGCTCTGCCCCCCCAAAGTATAAATTTACGGGCAGCCACTTCTTGGTAATGTCCGGGTCAAAGGCCAGTTTATCAGCCATTGACGAACCCACAGACGGATATCTTAAGAAGTACCAGCTGGAATCTACGAACGTATCTGATACGTCTGTTTCCCATGTGGCTTCTCCTCCACAACCAGGACTCTTAGTCTTATAAAACTCCGGGTGATTAGCTAGTGGCCCCCTGCCAGTCCCCTCCGGCTGATAATCAGAAATGGGAGGTAGCCTCACCGGTAAATTTTCTTCCGGGTACCAGCCAGTGCTATTCCAGTCGGCCGGACAAGCGTGTTTCTGCTGGGAAAACCAACACTCACCTTTAGCCGCGCAAGCTGGACAATAAATCATAGGAATCGGAGGGCCCCAATATCTCTGCCGGGAAATCAGCCAATCTCGTAGATGATAGCTAACTGCCCTCTTCCCCCAGCCTTCTGTCTCAATCCTTTTCCACAAACTCGGGTCTGGTTCCATCTCCTCCACCGGAATTTTATATTTAAGGGCAAACTCCTTATCCCGCTCATCATGGGCCGGTACTCCCATAATTGCCCCTGATCCGTACTCTGCCGAGACATAATTAGCTTTCCACACAGGAACCTTTTTACCCGTCAGAGGGTTAGTCACATACTTGCCTGTAAATTTGCCTACTTTTTCTCTGTCGCCCTCTTTAACCAGCTCCGAGGCTGGGATAGCAACAAATGTCGCTCCGGCTAGTGTATCTGGCCGGGTGGTAAAAACCTCAATGTCATCAAACTTGATATTCATCCCCTGTTTCTTGCCAATCCATCCTCTCTGGGCTGTAACTACCCGTTCACTCCAGTCAATTTTGGTTAAACCATCTAAGAGCCGGTCGGCGTAGTCGGTTATCCTAAAAAACCACTGTTCCAGCTCCCTCTTGCCCGCAACCGTCTGACACCTCTCACACCGCCCGTCAATAATCTGCTCATCTGCCAGCACTGTTTTACAACTGGGGCACCAGTTGACCATAGCTTTCTTTTTATAAGCTAGCCCAGCTTTATACATTTGCACAAACAGCCACTGTGTCCATCTATAATAATCTACATCAGAAGTTGTCACTGTTCTAGTCCAGTCGTAGCCCAGACCCAAAGATTTCGACTGCTGTTCAAAATGTTTAGTGGTTCTTGCCAACATTTCTTGCGGGGTTTGACCGATCTTAATAGCATAGTTTTCGGAGTGGATTCCAAAAGAGTCATAGCCGACTGGTTGAAATACGTCTTTGCCATGCATGCGCATAAATCGGCCATAAATATCACTACCAGTTGATGCAAAAGCATGACCTGCATGCAAACCCTCCCCAGAGGGATAAGGAAACATCCACAAGTTATAAAAGGGGTTTTTAGCTTTGAGCACATCCGGAGTGTATAATCCCAACTCTTCCCATTTCTTTTGCCACTTGGACTCGATTTTTCTATGATCGTAAGTTGTCATCGACTAATTTTACCTCTTTTGCTGATCTTCTTCCAAGGCAAGTCGGCCCAAAATACTTCCTGAGTCCAATCGATAGTCTTCCACAAAGCCCTGATATGAAGTATGACGATTATCCCCGGCCCCAAACATGGCCAAAATCGGTTGGGGGTCAAACCAGGGTAAGATCTCCCGTCGCAGGTACTTACTATAGCTGGAATACTCGTATTCGTCTGGCTGAGCGGTAGCCACAGTAGACACAGGACCAAAGCGGGACACTTTCAAATTTATAGGATTAAGGTGAATGTAGCGGGTTAAATGTAATAACTGCGGCTCATCTTCTATTAATACCGCTTTATAAATACTCTCAAACAAGCTACCCTGACGATGGTACTTGCGATTAAAATACATGCAATAATTGACGCATATCCGCCGCATGAGCGCAGTGATGCCCCGAGGAATGCTCTGGCGAACCAATAGATGAAAATGGTTTGGCATCAAGCAGTAAGCCAAGAGTATTACTTGGCGATGAAGGTTCATCCGCTGCCTGTGACTAGAGACGGAAGGCTTGGGGAGTTTAAAACCTGGCCGAGTTTCATCCGCAAATGGAGATAGGTATTGCTTCAACAAAAAAAGAAAAGTTTTATAGTCCTGGGAATCTAAAAAAATCTCTCGTTGATCTACCCCACGGTTATATATGTGATAAAAACCCTGTTCTACAAACTTCTTAATAGTGTTTTTTCTAGCCATTGGAGAGGATTCAATCCTTTCCGCAGAGGATTGAATCCTATTCGTTATACAACTTGACTAACCTTTGGTAAAACCAATACTATCATATTAATGAAATTGACTACGGTTTTACAAAAAACCGGCTATTGGATAGTCTGGGCTACCATCTTCATCCTCCCCTGGTTTTTCTTGCCCATCACTTCAGAGTTCTACGACTTTAACAAAAACTTTCTCCTCATTGCCTCCAGCCTGTCTTTGATACTTATATGGGCCACTATAAACATTGTCGATCGCCAGGTGCGAATTGTGCGCTCACCTTTGGGGTTGCCAATTCTTTTGGTGGTGGTGGCCTGGATGGCTTCTGCCATTCTACGCAGCCCTAACCGAGTCGAGGCTTTCCTTGCCCCTGGCCAAGCTGGAACCTGGATAGCTTTGGGGTTATTTTTCTTCACTGGAGTCAGCTTTGTGCGGCATAAAAAAGAGGTCGACTGGTTAATAGTGGCAGTGGCTTCCTCACTGGGAGTGCTAGGACTGGTAACTATTCTTTTCAGCTCTGGGGCCATGTCTCAACTGGTACCTCACCTGCCCAGCTTTATGAACAGTCGACTGTGGAGTCCCACTGGATCGCTGTTAGCTGCCGCCGTCGCCTTAGTCAGCGCCATCCCCATGCTTATCTATCTAGTCATTAAACTCAAGAACCAAATTGCCTCGGGGCTGGCAGCTTTCTCGCTACTATTACTTTTTATCTCTGGTGGAACCGCAACTTATAGGCTCCTCAATCCCGCCACTGCCGCTGAGAAAGCAGTTTTTCTAGACCATAAAACTGGCTGGGGTATAGCTTTGGAAGCTCTCAAAGCCTCCCCCATTTTGGGCACCGGACCAGCCACATTTTTATCAGACTTTACCCGCTTTCGGCCAGTGATGTTTAACCTCACTCCCAACTGGGCTCTAAGGTTTGTCACCAGCAGCAACTACTATCTCGAACTTCTGGCCACATTAGGAGTGGTGGGATTAGCGGCGTATCTGCTTCTAGTATTCAAATCCTGGAAGCTAGTGCAAAAATCGGCCAGATTATCGAGCGTCTTAGCTATTGCCAGTGGCCTATCACTCCTCACCTGCTTTGGTCTGCAGCTGTTTTTACCCATTAATTTTGTGTTGCTATTTCTCACTTTTGTGTATCTGGTAATTTTGGTGGCCGCCGTTAAACAGGCCGGTACAGCTACCGTTCATGAAGCAAATGTAGATATTGTGGCAGCTGGATCAACTGGGAACTCACCAATTCTGCCTTGGGTGGTTTTAGTGCTGGCCCTACTTCTGGGTGGGTCAGCCCTCTACTTGGGTGGAAGAGCATATCTGGCCGAGGTGAAGTACCAACAGGCCATCATGGCAGCCCAGCGTAACGATGGCAAAACGACTTATAATAACCTGGCTTCGGCTATCAGCCAAAACCCTTTCTTAGATACCTATCGCGTCACCTTCGCCAGAACTAGCCTGCTGCTGGCTAATTCAATCGCTTCCGGACAAAATCTGAGCGACCAGGATCGCAGTACGGTAACCCAACTGGCCCAGCAATCCATCCAAGAAGCTAAAAATGCAGTCGCTTTGGATCCGATCAAAGTTTCCAATGTGGAGAATTTGGCTAATATCTATCGCAACTTGCTTAACTTTGCCCAAGGGGCAGACAGTTGGACAGTGGCTTCATACCGGCAAGCGATTAATCTAGACCCGGTTAATCCTAATCTGCGTATCGCTCTGGGTGGCGTATTATATGCCCAAAAAAACTATGACGACGCCATCAGATTTTTCCAAGCTGCAGTCGACCTTAAACCCGATCTGGCCAACGCTCACTACAATTTAGCCGCCTCCTACAAGCAAAAGGGAAACTTAGACCTGGCCATTACTGAAATGCAGGCCGTGGTGCAATTAGTCGACCGCAATACATCAGACTATGACAAAGCCAGTAAAGAACTAGCCGATCTGCAAAAGCAAGCTGGCCCGGCTGCCAAAAACGCCAACACCTCAAACTCTACTGGATCGCAGTTGACTGCTCCCGAACCCCTACCCACTCCGGCTATCAACCCACCCTTAAAGCTAGACCAGTCGCTTTCTCCTGAAACTACACCCTCACCCTCGACACAAACTACTCCCCAGTGATACCATTTCTCTAGTGTTCCATCGCTTTCTGCCACTGGCCTTAGGTTTAGTCCTTTTTAGTCTGAGCGCGGTCCCGGCCTCAGCTCAGGTAGCTTCACTGTATGTCTCACCTCAAGGCAGTGATGCTAACCCAGGAACGATATCTCAACCCTTCGCCACCCTCACCAAGGCTCGTGATGCGGTGCGAACTATCAACCAGAATATGACTGGGGATATCACCGTTTACCTCAGAAGTGGAACTTATTTTTTAAGTGGGCCTTTACTACTTGGCCCCCAAGATTCTGGCACCAATAATTTTAAGGTCATTTATAAAAACTACACAGGGGAAAGACCGATCGTTAGTGGTGGAAAGATAATTATTGGTTGGATCCAAGAAGGCAATAAGTGGAAGGCCAACGTCGGCACATTGAATACTCGTCAATTGTACGTTAATGGTGTGCGAGCCACGCGCGCACGAAGTGCCGGTGGAATACCCGGCGGGACAAGAACATCAAATGGATACAATACGACTGATACGACGATGCAAAACTGGGGAAATCAAGGGAATATTGAAATGGTGGGTGAGAATCAGCCTTGGAGCCAATCCCGGTGTCAAGTGCAAAGCATTTCAGCTAACTTTATCACCATGAAACCAGAATGCTGGGGATCGGGTTTTCCATCTAGTTGGATCGAGAATGCATATGAACTTCTAGATCAGCCAAGTGAGTGGTATTTCAATAGATCCACTGGCTGGTTGTACTATATGCCTCGAACTGGTGAGAACATGACTACAATTTCAGTTGTAGCTCCGGTCCTGGAAGCACTAATTCAAGGCAATGGGACAGTCAGTAGTCCAATTCAGAATTTGCAGTTTGAAGGTTTGACCTTTGCCCACACTACTTGGTTAAGGCCAAACACTGCGTTGGGGTTTACCGAAGCTCAGGCCAATTCTTATATACAGCAGGAACTTCCCGGAGGTCCTTGGAAAAAAGTACCTGGAGGTCTCTATTTCACCTACGCCCAAAACATTCGTTTTGAAAGAAATATCTTAGCCAACTTGGGAGGAGCAGGCATCACCTTGGATTTCGGCAGTAAAAACAATATTATCTCCGGCAACCACTTTTTTGACATCGCGAGTAATGCCATCAATTTGGGAGATTTAGCCAATCCTCAAACCACAGATACACGGGAAATTCCGCAAAACAATCAAATCACCAACAATTACATTCACAAAATAGCTGCCGATTACAACGGCGGGGTAGCTATTTGGGCAGGTTACGTAGATAGCCTAACTATTGCCCATAATGAAATCCACGACTTGCCTTACTCCGCTATTTCCCTTGGCTGGGGTTGGGGTACTGCCGACCCCACCATCGCCAAGAATAATTTGGTCACGAATAACCTTATCTACGATCATGTCAAGGTGTTACGGGATGGCGGGGGCATTTACACTCAGTCGGCACAACCGGGTACTCAAATCTTAAATAACGTCGTCAGAAACCAAGTTCGTGATCAAGGTGGGCTGTATGCAGATAATCACAGTCGCTATATCACCTGGAGTAACAATGTCTCCGTCAGCAATCCCTACAGCGTCCTTCTTAATAACACCCAAGAAGTTACCGTCACCGGGAATTACCTCCAGGGTAACATCTGGGTGTATAACCCCTGGGGTACAAATATCACCAGCCCCAATACCCAAATCACCTCCCTTTCCCAAGTACCCTCATCAATAGTCGGTAATGCTGGCATAGAAGCTGCTTACCAAAACATTAAAACCTTTACCCCGATCATCCCCACCCCCCCTCCCCTCCCCGGTGATCTTACTGGCGATGGACAAGTTAACCTCCTTGATCTATTAGCTGCCATCTCTAGCCTAAACATTTTTACTTTCAATCAAGTTGTGGCCAATTTTGGAAAATGAAAAACTGGATTTTAGTGCTCGTATGTGTGGTCTTCTTTATTCCTCACACTATATTTGCCCAAGCCCCGAGTACTCCCTCTTTCTCTTCATCCGACTCCCATCCCCAGTATTGGGCAACTGGTCCATATCAGTACATTAATAGAAAATTCCAGCGTTTATCCTCAAGTGCCAATCCCGGATACGACTTTCTCTGGGAAAAAAACGGACCCTTAGCCAATGGTGAAAGATTCGTTACCTACTCCAAACTTTTTCCCAATCTGTCGGAGGAACTATACGAATGGGAAAGGTGGACGCTGGATGCCACAAATCATCAAGCGATTCTGCACCAATATGGAGGTCGGACAGAAACTACCAGTGGGCCGTCTAGTATCTCCCTAGCCAATTGCCAGTCCGGAATTACTGGCCATCCCTGGCCCAGTTTATCCTCCAATCAAAGTTTTGCCTTTACTCCAGAGTCACGAAAATCCAATAATCAGTGCCCGCCTGAGTGGCAAAACATACAAAACCCAGGCGGCTATATCGCTATTTCTCTCAAAGATTACTGGCCGGGTCCATTCTCTTCCATCCGAAACCAAGCCTGTGATCAGTATCTTCCTCCATCTATCGATCCTGTGGGTAATTTAGTATGCAAATCCAGTCCCACTGCCGGGATTATCTACCAACGATATGTCATTGGCAGCAACTCAGTCCATGGATGTGAAGCCACAGTTTACGCTTGGGGCTATCCCCAATCCAATTCCGAAAATTATCGACTATGGATGAGAAACGGGGAGTTAAGATTTTCAGATTTTATAAACCTGGGTGCTTATTCTCCACCTCACCCCCCCGATGATCACGTATGGTGGGATTCTCAATGCCAGCGGGCTTGGCAAGAAAAACCCAACTGGCTGTATACAGGTGATTACCAGCTCGACAATCAAAACTTATCCTCCGCCATAACAGGAGATATAAACTTAGACGATCATGTTGATATATCAGACTATAACTTACTCAAACAATCATTTAGCAATCCTTATACCGTCTTCGACCTCAATCAGTTAGTTGCCAATTTTGGGAAATAACCTAACATGAAACACACAGCCTTATTGTTACTCCTCCTTAGTTTCCTTCTCGCCTTTATCTCACCACGCCCAGTGGCAGCGAGCAGAGAAAACAAATCTATTCGATTAGGGGGGTACTTTACCCACGGTTCACTGAATATTCCCTGGATTTCTTCTCACTTTGACTTGCTCATTTGGAATCACGCTCTGTACAAATCAACCAATGGCATTTCCAATATTTCTGACCCTCTCACCCCGGCTACTGTTCGTCTGCTTAAGGAAAACAACCCTGGGATAAAGCTTTTTCTGTACCTCACTACGCGTAGCATCTTCGAAGTGGATGGGTTAGCCGGGTCGGTCGGTGGCTGGGAGCCAACTATGTATGCATGGGTCCTCAAAGACGGAAACGGTAACGAAATACCTAGTCACTGGGCAAATGCATTTGGTGAACCAGCCCACTATATGGATTTTGCTGGGGATGAGGGGTGGGCGAAATACTGGGCAGAACAGGCTGCAAAGTTGGTATCTGAATTTGGTGTCGATGGGGTTGCTGCTGATGAACTGGCGGTAGGGTTTCATCCACGCTGGGGCACAAGTCTCCAGTCTTATCCTACAGAAGAGAGCATTCGTAACGCGACGGAAACATTTCTCACTATTGTGAGGGAAATAACAACTACGACTATCTTACCAACGAGTTTAGGATTCTACTTTCCCGCAGCCCGTGGATTAGGGACGCTGTGGGATCAATATGACAGTCTTTTAAATGACGGTGTTTTTAATGAACACTGGGTCCGTCAGTACGCCATCAAGCAACCTGTTCCTTTGGACCAGTGGCTGGATAACATTCGCTCTGCTGAAGACTATAGTCGTCGAGGCCGGCTCTACCTAGCGATGTGTGAGTTTGACATTATTCCAAGTGAAGTCGAGTACTGCATAGCCAGTTACCTCCTGGCGAAGCAGAGTGACAGTCTAATACTACAACCGTTTGTCACTGACCTAGGATTTGACCTAAATCCTCTTATCGAAAAATACCCATTGATCGCAAGGTACTTGGATATTGAATTGGGTATGCCCCAGCAGGATCGGACGTTCGACGTGCCTTCTGGGATCTGGTGGAGAAACTTTGAAAAAGGTATTGTCGTCGTCAATCCCGATACTCAGCCTCACGCTATTACCTTTAATCGGGACTATTTTCGTCTAGATGGATCAAGGGTCAGGCTATTGACGCTTTCTGGTCAGACTGGTGCTATTCTTCTGACTCAACCTCCTCTGGCTGGTGATCTCAACGGTGATGGCAAAGTAGATATATCAGACTATAACTTACTCAAACAATCATTTGGCAACCCCTACACCATCTTTGACCTCAACCAGTTAGTTGCCAATTTTGGAAAAGTCCAATGAAAAAGTTAGTGTTATTTTTGTTGCTTTTCATCACACCCTATTCTGCTCTAGCCATAGGACAAACGACAGACATCCGCTATGCTAAGGATTTTCCCGGTTCAGATTACTGCGCAAAAATCTCTGCCGCCATAGTGGACCTTCCAAGTTCTGGTGGAACTGTAGACGCCCTCAGTCTGGTCGGACCGCAATCCTGCGCTGGCGATCCCTTCGGGGGAACAAATAAACCTGTTACATTATTGATTGGAACTAGTACTATTCTAGTCTCTTCCACTTGGAACCCAGCTATAGGGTCACAGATTATTGGTATCGGGCCGGCCTCGTCGATCATTCAAGCCAATTCTCCTGGATTTATTCTAATTAACCCCGCAAAAAATAATACAGTCTCAGGGATAGATATCAAAGGTCCGTTTCTGGGTGTCTATACCACCTCAACTTATCCTACCCCACCAGCGGTGGGGAATATCGTGGCGATCAAAAACGCCGCCAATGCTTCCGAGTGCACCATAGGCTCAAGTAACTGGACTAATGTCTGCCAATGGAACGGCAGCGCCTGGGTGAACTATACCTGGAGCGGCAAGGCCCTCGGACAAAACGTCAATCCCGGAAATGCCCCAAACCCAAGCGGCAGTTGCATCCAGGCAACAAGTCATGTGGCTGGCAATTTAACTCTCGATAATGTAATTACGGAGCAGTGCGCGTCTATTGGTGTAAATCCAGGAGCTGGTAATCCCAGCGGAACAATTCGCCGTCTTATTTCCCGGAATAATTTTAATGAAGGCTTGTTCATTCCCATTGCTTCCGAAGGCTATACAGTAGAGAACGTCGAAGTGTCAGGTAATCTCAGTGTGGGTATTGATGTAAATTCAGGTGGACATACATTTACCAATATATCTGCCCATCACAACGGCAGTACATTTCCCAAAAGCGGAGATCAAAACGGATTTCTCATTTTGGCCTTTTGCAATCGCGGGGTGCCTACACATAGGACGATTAGTGATATTACGATTTCCAACCTGAATGTCTCAGCCAATAATACAGATGGGCTGCTTATTGAAGCATACGGACAAAATGATGCTTCTTGTATAGGTGGTGGTGTAGTAACGCGCATTAACATTTCTAACTTAACCGCTAATGGTAATGGAACAGGCAGCGGTCCTGGCCTCCTTGGCATTTATGATGGTAGTGGAGCAGTAGCAGCTTCCTGGCCTTGGGTTGGCAACGGCAACGGATTGATCGACAACGTAAGTATCACCAATTGCCAAATTGATGGAAATGCTGGAGATGGTCTAAAACTTCATGTCTCGACGGTAAACGGGAGCAATGGTCAAATCCTCAACCCAGCAGTTACGAACTGCAAAATCACGAATAACAGAGGAGTAGGTCTAAACATAACAGGTGGAGTTACTAACCTTGCGGCTACAGGCTTAACTCTAACGGGAAATAGCGGCGGTTCTTACATCAATAACGGTACTAATTCAACGATATCATTCGCTGGTGATTTTACTGGTGATGGTCATGTCAATCTAGCTGATCTGCAAGCTGCCATTTCCAGCCTAAACATCTTTACTTACAATCAAGTGGTTGCCAACTATGGCAAATAGCCCTACTATTAAATTAGTTAACAATCACATGGATCACGTTGTTCCACCTGCTCCCACTCTCCAACCGGCATCTCCTGTCTTGTCGAAGATGAAGTGGCACCCTTACTTTAAAAAAATCTTCCTGCCCTTTCTGGCCGTATTAGTCTTGGCTATAGGATTACTAGTCGGCACTCCCTTGATCAAGCGAGTCACTCGACTGCTTACTCCGGCTTCAGCCAATTTGGTCGATCTCAGTTTTTCCCCCTCCAAAACTACCTTGGTCAGGGGAGAACAATTTACTGTAAACGTGCTCATTGACGCCAAAACCTATCAAGTCTCTGCGGCTTCGGTTTCGGCCACCTTTGCCAGTAATACTCTCCAGGTCCAAAGCATAACCGTGGGTCCCTTTCTAGATCAGGGATATTTCCCAGCTAGCATGACCCGACTTCTAACCACCACCATTCAATCCGGCCGGGGGACTATTATTGTAGGAGCGGCCTGTCCCAACGTAGTCCCCACTCCCAATCCCGCCTCCACTCCCTGTTTAGTCAAATCTGGGGCCGGGATCCTGGCCACATTTAATATGCAAGTTTTGGCCAACGCCCCGCTTGGGGGAACCCAACTTAGTTTTGATACCAGTGGCGGCAACACTGCCGTAGCCGCCATTTCTAGTTCCACCTCAGTCTTGGGAGATAGCTTCCCGCTCAACCTAACTATCTCTGCCCCACTTGCTTCTGGGATTTTAAACTTCAAGATCAAGTTTCAAGGGGTTTCCACTCAAAAGCCCGACAAATCAGTAACCGTGGTCTTGCGCCAAGGTACTATTGACACTCCCCAAACTGTCACCGTCACTTCTGATACCACGGGGATGTATTCCGCAACATTATCTGGTATTACTCCGGGAGCATATGATATTCTAGTCAAAGGACCTGCACATTTGCGCAAAAAAATGACCAGCTCACCCATTAGCATCTCTGCTGCTACTCCACTTCAAGACTGGACTACTACACCCCTTCTAGCAGGTGACATAAATAATGACAATAAAATTGATCTGTTGGACTACTCCTTGTTAGCCTTAAAATTTAATCCTGGAGCCACTCAAACAGCTGTAGAAGACCTTAACTTTGACGGCAAGGTGGATTTACTGGATTACTCGCTACTGGCTCTTAATTTTAATCCCGGTGTGTCTGGAGACTAATGTCTAAAAAAGCCACCATAATTTCTGCCATATCCGCTCTAATTCTGGTAGTAGGGCTGGGTATCGGTTTGCAACTAGTTTCTCACCCCGTGAGATTAGCGAATAAGGCCGCCACAGGATCCGGGACTGCCATATTTAAGCTAGTACCCGGCTCAACTTCCATATGGACTCCTAGCGTCCAAAGCATTGCCGGAGTCCTTAATACTAATGTCCCTATGCTAGGTTACCAGGTTCTGGTCAACTTCACCTACACCACGGCTACTCCACCGGCAAGTCTGGCAGGAACTTCAGTGACCACCAGCGAACCGTCCTTAAACTGCCTAACTAACCGTATCAGTATAGATACCACTGCTAAAAAGTATACCTTAATAATATCTTGTGGAACACTACTGACTAATCCTCCTACCACTTATACTACCAACGGGTTGGACAAAACCGTGTTCACATTTAATCTTAATTCCGCAGTTGCGGGAACTCTCACCTATGCATTTGATAATGCTAACTCGTACGTCACCTCTGCCACCGATGCCAGTGACATTTTGGCCATACCTGCCGGAGGCACCTATACCATCCAAAGCGATACCACTGCGCCGGCCACCATTTCTAATCTGGCAGCTGGCAACCCCGCCCTGCAATCTATTAATCTAACCTGGACTGCCCCCGCCGACACTGGACTCACAGGTAAGGCTAGTTCCTACGATATCCGCTACTCCACCACTACCATTACGGCCGCTAACTTTAGCACTGCCCCCGCCGTGGCCAGCCCTCCTACTCCTGGCGCAGCTGGAGCTAGCGAAAGCTTCACTATCACTGGACTTAGCCCGGCTACTACTTACTTCTTCGCCATAAAATCTGCCGACTCCTCGGGCAATATTTCAGCCATTTCTAATGTCCCATCCGCCACCACCATAAACCAAGGCAGTTTGATCTTTAATCTCAAGTTTCAAGGAGTGTCAGCCTCACTCACGGGTAAAACTGTGAACATAACTCTGCAGCAAGGAGCTACAGTTAAGTACACCTTTAATAATGTTGTCGTAGCTGCCACCAATGGAGTGTATTCAGCCACTATTCCCAATATTGATGCCGGGACATACGACGTGTATCTCAAAGGCCCCGCCTCTCTGCGCAAGAAAACGGCTGGGATTACTATCGCCTCGGGCAGCAATACCTCGAATTGGCCCAGCACCCCGCCCACTCTTCTGGCGGGAGATATTAACCAAGACAACAAAATTGATCTGCTTGACTATTCCCAACTCGTCCTCAAATTCAACCCCGGAGTAGCTCAAACAGCTGTTGAAGATCTCAACTTTGATGGTAAGGTAGACTTGCTGGATTATTCTTTGTTAGCTCTTAATTTTAATCCCGGTGTATCCGGCGACTAAAACTTAACTTATGCGAAAACTGACTCTCCCCATAGCCCTCTCATTATTAGTCCTAACTTTGGGGTTAGCTGCCGGATTATGGCTAGTAAGAGAACGGCAACTCCCAGAAAAAAAGGCTGCTGGGCCAACCGGAGCGGCTACATTTAAGCTCACCCCCTCGTCTGCTAGTCTGGCTCCGGGAGACACTCTGACCATATCTGGTCAGTTAAATACTGGTAGCACTCCAGTCTTAGGCTATCAAGTCATCGTTAACTTCACTTATTCTGATTCTTCTGCCCCAGCCGATTTACAGGGAATCTCAGCTCATGTTACCGAACCTGCTTTCAATTGTCTGACCAATCGCATTACTCAAGATACTTCAGCCAAAAAATACACTTTGACATTAGGTTGTCTTACCCCCATCGCCAACCCCCCTAATACCTTCAACAGTCAAGGCAGTGACACCACCGTATTTACATTTGACATTAAGGGTGCGCATGCAGGAAATTTGACTTTCTCCTTTGATAATAGCAACTCGTACGTTACCCAAGCCAGTGACGGCCAAGACATTCTGGCTAACCCCGCTGGAGGTACCTACACAGTCACCGCTGGAGGCGGCAGTTCACCCACCCCCACTCCCACCCCGACGCCCACACCTACCACCTTGCCCGTAGGTGGAGCCGGACCCACGCCTCCCCCCACTCCCACGCCCGCGGCCGGGCCGACCAACGCCTGCGGTGGAACCTGCGGGTCCAATTCCAACTGTAATTCCAGCCTCACCTGCTATGCCGGCTACTGTCGCAATCCTGCCTGCATTACCCAAACTAACTGCATATGCGCTAGCTCCACCCCTACCCCCACACCCAGAGCCACACCTCGGATTTCCCCCACTCCTACTCCCGCATCCACGACTGGCAATCCCTTCCTGGGCGGTCAAAAAGTCTACCAACCACCCGTCTCTGTTCCTCCTTTGTATCAGCCGCCTGTTCCTGCCCCCAAACTAACCTTGTGGGACAAGATCCTCAACTTCTTCGTCTCGCTATGGCGAGCTATCTTCGGTCCCCACTAACCTGATAAAATAGCTTCAAGGGCTCATAGGTAAACGGTATACCGCAGTCTTCGCATGACTGAGTTCCGGGTTCAATTCCCGGTGAGTCCACTTCTTCGCTCTTCAAGCTTCGAAGTGCGTAGCATTGACAAGGATAATCGAAGAAGTGCTCTTCATAGTTCTATGAAGCCTTGGCAGAGTAGAACGAAGTAGAGCTATACTAACTTGTGTACTACGTATACATCCTCAGACTAAATGATAATTCGCATTACATCGGTTACTCAGAAAACTTAAAACAAAGAGTTTCTGATCACAACCAAGGGCTAGTAAAAACTACCAAAGAACAGCGGCCATTGAAACTGGTTTTTTATGCAGCATTCTATATCAAACATAAAGCCACCAAGTTTGAAAGATATTTGAAGGAGGGTTCTGGCTTCGCTTTCCGCAACAAACACTTAATCTAGCTTACTTTTTTGTAAGCAACAGGTTTCCTCCCACACTTCGACAAGCTCAGAGCTAGCTGGTAAAATCCAGAGTGCCGGGCCCGTAGTTCACCGGTAGAATAGCTCCATGGCATGGAGTAGAAAGGGGTTCAATTCCCCTCGGGTCCACAGTAATATTTAAATAGGTTCATTCCAACGTCCTAAATTGATAGCTGTTCTTTTGAACCCAATCGGATTTTCTAGATATAACTGACTTGGACTAACGACTGGCAGAGGCTTTCTCTCTAGAGTTACAATTTCAACTTTTGAATTATTTTTCCCGGGTGAATGTATATATCTCATGCCATCAATCATAATTCCCATATGTCTTGGCACGTCCCCCTTCCGGGTAAAGAATATCAAATCACCTTCCTGGTGAAGAC
>OBEQ011096095.1_pt1 | contig 24785 bp, 17 predicted proteins | sample 1670901 | NCBI WGS metagenome assembly OBEQ01 (sample SAMEA104232315, study PRJEB22302) | groundwater metagenome | biome: forest; feature: aquifer; material: groundwater | place: USA | collected 2011-08-07 | depth 5.4 m | reverse complement strand
CGGCTCGCCCGAGGCGGCGGCCCGAGGAATCGCTAAAGGGAGGTCGAGGCGGATCCCCGCCAGTCGCCGGGTTCGCCGCTTTCCAGCATATCCCGGGAGGACACCCAGACGAACTCCAGGCAGCCGGTGCCGGCATTGAAGCCGGGCTCGCAAGCGAGTCGGCAACCGCGGCGGAGGGCTTCCCGCAGGCCGGCGGGCCAATTGCCCAGGCCCGATTCCAAAGCAACCTCTTCCTTGCGCGCATCCTCTTGGATCCCGGGGACGGAAAGGAAACGGTGTCCGGAGTCCGCGGATCCGGATCGGAGGACGGAGCGGGCTTCCACCTCCAGATCCGGATGCAACCCATGGACATCCATGAGGCGGCCCCAGGCTTCGCCCGCGCCGGGTTGGTGACGGAGGACATCGAGGCCGATGACGAACCCCAGGCCGTTCCGCTGCATGAATCGGATCGTCCCGGTCCAAATCATCCGGGCCAGTTTTTCCGGATCCGCTCCGGCGGCGAAGACGGGCACGCCCATCTCAAGGATGCCTTCCCGGGAATAGCGCAGCGCGGTCAGCAAGGGCGAGAGATGGAAGCGGCCGGCCTTGAGCGGATGGGCCAGGGGATTGTCCCGATCCAAGCGCATCAGGCGGCATACGGCCTCCAGGCGGCCGTCGGGCGCGCGCACGCTCAGGAACTCGCAGTAAGGAACGGCGGGAGGGGATTGGATCCCTTCCGAAAGGGGAACGGATCGGGAAGGGCCGGAGGCGCGCTCCAGCGCCAGGCATTCCTCCAACGCGCCGATGTCCGTGGCCAGGGAAACCGCGCGGTTGCCCACCCGCAAGAAAAGGGGCGCGGTGCCGCCCGCGGGGATCCGATTGGGCGGGACCGTTGTCGAGGCGGATTGCGATTCCATGTTCATCATAGTGGAGTCCTTGTCTTGCCCGGGTTTCTTCGGCACCCTCGTTAGATGTTGCCGCCCTTCAAGATACAGGTCCCGTGTTGCAACCCGGTTAGCCCGGGAAAGAGACCCTATTGCGTTACCGTTACCTGGGTGATCCGGGGTACGACGACCTGGGAAAAAGGTCGCAAAAGGGGGATTCCGGCGCGTTACCGTGCCATTGCGGTTAAGTTACAGGGAGGTTAACAAGCGGTAAAGCCGCTACCAACATCTGTTGGGACATTGTGAATAGCGCGCAAACAAGCCGCACCGCGGGTAAACCCAAGTGAGCGGTACGCGGACAATCAGTCATCGCTGAAACCCCAGATTTTCCAACCGCCCTTAACGGAAACCAAGGTCTTGGACAAAGTAAGCTCCATTTCCGTGGTGTCTTTCTTCACCCAAACATGAAAACCATGGTGGAAAGCGAAGCGCTTCCGGTCATCCATTTCTTCCAGGAAAGCCAAGCGGGAGAAAACCAGACCGGCATTCCCATACCGCTCAAAGATACGGAGTACCTGTTTGCGGTTGTCCATCAGGAAATATCCCATCCGGAAGTTCTTATCATCCGGGGAGGAGGTGTCGGCATCGGGCAGAAAAGGATACAGCTGCAAGTACTCTTCCCTTCCGATGGCAAGCCGGTAAAAAGCGGCCGTGTCTCCACGGTTGAGGCAAGCGATGGCACGCTTGGCCAAATCCTCCGGGCTGGAGGATAGATTCTGGAAGGGGCGCGCCTCTGCGGAAGGGTTCTTTCGAACGGGCCCGGGGCGATGGGATTTATGGCCGGCAAAGGCGAGACCCAGCCCGATCAATCCGGAAAACAAAAACACCCGCGCGAAGCGCGGATGTTTGGGCGACATAGACGGCGCGCCGTTCGGGGCGGCCTTTCGATCAAAAATCAACGTCCGGCCTCCGTTGCCGACAAGAGGATCTTGGCGCTATAGGCCTTGTCATCCATCTTGGCCTTCACGAAGTACAAACCATTATTCAGGCCGCGGATGCTGCCTTTGGCGACGACGTTGCGGCCCTGGCGCAGTTGCACAGCACCAAGGTCCAGGACCACGCGTCCGGAAAGATCCAGGAATTGGATCCGGGCGGAAGCCGCCGCATCCGCATTGATAACCAGACTGCCGTTCCGCATCCCCAGGAAGGAGATCGAGTTGCGGTTGGCTTCGAAGCGCGCCGCGATTGCGGAGGGAACGCGCTCCTTGCCCTTGGACCACATCACGGTGCCGGGAAGGGTCCAGCCCTTGTACCAGTAATTCGCCGTGTCGTTGCCGAGGATGGCTCCGACCGAATCGGTCACCAGGGGGCCGGTGGCTTCAACCAGTCCCAGGTCCTTATAGATGGGCTGCGCGCCGACGAACTTGACCGTGGAGTCCAACAACGTGGCCGCCCCCTTGCCGACAACGGTGGTGTCCTTGACGTCCCATTTCTTGAGAAAGGTGCCGCCATAGTACGTGTGCGTGAGCTGGAGGACGGGATTCGCCATGATCATGTCGTTGGCGGTATTCTGATCCTTGAGCTGGACCACCCAAGCGGAGGAGTCGGCGATCAACAGCATGCGATCCCAATAACCGCCGCCGTTTTCCTTCTGCTGAAACACGCCATCGGCGGTGCCGTTGTCGATGATGGTCAGGTTGGACCAATGGTTCTGGGTCTGGGGCACCTTGCCCGCAACGGGGTTGCTGGAGGATTCAACGCCGGCATCGCCGACCTTTTCCGTATAGGTGGTGTCATGATAGGATCCATCCGTGTTTTTCGCGGTGTCGCCGCTGGCGGTATAGAAATAATAGTGGCGGACCTGCGCCGGATCCTTGCCCTGGATCTGGATCAGCCAGCGGGCCGTCCCGCTGAAGCCGTTGTCGAGATCGAAACCATCGTCGGCCTGGTTGGTGGCGATCAAGTGATCGCCGTTCACGGTGCCGCCGAACCATTCGAAGGCGTCGTCGTCGCCGTTGTTGCTCTGCAAGTACTTCACCACGGTGCGGTCGCCCACGCCGCAGAAGGTGAAGCCGTTCAATTCCTTGTCCACCTCCACCGCGAAGCCGGGCCAGTTGATGGTGATGTAGGTCAGCACGCCGCTGCTGTCATGCGCGTCGTTCCCGCCATAGGACCATTCCGGCACGGCTTCGAAATACTTGGTGGGTTCGTTGGTGGGCGCACGTCCCAACAGCACGAGGCCGCCCCATCCGCCGCGACGGTTTTCCGTGGCGGTGAAATTGATGGGATGCTCCTTGGTGCCTGCGGCGATGATGAAGGCCCGGGGCTTGATGGCCAAAGTCCCGCGGGTGGAATACTGGCCCTTGAGGGTGGTGCCGGGTTGGATGGTCAGCGTCACGCCGGAGTCGACCGTGCAGCGGCCCTTGATGATCCAAACATGATTGCTATCCAGCAGCTTATCGGCGGTGATGTGCCCCTGGATGGTGTCCAACGGCAGGTCCGCCATGGCCAGGCCGGCGAGCAGGCCGATGCCGGCTCCTAGGGTTTTAAGGTTAATCATTTGAAATTCCTTTCGGGAGGGTTTGGTTTGTATTGATTGCACGAGGTCTGTCTCGATCAAAATTCATATGCATAGCCTATTTCATAGGCGGTGCCTTCTTGAGTCGATTCGAGAGTGTATTCGCGTTGGATCCCGGCGTAGACGCGCTCGATCGTCTTTTGGGGAACCGTATAGTAAGGGAGTTGGTCGTTGTACTCGCGCGCCGTGACGAGCTTCTTGGAAGCGAGCAGGTTCTTGATCTTGAGCGTGACCTGGCTATGCCTGAAAAAGGTGACACGTCCCAGGTAATCGAGACTCGGAAAAGGCTGTTCGTATTCGTCCGGGACTTCATCGATGCCTACGGTCCGGATGCGCTCGCCGGCAACATTGAAGGCCAGCGATTGGATCCAGGAAACCCGGCTCCGCTCTCCTTCCTGCGCGATTTGGAAGTTGGCCAGGTAGGGGGATTGGCCGACCATGGGACGTACCTTGGATGTTACTCCCTTGGCCTTCGATTGGCCGTTCGCGTCCCTGGACGTGTCCAGGGTCACGGAGGAATGCATGAGAGCGATGTTCCCGCCTATCGTCCAGCCCTTCAGCAAACTGCCGAGATTCACCTTGCGTCCCAGCGACTCCAGGTCCACCAGGGCCTCCACTTCCACCCCGCGTACATAGCCCGAAACCGCATTCTGGAAGGTCTCGGAATGATTGTTGTCCGCGGTAGGCTCTATTGGATCCGTGAAGTCCTTGCGGAACAGGGAAAGGGAAAGGATTTGCCGATTGGGCAAGTACCAATCGTAGCGGATATCCAGATGCCTCACTCGCGTTTCGCGCAAGTCCGGATTACCCGTCACAATCCTGTCTTTGATGTAATCCGCATAACCATAAGGGGCGATTTCCCGGAACTCGGGATGGATGGCGGTAGCGGCGACGATAAAACGCAATTTGGAATTGGGCGTGGGCTCCACGGCCAATCCGAGCATGGGGAAGAAATTGTTCTCATCCAGGTTCACGACTCTTGCCGAGTCCGCGATCTTTTGGATGTCCGTGCCATAGTCCTGCCCGGTGAACGGGGCCAGCAAATGCAGGTGGTAACTTTCCAAACGCCCGCCGATATCGAAAGTGATCGGAAACTTCAGCAGGGAGAATCCAAAATTCGCCGACGCGTAGCCGCCGGCCACGCGTTCGGTGGCGCCGTATTCGTCGTACCGCTTGGGCGCGGTATAGAAGTCCTGCGCATGGGTGGGATCCAGGATGTCCCGCGTAAGGCGTCCGGGCTCCCGGATTTGCTCCAGGGTTTGGTTGACTTGGACCTGTTGGACCGCTCCGTATTGGAACCTGGCGGTGGAAAAATCCCTATGGCGGATATTGGCGAACAACCCGGTCTGGGCTTTCGGAAGCCTCAGGTGGGAAAGGAACGTCCCCTGGGTGAACAACGTGTCCGCGGGGCTCAGATCAGGCGGTACCACCAGATAGCCGTCAGTGCGGGCCGACCATCCGTCTTCATTGAGCGTCTCGAATATCCGGGTGCCCCAGATATCGTTGTTCCAATACGAGTTGATGGTAGAGTCGCTTTCTCCGAAATAAAGATATCGCCTGCTGTCCGGAGTACTGCCCTGGCTATGCGAGTAACCTGCCGCCCACGTCAGGGAATCGAGCGGGCCCATGGCCAGATAGTGGCCGCCCCCGGCTTGGCTCGCAACCAGACTGCGTTGGTTGAACTCCAGGAGATAGCGTTCCTCCACCGTATGATCCTGTCGGCCGCCGGGAAAGGCCTTGCTGTGGTTCCGATCCGATTCGTCGCTTCCGATGTTGACCAGGAAATTCTTCCAGAACAGTTTGTTGTCGCGGCTCTCGTACCCGAAATCGGCCATCCCCGAGAGCACGGCTTCGTACGTGCCGGTGGCGATCAGAGCGCTCACGCCGGTATCGAGTTTCTGCAATTGGCGCGTGTTGGGGACGGCCACCCCGTTCAAGGTGTCTCCCGTGAATCCCGGCATGGTATCGGTGGGCACATACTTGAACGTGACCTGGCCGATGTACTTGTTGGTATAGGTGGAATCGTAGCCGGTGGCCTTGGAAATGAGATTCACCTTGCGGATGTCGCGCTGGACGTACTTGTTCTTGAAGCCGGCGGAAACCAGATAACCGAACCGCCTGTCTTCGCCCCTGGCGATCACGTTCCCGAAGGACATCGAAAAATTCTGGTAAGGCAGGATCCGCGTCGTATCCAGCTTATAGGTGTCGGAGAGCTGCAAGGCGAAGGCCATGCGTTCCTTGGTCGTGTAGCCGGGAAGGCCCTTGGCATGGTACTCCGGAACGTCCTTATCCGTGATGGAAGGGATGGAAGTGGGGAACCCATCGGGAAGACTGCGCGTGCCGTCATCAAAGCCCCAATAGGTGTTGCCGCCCGCGTAGGTAAGGCGATCATCGCCCCAATTCAGGAACTTGCCGTCGTCGGAGAAATCGGTTCCGCCTGTGCCTAAGGAGACTTTGAAGAACGGCTTCTCGGGGATGCCGCGCGTCTCAAGCGCCACCGATCCGCCCGCGAAGTCCGAATAGAGATCCGGGGAAAAAGTTTTCAGGATGGAAAAACGCTCCAGGGTCGCGGAAGGGAAAAGATCCTGGGGCACGACCCGCTTGTCCTTTTCCGGCGAGGGCACGGGCAATCCGTTCAGGGTCATGTTGGTGTAACGCTCGCCCAGGCCGCGCACATAGACATAGCGGCCGCCCACCAGGGACGTGCCGGTCACGCGCTTGGCCACCGCCCCTGCGTCCGCGTCCGTGGACTTGGCGATTTGCTCCGCGCTCACGCCTTCCATCACGCCGGAGCTGGCGCGACGCGCGGACATCATGGCGGCCGAGGAGGATGCATTGGATCCGCCCTTGGCATCGATCAATTGCCCCTTGAGCACGCTCCGCTCCAGACGGATCTCGCGGAAAGGGTTCCCGCCGGCCGCGAAGATCTGGTTCTCGCGCTCATACAAAGCGAACCCTTTTTTCCCCGCCTTGATTCGGTAGGTGCCCGGCTTAATCCCCGTAAGATCGTAGATGCCGTCCCTGTCGCTTTGCAGGGAATAGCGATCCCGCTCCCCGATCAACAATATCAAGGCCTGGGGCACGGGCTTGCCGGTCTCGGCGGAAAGGAAGAGCCCCTTCTCATGACCCAATCCGTTTTGCGCATTGACCGTGGCGGGAAGCGCATGGGCCTTGGCAGCGGCGGAGTCTTGCGAGGCGGGAGATCCGGCGGGGACGGAGGCATTCGGTGAAGCGAGGGTATCCCCCGCGCCCCTTCCTGATGCGGTGTCCGGAAGCGTCGCGGAGGCCCCGGTTGCTGTCGACACAGCGGTCGTATCGGCGAGTTCATTCAGGTCCTTCACCGGGATGGCCTGCGAGGCCGGATACCCGGGGAGTGCTGCGTTTGCGGAACCCGGTTCCGCGGCGGCGCAGAGGCCTGCGGATACGGATATGGCGGTAAGCAAGACATGGATGGAAAACCTAGGGATGCGGGATTGCGGATGCATTGCTGGAAGATTTCCCGGAGATTCCCGGACGGATCCGATGCGGATCGCCCGAAACCGACCTTTCCGTCAACGGCTTCGCGAAACGGCGCGATTAAGCCACTGACGGGAGGGAAACGTACCCTACCCGGATTTCAGATCGATTGCCCAGGGGTTTCAATCGTCGGCGGAGTGAAATGCCGGAAACGAGATGAGGGGGGAAAAGCCGGGCGATTGGAACCAACCGCCATGAAGTATGGAGCGCGAGGCGGAAAGGGACTAGGCTTCGTGCCTTTTTTCTTCGGGAACGCGGGGCTTGTTCTCGTCCGCATGGTGCTTGACCACGCGCGCCTGCACGTGGAAAATAACCTCTTCGGCGACGTTGGTGGAGAGATCGCCGATGCGTTCCAGGTTGCGGCTGATGCGCAGGAGTTCCAGGGCCATTTCGATCGAGGTCGGATCGTTCTTCACCAGGTGGATGGCCTCGCGGGTGTTGGCCCGGTTGAGTTCGTCGATGATGTCGTCGGTCTCGAGCACGGTGCGGGCCAACTGCAGGTTCTTGGTGAAGAAGCTCTCGCAGGCGTCGTGCAGCATGGTCTGGCCGATGGAGATCATCTTCGGCAATTCCATCAGGCCGTGCTTCTCGTGGAAGCCGGCCACGCTGATGGCGGACTGGGCGATGTTGATGCAATGATCGCCGATGCGTTCCAGATCGTTGTTGATCTTCTGGATGGCGAGCATGAAACGGAGATCGATGGCCACGGGCTGGAACAGGGCGAAGAAATCCGCCACCCCATGATCGATGTCGATCTCCAGGTTGTTGATCATCCGCTCGTTGGAAAAGCACTTCTCCGCCAGGGTCTTGTCCTCTTCCAACAAGGCGCGGGTGGAATAGAGAAGGGACTCCTGGGTCAGCCGCGCCATCTTCTCGAGGGTAGCCTTCAGGTTGTTCAGCTCTTTTTCAAAATGACGTTCCATCGTGCTCTCCTAAACCTTGTATCCTTTGAAAGCATTCGTCCGCCGAGTGCTTCAAGCACTCGGAAGGACGAATGCCACTATCCAAATCTTCCTGTAACGTAGTCTTCCGTCTGCTTTTCCTTGGGAGAGGTGAACATCCGCTCCGTCAAGTCGAATTCTACCACCTGTCCCATGTAGAAAAAAGCGGTATAGTCGCTCACCCGCGCCGCCTGCTGCATGTTATGGGTCACGATGACGATGGTATAGGTGCTTTTCAGCTCGTAAATGAGCTCCTCGATCTTGGCCGTGGCGATGGGATCCAGGGCGCTGGCCGGTTCGTCCATCAACAAGACCTCGGGATCCACGGCCAGGGCCCGGGCTATGCACAAGCGCTGCTGTTGGCCGCCGGAAAGGGCCAAGGCGCTCTTCTTCAGTTCGTCCTTCACCTCGTCCCAGATGGCGGCTCGGCGCAGGCTCAGTTCCACCAGTTCGTCCAGTTTGGCCTTGTCCCGCATGCCATGGATGCGCGGTCCGTAGGCCACGTTGTCGTAGATGGATTTGGGAAAGGGATTGGATTTCTGGAAGATCATGCCGACCTTCTTGCGCAACTGCACTTCGTCCACCTTCTTGTGGTAGATGTCGACGTTGTCCACGAACACCGAGCCTTCGATGCGGACGTTGTCGATGAGATCGTTCATGCGGTTGAGGCTGCGCAGGAAGGTGGACTTGCCGCAACCGGAAGGCCCGATCAGGGCCGTGACCTTGTAGGCCTTCATGTCCAGGTTGATGCCTTTAAGGGCGTGCTTGGTCCCGTAATGGAGGTTCAGATCCTTGGTGTAGAGTTTGGCGTAGTGCGGTGCGGTTTCCATGAGTCTCCGTATAGTATGGCGCCGGTCCTATCGAGTTCCTGCGGAACATCGCCGGACCGGCGCTCAATTAATCCGTATGGCGCCGGTCCTATCGAGTTCCTGCGGAACATCGCCGGACCGGCGCTCAATTAATCCGTATGGCGCCGGTCCTATCGAGTTCCTGCGGAACATCGCCGGACAGGCGCAGATTTAATTTATGCGAACAGGCGACGTTTGCGCAGCCGGTACCGCATGAAAATGGCCGAAAAGTTCAGGGTGAAGGTCAACAGCAGCAGGACCAAGGTGGTCGCGTATTGGATGCCCATGGTCTTTTCCACATCGGTGGATTGCGTGGTCATGATGTACAGATGATAGCCCAGTTCCATGAACTGATCCGAAAGCGCGCCCGGAAGATGCGGCAGGAAATAGGCCGCGCCCGTGAAAAGGATGGGGGCCACTTCGCCCGCGCCGCGGCTCACGGCCAGGATGGCGCCGGTCAGGATGCCGCCCACGGAATTGGGGAGCACGACGCGCCAGATTGTCTGCCATTTGGTGACTCCCAAGGCCAGCGAGGCCTCGCGCAAATCCCGGGGCACGGTCTTGATGGCCTCTTCCACGGAGACGATTACCACGGGCAGCGTCAGCAACGCCATGGTCAGGCTGGCCCACAGGATGTTCGGCTGGGCCCAATGCAGGGAACCGGGATAGAACACCTTGTCCAGGGTGCCGCCGGTGAACTGGACGAAGAATCCCAGGCCGAACAGGCCGAAGACGATGGCGGGGATACCCGCCAAGGTATTCACGGCGAAGCGGATGAACTGGGCGATCTTGGAACCGCGGGAAGTGTACTCGCTCAGATATACGGCGGTAATGGTTCCAACCGGCACGCCGATAAGGGACATGATTACCACCAGCATGAAGGTGCCTGCGATGGCGGGGAAGATACCGCCTTCGGTCATGCCCGAGCTGGGATTCTGGGTCAGGAAGGCCCAGGTCAGGTGCTTGTGCCCGCCCCACACGATGGTGCCCATGATCCAGGCCACGGCGGCCACGGAAAGGAAGGCGCAGGAGGCCGTGAAACCGACCACGATTTTGCCGACGATGTTCTTGGCGCGCGTCATTTCAGGCCCCCTTGAATTTCTTCATCAAGCGGGTGCGGACGAAAAACTCCGCGACGGCATTGAGGGTGAAGGAGATGATGAAGAGCAGCGCGCCCACGAAGAAAAGCACCCGGTAGTGGGTGTCGCCGAAGACCACTTCGGCCATCTCGGCGCCGATGGTGGCGGAGAGGGTGCGGACCGGATCCGCCAGGGAAGGCGAAAGCAGCGCGGCATTGCCCGTGGCCATCAGCACGATCATGGTCTCCCCGAAGGCGCGGCCGAAACCGAGGATGAGGGCGGCGAAGATGCCGGGAGTCGCGGAAGGCAGGATGACGAAGAGGGCGGTTTCCCACTTGGTGGCGCCCAAGGCCAGGCTGGCCTCGGTCATCACCCTGGGTACGGCGGCGAGCGCGTCCTCGGAAACGGTATAGATGATGGGGATGACGGCCAGGGCCATGGCCACGCCGCCCACGAAGGCGTTGAGGCGGTATTGGAAGCCGAACAGGTTCTGCATCACGGAGGCCAGGATGACCAAGGCGAAGAATCCGATGACCACGGATGGAAAGCCCGCCAGGATCTCGATCACGGGCTTCATGACCTCCTTGGCCCATTTAGGCGCGAAGTTGGAGGTGAAAAGGGCGGCGAAGATGCCGATGGGACCCGCAAGCAGCAATGCGATCAGGGTAACCTTCAGGCTACCCAGCAATAGCGGAGGCAGGCCGAATTTGGGTTCCAGGGAAACCGGTTGCCAATCCTTGACGGCCAGATCCCGGGCCTTGAACTGCTTCTGCACCGTTTCCAGTTCCGGCGCTTCCACCACGGCGGGGGCGGTGGGATCGTCGCCGTAGGATTCCGAAGCGCCCACTTGGGACTCGGCCTTGGCGATGGGAGCGTGCCCGGTGAACAACGGGATGGCTTCCTTGAATACGAACACGAAGATCAGGGCGATGAACAGCAGCGAGATGAACGCGATGCCCTGGATGGATTTCTCGATGGCCATTTCGCCCAGGCGGAACGGCCTTTTCATGGTGAGAGGCTTCCGGGAAGGCGGAGGCAAAGAACCCGGGCCCGTGGGGGAAGGGGCGCCCTGATCCGGGGCGGATGCCTCGGCCGCAGGAGGAACCGTAACGGTGGAAATCACGGGAGAACCTCCTTTGAGGGAAGCTGTGCCCGAATGGGGAACGGCCCCATTGCTGGAGGCCGCTTGGGAACTATCGCTGTTTTCCGCCGGGGCCTTGGGGCCAGACGGGATGGAAGCGGACATGCAGGATCCTTTCGTCTCCGGTTACCCGGAGACATGAGCCGAATTCACTTCGCGGGAAAGTAACCGACCTGGGTCACGACCGCCTGGCCTTCGGGGCTCAGGATCCAGTCGATGTAGGTCTTGATGTCGCCCGCGGGGCGGCTCTTGAGGTACATGTACAGGTAGCGGGTCAGGGGATAGGATCCATCCTTGACGGTTTCGGCCGTGGGCGCGATGCCTGGCGAGCCCGCATCCTTCTTGATCTTGGCGAACTTGATGCCCTTGCCGTAGGCGGCGCCGCCGTAGCCGATGCCGAGCTTATCCTTGCCCACGGCGTTCACCACCGCGGCGGTGCCGGGCAGGGATTGCATGGTCGAGGTGTAGTCCTTGCCCTTGAGCACGTTATCGCGGAAGAATACGTATGTGCCCGAATTGTTCTCGCGGCCGTAGACCACGATCTTGGCGTCCGGGCCGCCCACGTCCTTCCAATTGGTGATGTCGCCGGTGTAGATGGACTTGAGCTGATCGAGCGAGAGTTCGCTTACGGGGCTGGCCTCGTTCAGGTACACGGAGAGTCCGTCCTTGGCGGCTTTGATTTCCACGCCCAGGCTGCTGAAACGGGTCTTCAACTGTTCGCGCTCGCTGCTCTTCATGGGCCGCGAGGCGTCGCAGATGTCGGTGGTGCCGTTGATCAGGGCGGAGATGCCCGTTCCCGAGCCGCCGCCGGTGACCTGGACGCTCACGTCCGGGTGGGTGTTCATATAGGTTTCCGCCCAACGCTGGGCCATGATGACCATGGTGTCCGAGCCTTTGACGGTGATGGTGGACTTGGCTACGGCCGCCACGGTTAGAACGGCGAGGGTGCCGGTCAGGATTGCTTTTCTCATTTTCCAAATCTCCTGGTCCGATGGTTCGGACTTGTTTCGTTGCTGATGTAAAGTGGAACTTTTTCCAGTCTTTCCGAATCCAGATACTCCCCCTTCCGCGCGGAAGAGGGACGGTGTTAGAACTTCATCTGCCCGCGCAGGGTGACCACGTTGTCGTTCAAATCGTTTTTCCATGCGGCCAGGCCCGGGGCCGCCGCGCCGCCGTTGACCGTTTCGTTGGTGACCATGTCGTAGAAGGCGGTGAACTTGAAATTAGTATCCCAGTAGTACACCAGGCCCAGGCCCAGGGTGTTGTAGGCGAGATCCTGGGTGCCAAGCTTAAGGGTGGCGTCCTTGCCGACGTCATCGCCGGAAACCGCGGTATTCGGGTCGAAGACATCGTAGCGGACGACGGCCTGGAATTTCCGGCCGATGTTCTGGACGGCGGTGGCGTACCAGCCGTTGAAGCTGCGGTTCTGCATGTAGGCGTTGGGGAAATCCGGGCCCACCGAGGTGCCTGCGGTTCCGTAAGGCTTGTTGCTGGCCACGGTACCGGGCATGGTACCCTGAACGTATTCGCCGCGGACGCAGATTCCGCCGATAACGGGGATATCATAATAGATCTGGGCGTCGACGCCGTAAGCTTCGCGAACGACCTGCTTATTCTTGTTGCCGGTGCTGAGACCGCCGTTTTCGTTGTAAAGCGAATCGTTCCCGCTCAGGGAATTGCCGTAGTATACGGAAGCGCCGCCATCGATGGCGAGGTTCAGATCGTTGAACGGGAGCTTGAATCCGAAGCGGCCGATGAAGTCGAGGGTGCTGTCCACTTCGTCGCCGTTGGCGGCAAGAGCGGTTTTACCGTTGGCGAGGTTGACCAGGACGGTGTCCTTGGTGGCCTTCAACGCGCTATCGCGGACGACAACCTTGGTGGGCACGAGCTGCACGGAATTGCCGGGAGTGGATCCGCCGGCCGTTCCCGTGTAGAATCCGGCCTTGAGGCTGAACATGCTCAAGAGGCCCATCGATTCGGGGGGATTGATTTCCAGCTTTACGCCGAGATCCTTTTCGCCCGGGAAGACCGTCTGCGCCAAGCGGGACCGCTCCGGGGTCTCGTGGGCCGAGGAGGAGTAGCCGACCTCGTAGCCGAAGGGGCGATCCATGATGCCGGCCGTCAAGGTGAAGGTTTTCAGCCAGGGTTCCAGAAGGATGATTTCCGCGTCCTTGAGGCTGACGCCGCTCGGGAGGATTTCGAATTCCGCGATGTACTGGCTCGTAGTCGCGTCATAGGTGAACTTGAGGCGTCCGCGGCGGATCTGCAGGCGCTGGTTGGACGTACCGGGAAAGGTTCCTCCCGCCACGTTGGCGATGCCGTTGCTGTCGGCGTGCTGCCATTGGGCCTGGATGTATCCGCCGATCTTCAACTTCGCGAGTTTGTCGACCGTGGTCTTGGTTTCGAGGTAGCTCTCGCCCAGTCCGTCCACGGTTCCCTTTAGCTTGGTGAACTCTTCGTTTTCGGTGGGTGCCTGGGCTTTCGTGGAATCCCCTTCTTGCGCGTTCGCGGCGCCGAGGGCAACCGCCAGAAGGGACATCAGCATCAACTTGTTCATCATTACTCCTGAAATGAAAGTTCGAAAAAGGACGCAGCATAAAGTCATTTTCAGGTGTTTCAATCGTATTTCAGGCGGGTTTCCAATCCGCTAAAACGGAAAGGATTGGGGATTGCCACAACCCTTGATGGGCCAATGGCTTGCAAGAATCCAACGGCGGCCCTCCTGGAGGGTGGTGCAGGGATTTTACCCTTTGGCAGCGCGCCTTACCCATTTGAAGGCTGGGTTGGATCCGTAAAGGCATCCGGATCGGGCGTTCCGCCGCGGGTGCGGGGGTTCCGATCAGGAGCCGAGGTCGGCCAGAGCCTGGCTGACTTCCATATCCTCGGGAAAAGCGTTCTTGATCCGCGCGAACACTTCCTTGGCGCGCGCCACGTCGCCTTGGTTGAAAAGTTTTTTGCCCACGTTGAGCATGCCCGTAAGGGCCCGGCCTTCGCCCATGCCGGCCGCATGCTGGTAGCAATCCAGCGCGGGACCATCCTGGCCCATGCCGCAATAGATGCGCGCCATCTCCATCAGGCTTTCCCGGCGCACGGCTTCCCGCGTCGAGGCCTCCTTGAGTACGGAAAGCGCCAGGTAGGGATTGCCCATCTCCTCGTGCAGGGAGGCCAGCTGGAAGGGAACACGCGTGTTACCGGGATCGAATTCCAAACCGCGCGCGTAAGCGGCCGCGGCCTGGGACTTGTCGCCGGAGGCCTGGCAGAGTTCGGCCAGGTAGAAGTGCAGCGGAGCGGCTTCGGGATTCGCTTCCAGGGCCTGGCGCAATACCGCCTGGGCCGAGAGATAGTCCCTCATCTTGACGTAGGTTTCCGCCATGGCATAGTGCCAGTCCAGGTTGGACGGATCCGCGCGGCGGCCCTGATCGAAATAGAAGAGGGCCTGGGCCTTGTCCCCGATTTTCAGATAGCACTCGCCCAGCATCTTGATGGCGCCGGGGTTGGCCGGATCCAATTGCAGGGCGCGGTGATAGCGCGCCAGGGCCAGTCCCAATTGATCGAGACTGAAATAGATGCCGCCGGCGTTCAGATAGGGGCGCGGGAAATCCGGCGCCTCGGCGATGGCCTGCTCATAGGCCGCCAAGGCTCGGCCCGTCTGCTTCATCACGTACAGGCAATTGCCCATGTTGAACAAGGCCATGGGCCGGTTTTCGCCCGCTTCCAAGGCCGCGTGGTACTGGGCCAAAGCCTGGGGATAGCGCTGCCTGCCGAAATCCTCATTGCCCCGATCGAGATGCGTGGCCGCAGATCCGCCCGCGGCCAGGCCGGCCAGGCATAGGACGAAGATGGCGGCGCCGGATCGGGGGAAGACGGAGAAGGACATTCGCATAAGGACTCCTGGTGGCTGTCCCCGATATACACACTGGAAGTTTCCGGCCTGTTTCGATCGCGTTGCGTCACGCGTAAAAGATTCCGACGCCGGACGGATTTCCTGACCAGGTGTTGAAACCGATATCGACGGGTACCGTCCTCAGGGGTATGGTCAAGCGATGAACCGTCTGGAACCGAATAGCCCCCCGCTAGAACCGGAACGGCTGCTCGATCTTCTGGCGAACGGCCATGCCGGACACCTTGGCGGGTTTATAGCGCCACTCCTTCACCGCCTCGCGGACCGCCTCTTCGAAGCCGTAGTCGCCCGGTACTTCCAGGAATTCCACCGTAGCCACGCGGCCGTCCTCGCCCACGGTCAATAGACAGCGGACCAGGCCGCCGGCACCCGCGGCCACGGCCTTCTTCGGCTTCTTGGGCGCCGGTTGCGCCAGTGGTTTCGCGTCCTCGTCCGTCTCGCCTTCCGCATAGCTCACCTGCTCCAGGTTGCCGTTGCCCATGCCCCCGGCCGCCGCGCCCGTTCCCGATCCGCCCCCGGGCCCCAGATCCATGACGAAGCGCTGGCGCGCCACGGACTTGCCCGGCTCGGGCGCCTTCTTCTCGGCCTGCTTGCGGGCCTCCTGGGGCTTGGGCTTTTCCTTCTTACGGGGCATCACCGGCAACGCCACCAGGCGCAGGCCGTGCGCCTTATCCGCAAGGCCGGAGTTGCGGTGGGCGTTCCAATACCCCATCAGGGGCAGGAAGCTGAACAGCCCCGCGTTCAACAGCAGGCTGGCGCACAAGGCGACGCTCAGGGCCAATGCGGGCGCGGCTTTCATTTGCCCTCTTGGTTCGCGGCCACGGAAACCTTCTTGACGCCGGCCTGGTTGCATTCGTCCATCACGTCCACGACCACGCCCATGTTGGCGTCCCGATCCGAGACGATGACCACGGCGCGCTCGGCGTCCTCGGCCATTTCGCGGCGGAGGATGGCCTGCAGCATGGGCAGATCCACCTGCCGCTCGTCCAGATGGATGGTGCCCTGCTTGCTGACGCCGACCATGATATTCTCCTTCTCCAACTGCGCGGCGGATCCGGCCGCGGGCTTGGTGATGTCCAGGCCCGTCTCCTTGGAGAAGGTGGTGGTCATGATGAAGAAGATGAGCAGGATGAAGATCACGTCCACCAGGTTGACGATGGCTATCTCGACTTCCTTCTTGTGGCGCTTGCGGACGGAAGGTATCATGCGTGGTACCCCGGGACGGGAATGGGAACGGTTGCGGGAACGCCCTGCGCGGGACCGCCGCGGGAACGACCTCCGGGGGCGCGCCGGTTGCACAGGTTGATCAAGGTGCGGGCTTCGGCCAGGGCGGACTTCTCGATGCTCTCGGCCTTGGAGGAAAGCCATACGTGCATGAGCAGCAGCGGGAAGGCCACCAGCAAGCCGTTCTGGGTGGCCATCAGGGACTCGGCGATGCTGTCCGACATCAGGGCCTGGTTGCCGGTTCCGAAGGCGCTGATGACCTGGAAGGTGCGCACGATGCCGGAGACGGTACCCAGCAGGCCCATCAGGGGGGCGGCGGAAGCCAGGATGGCCAGGGTCGAAAGGGAGGATTCCAATTCCGGGACGCGGAATTTCATGACTTCGTCCAAACGGGCCTCCATGGCTTCGCGTCCCTGGGCGTGGGCGGACCAGACGGCGAAGAGGGCCTCCCCCGCCACGGAACGGCGGTCCTTGGCGTCCAGCCTGTCGAGAAAGGCGGCTTGCGACCCGTCGGCCAGACGGCGGCGCCATTCCTGCATGCGTCCCCAGTCGAGGGCGTACAAGGCGATCATGCGGCGGAAGACGATGAACCAGCCCCAGCAGGAGGCGAGCAACAGCGGGATCAGGACCCAGCCGGCCTTGATCATGCCTTCGCGTACGGTCTCAAACATGCTCTTCCACGCGCTCCACCCGCTTGGCCGAAGGGAACAGAGTGTTGATCAGGCGCGCCGCATACTTCTCCATGTTGGCAGTGATGCGCCCGCACCAGTTGTCGAGCAGGTTGTAGGAGAGCAGCATGGGGATGGCCACGCCCAGGCCCCACTTGGTGGCGATGAGCGCCTCGGAGATGCCGCCCGCCATCAGCTTGGGATTGCCCGTGCCGTGCACGGTGATGACGTCGAACAGGCGTACCATGCCGGTTACCGTACCCAGCAGGCCGACCAGCGGCGAGGCCGCGGCCAGGATGTTCATGGTGGTGATGAATTTCTCCAGCACCGGGGACTCGTGCAGCATCACCTCGTGGGCGCGGCTCTCCGCGTCCTCGCGCGAGGCGTCCGCCTGATCCAGGACCGCCAGCAGCACCCGGCCCACCGACCCGGGCTGCCCGCGGCACAGCTTGGCGGCCTCCTGGGTACGACCCGCCTCGGCCAGGGCCTGCACCCGGGCGGCCAGCTTGCGCGCCGCCTGATCCCGGCGCAGGAAGACGGTCACCTTGTACAGCACGATGCATACGCCCGCCGCAGCCAGGCCCATGATCGGCCACATGACCCAGCCGCCGCCGTCGAACTCCTTTTCGATCATCTTCCAGAAGGTGCCGTGCGCCTTGGTGGTGAAGCCTTCTCCCGTGGCCTTGGTCAGCAGCACGTCCACGGGCAGCAACGCCATGTTCCCGTTCCCGGAGGCCAGGGACGTCACGGCCTTGCGCATGGCGATGCGGACCTCGTCCGGCATGTCTTCGATCCATTCCCAGGTCTTGCCGTCCAATCGGCCCGTCTTGCCCAACACCGCCACGTCCCCGCTTTCCGTGCTGACGAAAACCTGATAGGCCTGGCCCAGCCGCAAGGTATAGCCCGCGGCGATCCTGGCCTGGGCCTGCATGTCCAGGGGCGCCTTGGACGCGTCGTCCGTGGCCGGGGCCGCGGCGGCGGCGGCCACGCCTTTGACGGCCAACTTGTCGCGGGTGATGCCGCGCGTCTCCCCGTCCACAAAATCCCCGTAGGACATGGTGAAGAGCCGATCCAGGGCGGCGGATCCGGCGGCATCCTCATGCTCCAGCGCCTGCTTGGCCACGGACAATTCGCCGAGCTTTTCCGTGGAGCGGTACGGAAAACCGCGCTCCCATTCCAATCCCAGTTCCGACAGCTTGTCCCGCACCTGGATGCCGAACTGCTTGAGGCGGTTCTCCTGCTCCTCCACCTCGCGGCGCTTTTCCGATTCCTGGTTCTGCAGGCGCAGCAAGGTCTCTTCCTTCTGATCCTTCATCTGGCCCAGGCGATCGATGTCGGCCTTGATCTCGCTCCAGGCGTCGCTGAAGGCCTCTTGCGCGGCCACGGCGTTGCGCTTGTCCTGCCAGCGCTTGACGCGCACGTCTTCCAATTGTTTGCGGTAGAGGGACAGCTCCTGCTTGGCCTTGTCCATCTCCTCTTGGGCCTTCTGCTCTTCGCGGCGGCGCGTATCGGCCGAGGCGGGCACACAGGCGAAGCCCAAAGCGAACAACGCGGTCAGGGCCGCCAGAGTGGGAAAAGCGGGGAAGGCGCGTAAGGACTGTAAATCGTTTATCGTGCGCAACGCTTGTAGACGGAAGGCCTTCACTTGGCACCGCCTTTCGCCGGCGATGCGGTTGGCGGAGAGACCGGGGTTACTCCCGCCGTAAGGATGTCCGACGAGGCGAAGGCGTTCTTCCACACCGGCACGGGCACGAAACCGGGCAGGGCCTTGCCTTCCGCCGTGGCGATGGCGTTCTTGATGGCCTGACGCGTTTCCCGATCCATATCCTTCTCACGCACCCAGACGTACCGGGGCTTGGCGCCGCCGCCGGCAGCCGCCATCAGGGCCTGGCGCGGAGACAGGGAATCCAGGGAAGGCGGCGGAAGCAGCCGCAACATGCCGAGGCGGGCGCCGTCGAGGGAGCTGAAGGCCAGCAGTTGCTTGCCCACGCGCAGATATTTCACTTGAATGGGATCCGCGTGGCCGGAGGGATCCGCCGCCTCGTCGATGAAGTCCCCGGTATACACTTCGGCTTCCTGGGCCAGCCGCCGTTCGCTTTGCTCGATGGTCCAGAGGCGGTTCATCGCCTCTTCCGGGGAGATGTTGCCGCCGTCCACGTCCCGGACCAGCAGATCCAGGCGCTCCAGTCGCTTGTCCATGTTGAAGGGAAGGCCCGGGGCCATGGCCGCGCGCAGCTCCTTGGCCTTGGCCGCGATGACCACGGCCAATTGCTTGACGCGGGCCTGCAATTCCCGATCGCGGAATTGATGGGACTCCATCTTGGCCAGGGAGGCTTTGAGTTTTTCCTCCTGCTCGGCGATGGTCTGTTGCAGGCGGAGTCGATCCTGGCTGAATTCCGAGAAGCGCTGGCGGCGGCGCGATTCCGCCTCCTTCTCGCGGGCCGTCTCTTCGGACCAGGTCTTCTCCTCCTGGGCGATGTCCTGCTTGGCGCGTTCGATGAGCATGCGGGCTTCCGCGGGCGTGGAAGGTTCGGCGGCGGCGGGCGCGGATTCGCCCGCGGCGAGGGCGACGGAAAAGGCCAGGATGGCCAGGCTTGCGATGATCAAATGTTCCTCCCGAGGCATGGCGGGGACCGCTTGCCGGTTCTGAAGCCGGAAAACCTAGAGGAACCGTGTTTCGTTTTCCTTTCCGCCGGGTTTCAATCCGGATGGAACCTGCGGAAAAATCCCTGAACCGGAGGGTTCGCAAACACCCCAATCGGCGCCCGGTGCGTATCCATAGGTAACATTCCCGTGTCGGTGGCCAACACGTTACGGAAGTGTTTCATGAGTGTTGCGTGGGCGGTAATGCCTGCGAAAATGGGCATCTGCGTGTTTATACTGTGTGGACAGAGCAAGGAAAACCTGCGAACGAAGGAATCCGGGAAACCAGGGCCGCAAGGCCGGACCCGGAAAGATGTTGGAACGAATCCTGCAAGCGTATTTGAAATGGTCCGGCAAGGCATACCTCGTGCCGTTCCTGGACGGCCTCGCCCATCTGGGCCGTCCGTCCACGGTGGCCTTCCCCATGGAGCTGATGGAACAGGGCCTGGCCATCGTGCTTTCCGGGCTCAACAACACCATGGCCATCCAAAGCAATCTGGATTGGATCTGGCCGCTGTGGGTGGAACGCCAGATGGATCCGGACGGCGAGGAATTCATCCCCACCGCCATCAACCTCATCAAGACCAATCTCACCTGCCGCAATTGGACCTCCCTGGGATGGGAGGACAGCCCGCGCGAAGCCATGATCGATCCCGTGGGCATGCTCACCTTGCGCCCCTACGGCTGGTCCGTATTCCCATACGTGCGCCTGGACGGCCGCGGGCATTTCCCTCCGCGCCTCATCCCGCGCTGGCAGGCCTCGCAAAGGCTGCTGGAAGGTTCGTTGCCCTGCGTCGTCACCCGCTACGACATCGATCCCGCGCTGGACTGGAAATCCGAGGCCCTGGCCATGGGCATCAACGGGGATGAATTCATCGCCTTCTCGCACACCTTGTCCAACCGTTCCCAGTCTCATCTTTCCCTGCGCTTCGGACTGGCCATCCGTCCCTACAACATGCTGACCATGGGGCATATCAACTCAATCCGCTATCAGGACCGCCTCTGGCGCGTCAATGGGCGCAACGGGATGGTGATGCTGGACGAACCCCACCGCGTAGTCGTATCCGATCGCCACCACGGGGATCCCCTCCTCCGGGACGTGCTGATCGCGGGCCGTACCACCTTGAAGTCCCGATCCGGCATCGCGTGCGGGCAGGCGGAATGGGATCTGGAACTGGCTCCCGGGGAGACCCGGGTCATCGACGCCTTGGGGATGATGGGAGGCCGGATCACCAAGGCCCCGGCGGCCGCGCTCACGGGAATCACGCGCAAGGTCCACGCGGACGCGCGCGCGCGCCAGACCGAACGCTGGCGCGATCTCCAGGCGGACGGCCTGCGCATCCGCCTTCCGGATCCGCGCATGGAAGAAGCCTTCCTGGCCGTCAAGAACCACCTGCACGTCTTCGACGACGGGGATCATTTCTCTCCCGGCACCTTCCTCTACCACAACCATTGGTTCCGCGACTCCGCCTTCATCGCCCTGGCCTTCGAGAACCTGGGATTCGGCGCGCGGGTGGAACCCAAGCTGCGCGACTACCCGCGCCAGCAGACCAGGGACGGCTTCTTCAAAAGCCAGCGCGGGGAATGGGACAGCAACGGCGAGGCCATGTGGACTCTGGTGAACCACGTGCGCCGCGGCGGCGACATCAACCTGCTGGACCGTTTCTACCCCTCCCTCATCAAAGGGGCGAAATGGATCCAGGGGATGCGCAAAAGCACGCGCGGAGCCCCTTCCCCGCATTACGGACTCATGCCGCCGGGCTTTTCGGCGGAGCATTTCGGCCCCAACGATCACTATTATTGGGACAACCTGTGGAGCGTGGCCGGCCTGGAAGCGGCCCTGTGGGCTTCCCGCAAGCTCGGTAACGTGCGCGATACGGCCTGGCTGGAAGCCATGCTCAGCGACTACCGCGGCGATCTGAACTCCTCCATGGATTGGGCCTGGAAGAAATGCGGGCGCAAGGCCCTCCCCTGCTCGCCCTACCGCTCCCTGGATTCCGCCGCCATCGGCAACCTGGTGGGCGTATCGCCCCTGGACATCGTCGACGTGAAATCCCCCTGGCTCCAGGGCACGGTGGATTTCCTGATGGAGAACAACCTGCGCGACGGCCTTTTCTTCCAGCGCATCGTGCACACCGGCCTCAATCCCTATCTCTCGGTGCAGTTGGCCCGCGCCTTGATGGCGCTGGGCGATCCGCGTTGGTACGCCATCCTGGAGGCCCTGGTCCGCCGCGCCTCCCCCACCTTCACCTGGCCCGAGGCCATGCATCCCCGCATGTTCGGCGGTTGCATGGGGGACGGCGATCACGGCTGGTCGGCGGCGGAGTTCGTCAACCTCATCCGGGACATGCTCGTGTCCGAAAGGGGCGGAATGATCCGTCTGGCGGAGGCTGCTCCGGCCCCATGGTTCCGTCCGGGATTGCATCTGGAGGCCGCGGGCGCGCCCACGCTGCACGGCACCGTCAGTTTCAGCCTGCGCCAGGGGCCCGTGGCCGCCTTCCTTTCCTGGAACGTCCACCGCCAACCCCACCAAGACCCCGCGCCCATGCGCTTCAGCCTGCCCCTCGCCTCCGGCCTCGCTCCGGAAGGCCGGCACCCCGTCAAAGACGGATGCTACCGTATCACCCTGCCCGGAGACTCCGGGACCTTGACCTTCCCCGTGGCCCGCGGATCCGAACCGCCCGCGCAGCCGCCACCGCAAGCCGACGCGCAAGCGCCCGTCCGTGAGCCGGGTAACACCCCCGTTACGCAAAGGATCCAACATGCCTAAACCCGAAACCTTCCGCTCCGGCATCCGCAAGGACCTGGAGGAGTACGTCCGCGATCGGGAAAACCTCCTCGGCGGTACCGACGGAAGGGACGCCATGCGGATCGATCTGCATTGCCATGATCGCAACAGCGACGTTCCCGACGAGACCCTGGGCCGCATTCTGCGCGTTCCGGAAACCTGGCTGCCCACCGCCAAGCTGCTGCGGACCCTCAGCGCCAACGGCGCGGACGCCCTCACCATCACCAACCACAACAACGCGCGCAGCTGCTGGCAGGCGCTGGAACGGGGCCAGGACATCCTGCCCGCCGCGGAATTCAGCTGCACCCTGCCGGATATCGACATCGGCGTGCACGTGCTCACCTTCGGCTTCACGCCCGCGCAGGAGTCCAAGCTCAACCGCCTGCGCAAGAACCTCTACAAGTTCCTGGAGTTCACCGCGGCCGAGGACATTCCCACCGTGCTGGCCCATCCCCTCAACTTCTTCAGCCCCAAAGGCCTGCCCAACGTGGACCTGATGGATCGCTTCGCCGTGCTCTTCGAACGCTTCGAAGGCGTGAACGGCCAGCGCGAATCCTGGCAAAACCTGCTGACGGTCACCTGGCTGGAAGGCCTGGACGAAGAGGAGATCGAAGCGGCGGGCAAACGCGTGGGCATCAGGCCCGACGCCTACACCCGGCGCCCCTGGTCCAAACGCATCACCGGCGGATCGGATTGCCACATGGGCATCTTCCCCGGATCGACGGGCACGCTTCTGCACATCCCCGGCTGGCGCGAACGCGTGGAAGGCCCGCGTAAGGAAAGCCGCGCGGCGCTGGCCCTGGAAGCCTTGCGCAACGGGCCCATGGGACCCTACGGCGCCCATTGCGAAGAGGAAAAACTCAACGTCGCCTTCCTGGATTATTTCTGCCAGGTGGCCCTGCACATGGAAGACCCGGGCCTTATCCGCCTGCTCCTGCACCGCGGCACCACGGCCGAGAAGCTGCAGGCCCTGGCCATCGCCAACGGCATGTTCGAACTCCGCCGCCACCGCTATACTTCGCGCTTCCTGGGGTTGTTCCATGAATGCCTACAGGGACGCAAACCCGGCTGGTTCACCCAGCTCATGACGAGCCAGGCCTACAAGCCCCTGCTGGCGCAGATGGAAGCCATCGCTTCGGCGCGGGCGCAATCGCCGGAGAAGCTGGTACAGGTCTTAAGCACGGCCCTGCCCGCCATGTTCAATCAATTGACGGCATTGCTCACCGATCGCGTCAAGGCCAAGGTGAAGCAGATGGAGGACAAAGGCATGTCCATCGGGTTCGCGGACATCCTTGGCAAAATCGAATTGCCCACGCATTTCCGCGCCTTGATGGGGCAGAAGCCGGGACCGAAAAGCGGCGAGCCCCAGGCCCGCGGAAAAGAACCCGCCGGCATCGATCTCGGAAAATGGAGCGACGGCCTGCCCTTCCCGGCCTTGGCCGCCGTGGTGCTGGGCGGATCCGCCTTCGCGGCCTCCAAGGTCCTGTACGGCAAGCGGCCCTTCGTGAACGCGTTCGCCCGCAAGCTGGGACGCTATCAGCATCCCAAACGCGTTCTGTGGATCACGGATACCCTGGAAGACCGCAACGGCGTCTCCCACGTGCTGCAGGCGATGCTGGGCGAAGCCCGCCGCCGCGACCTGCCCATCGATTTCCTCGCCTGCGCCACCGGCAAGACGGACGGCCTGCAAAGCGGCGATCATCTCCTGTTGATCCCGCCGGTCTCGGAGTTCACCCTCCCCTTCTACCAGGACCAGGTGATCCGCTTGCCCGGCATGATGGATCTGCAGAAGATTTTTCTGGAAGGCGGCTACGACCGCATCATCTGTTCGACGGAAGCGCCCATGGGCGCCTTGGCCCTCTACCTCAAGCACGCGTTCAACGTGCCCGCCTATTTCTACACCCATTCGGACTGGTTCGATTTCGCGCGGCGCGTGCTGAAGTACGACAAGCGCAAGGTGGACCGCCTGCGCCGCTTCCTGCGCGCCTTCTACCGCCGTTTCGACGGGGTGTTCCTGCTGAACACGGAACAGAAGGAAAGTTTCGCGTCCCCGGAAATGGGCCTGGCGCCGGACCGTCTGTACTTGACCGCGCATTGGTCGGACCCGCGCTTCCATCCGCGCGCCGTGTCCAAGGCCGCCGTATATCCCTTCTCTTCCTCCGCAACTTCCACGGTATCTTCCTCCGCGGGCGAAGGACCGGTGCTATTGTACGCGGGCCGCCTCAGCGAGGAAAAAGGCGTGATGGACATCCCTGCGATCTTCGCCAAGGTGCGGGCGCGGGTTCCGGATGCGCGCCTGGCCTTCGCGGGCACGGGCCCGTGCATGGACCGATTGAAGGAGGCCTGCCCGGACGCGCTGTTCCTGGGCTGGCTGGCCGCGGATCGGCTGGCGGAAGCCTATTCGGCCGCGGACCTGTTGCTGTTGCCCTCGTGGTTCGATACTTTTTCCTGCTCCCTGTTGGAGGCCCTCGGATGCGGCCTGCCGGCGGTGGCCTTCAACACCAAGGGCCCGCGCGACATCCTCGCGGGGGAAAGCGGCGGCCTGCTGGCGGAAAGCCCGGCGGAGATGGCCGACATCGCGGTGGATCTGCTCGG
>OBEQ011116766.1_pt1 | contig 24835 bp, 29 predicted proteins | sample 1670901 | NCBI WGS metagenome assembly OBEQ01 (sample SAMEA104232315, study PRJEB22302) | groundwater metagenome | biome: forest; feature: aquifer; material: groundwater | place: USA | collected 2011-08-07 | depth 5.4 m | reverse complement strand
GGCTATCGGCAGGCAGGTTTGCCGCTGAATTGAAGGTGATGGCCCCCATACAATCATCCGTATCACTTATTGCACCAAGTCGGATGACGGCTTCATACGTTTTATCCATGGTTAGAAACTCGGACTGTCGCTTTGTCATTTCTCGCCCCACGAGAATGATCAAGAGTCCCGTCGCAAAAGGATCAAGGGTGCCGGCATGGCCCACTCGTTTGACTCCTGTCTTTTTCCGTACAATAGCCACAACATCATGCGACGTCATCCCGGAAGGTTTGTTAATTAATAGAATTCCATTTTGACTATCGGTGCTAGTCATAATTTTATCTTAATTTCATTGTGGTTATAAGTAAATAATATATTTTGATTGATTGCTATTGACAAAATGCCTAAAATGTGCTATGCTTGCCTTGATCGATTCTACCATTCAAGTCAATACTATGGAAGATTTGAGACGGGCACAATGTAGGGGTCAAAGAAGAGAGAAAATACTTTATATCAATTATATCAAAAACAGGAGGCATAAAGCCTCCTGTTTGTTTAAGGAATACACTATGACGAATACAAAAAACATTGACCAATTTGACGACGACCCACAAGATAGTGCCGAATTAGAAAAGGAATTATGAGTAACTGTGAACCAACAATATGTATGATACCGACTGAACCCCCGAAGGTCATGGATGAAAGTTCCCGAGAAAAAATTGAAACAAAACGGACGGTCGAATATTTCTTTTCTCCATCATTGAAAGCATTCAAAAATCTTGCGATTGAGCGTTTAGAGCGGGGATTGGGATGTACGCTTTTTCTCGAAGGTCCGCCAGGAGGTGGAAAAACGTCATTTGCAAAAGAATGCGCGCGTGAACTTAATGCGCCAATGTTCTATTATAGCGGCGCACCGGATAAGGAGCGAGATTTGTTGTACGAAATAGATGTGAGCGGCGTTCTGCGGCGCGAGCGCGCATGGATACCGGGGGCGGCATGGCAGGCATTTGAACAATCTCGACAGGGAAAAAACGCGGTACTGCTTATTGATGAGGTGGATAAAACAAACGCCGGTTTTGATGCATTTTTACTCCGCCTTTTGGAAGATTGGTCATTTCGGTCACCCGACGGTACGGATGTCATTGGTGATCCAAGACATATCATGGTCATCCTCACTTCAAACGGCAAGCGCACATTACGCCCTGAAGTGCTGCGCCGCGCTCCTCGGATCATGGTGCCGTTTCCCGAACAGGATCGGCTTCTACGCATCATGGATGCGGTTGCACTCACCGAATTGCCGCGAAATCTTGTCGATATTGTTGTGCGTCTTGGAGATGCTATTCGCACGAAAGATTCCCAACTCGCACCTTCACCCAAAGAACTTGCACTTTGCTGCGTTGATCTTATTTCGTTGCGCCGGCATGGCGTGCAAGACCCGGAAGTGTGGCGCCAGATTACTGCAAGCTGGCTTATCAAAAAAGGAGGAGCTGCGGTATTGGATAGTATTGTGAAGCAATACAAATGGTGGCGTGCACTTATGACTGAAGCAAATCGCATATGAATATTGAACGTGGATATCGAGGGGGCATACTAATGGAATCACCAACGGGAGAGCGGCGCACCGTTCAAATTCCAGGGAGAATTGCAACAGAGTATGATCCGATTACGGCATGGCGAACCAATAAAAAACATATTGCCTTAACAACATCATGGATGAGAGATGAAGAAAAGAAAAAACGAATTCGACTTGATAAAGCATTCAACCGATTGCTATCAGCAGGATGGAAGGTGGTAAAAAGCTCGCACGATCTTCAAGATGGAACACATGATAATGACAATGCCAGTGAAGATGAAGAAAAAAAGAACATCGATATTGTTATCGGAACAACATTGTCCGGAGACAAAAGTCATGGAGGTAATCATGCATCGTGTGAAGTTCTCGATTCACCGAATCGCGCACAACGAGGATGTCGAGGTGGACGAAGCAAGAATTCGAAATCTGATCGCATACAGCAAAAGAAAGAGAGTGATCAAGAAAAAAAACAAGCGGCATACCCCATGAGGCAGTATGATGGAAGCGGTATCTACACACCACAACGAATGAGGATCAGTCCCGAAAGTATTGCATCAACGGAAAGCTCCGCTGAACTGTTGAAAAAAATCATAGGGCAATCGGAAATAAAAATGCCGCAAGGAATTGAGATTGATTCGGAAAGACTCCTTATTGCACTCGAGATGGGCGATAATCCGATTCCGCCGCTTGAAATGCCTCATGATGTGCCGCGCATCCGCGTTATTGTTACGCCCGACTGTTCCGGTTCGACACAGAGTTGGAGTGGTGTCGGCGCAGGATGGGCGCATCATTTATCGCGTATATCAGATATTGAAGTTGTGTATGTCGAGAATATGAATGGCGATTTTATATGGAAAAATTATGGTAAGCCGCCCAAATCAGTCGCTGATTTTTTACACGATGCGGATGTACTTATCTATCTTGGCGATGGCGATGGGCATGGATTATGTCATCAGTACGCGGAAAATGGCGCGCGTGTGATAGCTCTTGATTGCCATCTGTCTTCAGTTGCAAAACCGCGACTCAATAAATTGAGTAGAAAAACATCCAGTGGCGAACTGTACTGGATTGATCGCGTGAGCGCCAAGGATCCGATGACATGGTATAAGGCATTAGAGCTAGTTCTTTCAATGTAAATGTTGGCGATTTTGGGATCGGCAGTGAGAAATCGTTGTCGATCCGTCGAATCGCAAACAACGTGCGAAAGGAGGTAGATGATGAACGCACGCGGACCTCCGTGAGGAGGAGCCCCAATGGCAAAGAATTGCGGGTTAGGAGGGACGCCCAATATTCTCTGTTCATTTGGGCGCGACTTTCGCCAATCTATCACAGCGTCGATGGCGAAAAAGGCGATGAATGATAGAGGCGGGAAAGAAGCTGATGTGACGGATGGGGGATATGCGCCGAAGGCCCCTATCTCCGGTGTGAAATGGCTACCACATCGCAGAAGTCATTTAGCTACGAGAATTACTTGTTCACGACCTATCCCCCCAGGTCGAACAGGTAGCAAGCGCGTGCATGCGGATGGCTGCTGATCTTTGCGCCTCTGATGCACAATGGCGGATTTGGGTACTTGCGTAGATTCTACACCCATCCGCCTCTTTTATTTTTATTACTCCTTTGATACAGTAATCATAGTATTTTAATCATTATTCAACATCTATGAAAGCAATGTCATTGGTAAAAAAAGCACTATTACAGCCCCTTTCAGTAAAAGAGCAAATCGCATTTGTGCGCTCCGCTAATAAGAGCCTCTCTTCATTGGCATTGATTGTTCAAAAATCAAACAGCGCATACGATGACAAGAAAAAAGCGGACGCTGCGCTGAGTCATATACACTCTCAAATATAATAGATATGGCAACACGAATAAAAACACCAGATACTCAACCACTGAAAAATAATGAAACGGGTGCCGAAAGAAAAGCGCAACGAGCCGAACATGCTGACAGAATGAGGGAGTTGCGGAAAGAACAGAGAGAACTTTCCAGAACTATTAAAACATTAGATAGGGAACTGGGAGTAGCAATAAAAAGATGGGAGAGCACTCCTACTGCAGTGAGAGATGGTATTAAAGTCTCACTCCAGAACGAACGCAAAAAAAGCTCAATGAATGCCACAGAGATGGATTTTCTTAGCAACTTAAATCAGTATGAACATGTAGGTGTGGAAATAAAAAACTTTTTATCGAAACCCGAAAATCTTCTTATCATAGCACTGCTTATCGGCGTGACTCCGGGAACAGGACTTCTTGTTGACTTAATTCGTCAACATAAGCAGACTCCGGAGATGATGATGGCACTTACTGGTGTTGCTGCCGGAGCTTTTACTGCGATTGGCACTGCGATATATAGACTGACGGAAACATTCGGAGAGTCACAAAAAATGGTTCAGCAGGAAATTAATTCTTTGAGAAAAATACTTAACGATTGGCAAGCATCTTCTAGGTAATATTTTACATTGCATATTAAATAAAAATCAGTATACTGGAGAGCATTATGAAACTCTCCATTGTTGTTGTAAATTGGAACGTCAAAGATCTACTGAAGGAGTGTTTAGGCTCGATTTTTACATTTGCGCCATCAACTTCTTTTGAGATATGTGTTGTTGACAACGCATCAGCCGATGGCAGCGCAGCGATGGTGCGTGCTGATTTTCCTAATGTTGCACTGATTACAAATGCGGAGAATAGAGGTTTTGCATACGCCTGCAATCAGGCCATTCGGCAGTCAACAGGAGAGTATGTGCTTTTGCTTAATCCCGATTGCCGTCTCACACAAGGAGCTATAGATAAAACTCTTCAGTTTCTTGATTCTCATCCGAAAGCAGGCATTGCCGGGTGTCATATCATCAATCCTGACGGATCGACGCAACGATCTGTTCGAAGATTTCCCACAATCTTATCGCAACTATTGATGATGTTCAAAGTCCATCATGTGTTGCCGAATCTGCCGGTTTTCAAAAAATACTTTGTGGCTGATTTCGACTATTCGCAAACACAAGAAATTGACCAGCCGATGGGAGCGGCGTTTCTCATACGGAAGAAATGTCTTGATGAGATAGGTTTATTGGATGAGCGTTTTTTTATTTGGTATGAAGAAGTGGATTTGTGCAAGCGCGCAAAAGATGCAGGATGGGAAGTTTGGTATGACGCAGAAAGTACGGTTGTTCATCATGGCGGACAGAGTTTTAAACAGCGAGATGTAGTGCAAAAGCAAATTAATTTGTTTATAAGTTGTGCACACTATTTGTGGAAGCATTTTAAGTGGAGGAGTGTCGTTGCCGTTGGGTTCATGAGAATGTATGTATTGCTATTAAAAACAGTTCGATTAAAACTTTTTTGGTCGATAGCCGCACTTGAGTTGCTGTCGGTTGCAGGTTATTTTTTTGAGCCTTTGAATATATTCGGATTTCTTTTTGTTGTTATTCTTACGTTTGTTTTTTCCCTTAAGAAGCTTGAGTATGGCCTTGCAATTGTCTTTACAGAACTTCTCATTGGATCGAAGGGACATTTGTTTTCTTTGGGAATAGGCGAACATGACATCGGTGCTCGCATCGGTATTTTTACCGCATTGTTTTTGGCGTGGATAGTCCACTGCATAAAAAAAGCCATTCACAAGAAGAGCGATTTTTGCATGCTCCTGCGATCATCATGGGCGCCATGGTATGGATTGGTTTCTTTGGCAGTCATTTTTGGTATTGTATCGGGAATAGTTCAGGGCAATCCGTTGGGTATGGTCTATGCCGATGCTAATGCATGGGTGTTTCTACTTCTTGCATTGGTAGCATGGGATGCGGTTCGCTCTCCCGATCAGCTGATACTTTTTTCAAAAATTGCGATCACAGCAAGTGCCGTACGCATTGCAACCATTCTCGGGATGTTTTATGTGATGGGACATAAGGGTTTTGGGTTTGACGTTATCTACTCGGCATATCGTTGGGCACGGACAACAGGATTGGCGGAAATCACTCAGTTTGATTTCAATGTATCGCGCGTTTTTTTTCAAAGCCAGATCTATGATGCCATTCTTTTGTGTGTACTTGCCTCAGTTCTTGCGTGGCTCATCCACAGTAAAAAAACTTTTTCAAGGATTGATCTTATGGCGCTTGCACTGGGAGTAATTACATCATTGATTCTTAGTTTTTCTCGGAGCTATTGGATAGCGGTATTTATATCCATTCCATTTATTACTTGGCTCGTCGCCAGCTATTATTCATGGAAAGCAGTTGCTAAAACAGCCCTGCTTTTTTCAGTGATTACGACCACTTCGCTTCTATTACTTGTTGTTGTATCACGCCTGCCCATACCTTCAACTGAAGGAGGATTTGAATTTGATTTATTAGCAAAACGTGTCAGTGATTTGGGAGATGAAGCCGCAGCGGCTAGCAGATGGAATTTACTGCCCGTACTTATCGATACTATTCGCATTGAGCCATTATTAGGGTATGGTTTTGGTAAAACCATAACATATTATTCCAAGGATCCGCGCGTGCTCGAAGGTAATCCAAGCGGTGCATTTACGACGTACGCATTTGAGTGGGGGTATTTGGATATATTTATTAAACTTGGATTTATCGGATTCGCATTGTACCTTTTTTTTCTTGGCGTAATCCTCAAAAGGGGATGGCAGAGAATACTATCTGCAACCGACGATATGTCACGAGCTATCAGTATTGGGCTTTGGTGCGGGTGTATCGCACTACTTGTCACTCACATATTTTCACCATACCTCAATCACCCGCTTGGAATAGGGTATCTGGTTGCGTATTCGCTTTTTTTGGATGTCGCGAATAATGCGTGAAGTATGATTTATTGCAGAAGTTTTGCATTACCGCGAATAAACTCAATTCCACCCATAGGTTTCTTTCCTTCGAGGTGCACAGTATCGATCTGTAGAATGCCTGATGCGCATTGCGCACAGAGAGTTTTTTGAGTTCCATTGGATGAAATATATAGTCCATGGATTTTACTCACATTTGATTCAGTCAAGGATGGATGTGCCTCAAGGATTTTGAGGCGTCTTCCTTGAAGCATTACCCATGTACCTGGTTCTGGATTCAATGCGCGTATTTTTCTGTCGATTTCGTCGGCAGATTCTTGCATGAAATCAATTTTTCCATCTTCAAGTTTAAGTAATTTTGTGTACGTTGCTTGTGAGTGATTCTGTTCATTTGAATTGATCGCATCATTCTCTATGTGTTTCAGTACTGTCAATAAAAGTTTCACGCCAAGAATGGTTGTTTTTTCCCTTAGTGATTGAATAGTTTCACGTGTATCAAGTCTGATCATTTCTTGAGCAAGGATTGGACCATGGTCCATCTTTTCATCCATGCACATAATTGTCACGCCAGTATCTGCGTCCCCGTTGAGAATCGTCGCTTGCAAAGGTGATGCTCCTCGGTATTTTGGCAGGAGTGAGGGATGTACATTTATGCATCCTTTCATCGGAATTTGCAGGATGCTTTTTGGAATAATTTGTCCGAAAGCGACAACAACTATGATATCCGGGGCGAGTTTGTGTAACATTTCAGCCCATTTCGGATCACGGATATCGTTTGGTTGGTATGTTTCAATACCATTTTTCATGGCTACCTTTTTTACGGGAGTCGGTTCGATGTAGTTACTCCGTCCGGTAGGGCGGTCTGGCTGTGTAATGACAGCAAAAGGCCTTCTTCCCGCTTTAATAAGTTCGTTAAGATAGCTTGCGGCATAATCCGGAGTGCCCATAAAGAGGATGTGTTGCAAGTTCATAGCGGACTTTTGATATTCTTTAGAGCTGGATTTGTGAGATGGGTATAGATTTGTGTGGTGCGGATATTTGTGTGTCCCAGTAATTCCTGCACGTAGCGCACATCAACGCCGTTTTCGAGCAAGTGAGTGGCAAAAGAGTGGCGAAGAGAGTGAAATGAAGCACTCTTTTTGATGTTCGCTTTTTGAAGAGCATTACGAAAAATAGCACTTGCAGTTTCCGTTGTAAGTTTACCACCTCGCTCACTCTCAAAAAGATAGCTTGTTTGACTCCTGCCTGCAATGAGAGAACGAAGGCCATCAACCAATCTCATGGAAAGCACAGTGCGCCGATCCTTTCGTCCTTTTCCTTGGCGAACAGTTATAATGAGTTCGTCAAAGTCAATATCGCGGACACGAAGTGAAAGCGCTTCACTGACACGCAAGCCAGCCGCATAGCCGACCGAAAGAAGAAGTTTGTGCTTTGTATTGCTAGGTTGAACAATAAGCAATTCAATTTCTTTTCGAGTTAAAACAATGGGAAGTTTCTGTGATCGTTTTGGATGACGCAGAGGAGTGTAGTCCTTGCGATTGTAGATATAACGATAGAGAAAATTTATGGCATTGGTTGCGAGCGCCACTGACTGGCTTGAAAGCCCTCGGTCAAGAAGCCCTAAGAGAAATAATTTGATATCATCTATTGAAAGCTCCCGTAATGGTTTTTTTACCTTTTTGTAAAGATCGCCAATCACACGTGCATACGCCTTCACAGTTTTTGGACTATAATTGCGTAGTTGCATTTCCTGGTGTAGAATTTCGATAAGACTTGGCATAATATTTGTTGTCATTCCCGGCCATCGTTAGACGGGTGATGATCATTGTCGAGGACATGCTAATAGAGTAATCAACCCTGATTTTGCTATACATCTGATATGATACCACATTGAGTATCATATCAAAGAACAATGTTTATATCAACCAGTTATATTCAATTGCTCGGCGGCGGCTACGAAAAACTTATATAATTCAGCTCAGTATTTAATCTTATGAAGAACGCTTTCATATTTCATGGAACTGAGGGATACCCTGAAGAGAATTGGTTTCCTTGGTTAAAACAAAATTTAGAGAAGTTAGGTTATCAAGTCCACGTGCCACATTTTCCATCCCCTCCAAAAATTCCAGCAAAAATATCTGAGTGGTTTGATGTTCTCAAAGATTATGAACAATACATAAACGAAGATACTATTCTTATTGGTCATAGTCTTGGTGGAATTTTTACTCTTCGTTTATTGGAGAAATTGGAACATTCTGTTAAAGCTGGAATTTTTGTCGGTACTCCTGTCGGTGTTCGCCCTATTTTGAATTATGATAGAGATAGTAGCTTTAGTGGTTTTGATTTTGATTGGAACAATATTATAAACAAAGCAAAACACTTTTTAGTGTTCCAATCTGATGATGATCCCTATGTTTGTCTTGGTAATGGCGAACACCTCGCAAAACAGTTAAATGTGGCACTAAATTTTGTTCCAAATGCAGGACATTTCAATAAAAGAGCTGGTTACACAAAATTTGACTTGCTTCTTGAAAAACTGAAACCAATTCTCTAACGCCGCCGCCGAGCAACTCTGAAATTTCCCTCACGGGACGTTGCACTAAATTTCAGCCCTTCGGGGAATATAACAAGGGATATGAGGTTACGAAGTCTTGCAGACTTCTCCACCCAAATTGCTCCCTTCGGTCGCAACTTCTCATATCCCTAACGTTATGTGAAAGCGCGGAAATTTTTTTCATCTAAAACTATGTCAACAATAGAAATTGTAGGGTTCTCAGCAGCATTCCTAGGGGCCATCCATATGGTTCCTCAATTTATCAAATCTATTACAACAAAAAGCGTAAAGGATGTTTCGTTCTTCATGATTGCAATTTATTTTGTTGCTACCGGCCTCTGGACGATTTATGGATATATGATAAATAGTCTCCCAGTACTACTTGGGGATGGATTTAATTTTTTAGTCACACTTGCTCAGTTGGTAGCAAAAATAAAATACGAAAAAAATGGATAAAAAAATCCGCGCCATCACATAACAGCGTGTATGCGGTTCCGCTTTGCTCCACCCATATCGCTATCGCGACATCGCATACACGCGGACGTTTTGCGAAATAATATTCAAAATTTTTTAAATCTTTATTAAATTTATGGAAAACATCCAAGACATAAAATTTTCAGTTGAACCTAAGCTAGCTGATAATGGCATTAAGGTTAGGGTCGCAACTTTTTCTGTTTCGGAAGTAACCAAGCGAAGAAGTAAAGAATTTCAAAAGATGATCGATGCGGTTATTGAAAAATTGAATATTGCCGAAATGCTAAAATCCCCGATTTTCGCGGAGTATGAAAAGTTTTACGAAGCTACTGGAATGGAAGGTTCGTCACCAGCGGAACATTTGCTGAAATTAATCGAAAAATCGGGAATGTTGCCAAATATAAATAGGTAATTAGTGGTATTCGTAACCTCGAAGAGGTAGAATACCCGTATGATTACAAAGAAAAAGAACGTTTTCAGTTGCGCGGCTAACTTTTTGCGCGGTAAAAAGTGTGTTTTGTGCGGGTCGTTCAAGGTGAACAGGACGGCTCGTGGGTATGTGAAATGCAGAAAATGCCATAAGCAAAGGAGTATAAAAAAGATTCGTACGGAGATTGGTGTCGTCAGCGGTTTTTATCAGCAGCAGCCAGCATATCGACTCGCAACAGATCTCGGAACAGACTATCAAGTAGTAACGAGGGTCTACCAAAAACTCAGATTACTCATATATCATATCGCAGAATTGGAAGGAGTAAAGCTCTCCGGAGAGATTGAAATGGATGAGGCATATTTCGGAGGCAGAAGAAAGGGTAAGCACGGACGAGGCGCGCAGCAGGTAAAAGTATTGTATTTGGCCTTCTGGAGCGCGATGGAAGGGTATATACACGAGTTGTAGAGGGTGTTTCAGCCGATGATCTTATGACGGTAATTCGGAAGAAAACAAGAAAGGGATCGGTGTACTACTCCGATACATTCAAGAGTTACAATTCGCTGAAACGGCTTGGAAAACATCACACAGTCAATCATTCAAAGAGCATGGTCGACAAGCGTACAAAGAACCACATTAACGGCATCGAAGGATTTTGGAGCTACGCCAAGCACATTCTGTATAATTACCGAGGAGTTTCCAAATATCATTTTCCTATGTATCTTAAAGAAGTGGAGTACCGATTTAATCACCGAAACGAGAATCTTTTTAAATTACTTTTATCAATCTATTTTGGTTACGTTTCCCACTAATTACCCCTATAAATATGGAGAAATTCGAACATGATAAGGCGCCGAATAAGCGCGACTTTCAAGACTTACCGGCGAATACAAGAGAAGCGTTTGCTCGATACTGGAGAAAATTTTCAGAAGCCACGGACATGCGCACACTCGAGGATAATCTTGATGGTAGTCCAACGTCAGTCCTTGCGTTTGCTCTTTACCATTGTGACCATAGCTCGCCATCATTCAATACTCCTGATACCATCGCCCACCGACAAAATCTTTTAAAGCAAGCTCTGGATGGAAGGGGTGTGAATCAGGAGAGATTTCTTCAGTTCGCGACAAAGGACGCCCCGAAAAATTTCCCCCGCCTCTTTTCATTGGCACTTCTGGGAACCTATCCTGTTGATCAATCATTGCTTTCACTCGATCAAAAAAAGCAATTGGTTGATTTTGTCATTATGTCATTGTCGCTGCTTCAAAAAGCTGAAACAGAAGGGATCGCTCATGTCGTCAATCTCTGTAAATCGCGGGAGGACGTGCAAAACGCTGTCGCTACTGGAGATCAAGAGCTCGTGGCAAGGAAGATATCAGACATATATCCTCAGGGAATTTCAGATTTCAAATATCCATATCATCAATTTATGAGTCGTGAGATATTAATAGAACTCGAGTTTCATGAATTATTACAAGCATTGGGGCGCAATGGATTTCTGAATTGGCCAGATTTTTTTGATGCGTCAACGTTGAGTGCGATTGAGCAAAATGTTTCAGAAAGGATACGTACAATGATAGATAGGAGATTAGGCGGTGCCCCATCTGCACAGGGGGAGCGCCAATGGATCAGTGATTCTCCATTAGAATCGGAACACGAGTTTTTGCTTGCAGGAACATCGGCTATGACAGCTGGGTCGTTTGAGGGTGTTAATCTCCTTATTTTAGGATCATCAGGTGGACCCCTCCATACCTTGCGTCTTAATTTTGAAATAAACATGGCTGACGGTAAGGAAAAAGTACACGAGAAACTGGCCGCGCCTATACGGGCCATCACTCAAACATTTATGAGTGGAATGCCGATTTTTTGTAAGGTGACACTCTCCGACCTTCGGGGAGATAATCGGGCCCGATTGATGGTCTATGCTGATTATGAGACGTGCAGACGCGTTATTTCTGCGCTACACAATATCTACAAATCAGAACAGAGGGTATACCCGAATCCAGTTCTGCGTACAAACGAAAGGGGTGTACACTCTCTACACCCGTTTGGTACCGGAGAAATAAGTGTACGAGGTACACAAGAGGCTGAGTACGATGCCGTTGCGATTGATGCACAGCTGGAGTCGTTAAGAATCCATTAAAATAACACACAAAGACTATTACTGTGATTCCGTTTGATGATGATCCTGCTTTTGATAGTGCTCAATCTATACCACCAAGGGACTTAGAAAAAACCCTGTCCAATGGTGTATCTGTCTATGGCAGCGGCAATGAAAGGGTGTTTCTTGCCGTTACACAGACACTCGCAAAAAATACCAATAAAGAAACACGCCAGTCGATCATTGTTTTGACCGATGAAGGAATCCAGGATTTCTCAGGAAAAGATATGGAAAGAATTATCCTGGATGGAGAACGTCTCCAGATAGATATTTATTTTTGACTTATCGGAAGGAATGATCTCATCACACTTTTTGACAGCAAAGGATTGGCATGTGAATACGAATGTTTTATTCGGTCCTCGCCAAAGATCCCGAAAGAGCTTACCACATTTGATGATCGTAAAAAATGGTGCAGTAAAAATGTTGTTGGCGTCTATCCTGATAATGACGGAAGTTTAAAATTTTCTATAAAATTATTTGGTGTACTTGATGAAAATTTTTTTGGGTTAGAATAAGTCCTAATACTTGAACGAGTTTTTTCCATTTAAATATCATTTCAAAAAGTGCTACGTGCGTAATTCGGAGATATAACTATGTTTAAATGTGAATGATACTCAGTACATTAAGAAAGCGTTTTCTCAAATAGCGCAGGTGCACTCATATCATATAACATCTTAAGCAGTATCACAGGAAATTGCTTTTTTCATAAGTATTTTATAAAAAATCGTGTATGTCAGTCGAATCAAATAAATCTAGCGATGATTCTAAAAAAAACAATCAGTAAAATTTGAAGATGGACAGGCACAAGAGCATTACAGAGATATTCGTGAAAAAGCCGAAACAACAAAAACACATGAAGCACCATAGGGCATAAATTTATTTGATGAGTTGTAAGAAATCTTAGCGTTGTTTACATACGAGCCTATAAAGGTAATTAGTGGTATTCTACCTCTTCGAGGTTACGAATACCACTAATTACCAAAAATAAATACATAAATAAAAAATAAAATTGTGAATAAATTTCTCTACTGCAAAAAAACTTTTCAATACATCGTACAACACGGCATATCTGGTTATGGCGTTTTTACAAAAGCCTCAACCGAATTACTATCGAAACCTTGCATGATGCATCCCTTCATATGGTTTAGCAGTTTTTTTGCGCGAATCTTGCGCGAATCTTGCGCGAATCTTGCGCGAATCGTATTTTTATGGTATTTTAGATATATACGTATTCACATGTGCCCAATTCGTAGCGGGGCTCGTGAAGCAAAAACATATGTTTGACCCAAAGTACAAACTAAACAATAAAATTCTAGCAAACCTCACCGCCATTGCAGAAGCAAAGGGTTTTATTGACCGTGCAAAAATTTTGCCCCAGCAAGAAGTATGTTTGCGCCGACAAGCCGTTATTCGCATGACTCACCACTCCACCGAGATTGAAGGCAACCGCTTAAACATGGCCCAGGTGGAAGCAGTGTACTCTAAAAAGAAAATTGACGCGCCGGACAGGGATATTTATGAAGTCAAAAACTATTTAAATGCTTTAAAGTATATTGAAAAAGTGGTGGCGGAGCATAAACCAATAACCGAAAAAATCATCTTAAAAATCCACAAGCTTGTTACCGATAAAACGTTAGCCCCACAATTTTCAGGTCGCTATCGACCCGGCCCAATTTATGTAGTACGCAAGCGATTCGGAATGTCACAAGAAATTTTATATACCGGGCCCGAAGCCAAACAAGTACCTAAACTTATGTCTGATTTTATACACTGGTTGCAAGAAAGTGAGAAAAAAGAAATCAGCCCCGTCTTGGTGGCTGGCATAGCGCATTTGGAAATTGCGGCTATCCATCCCTTCAACGACGGCAATGGCCGTACCGCCAGAGCCTTAGCTACTCTGGTGCTTTATCAGCGCGGTTATGATTTTCGCCGTTTGTTTGCGCTAGAAGACTACTATAATACCAAACGACAGGATTATTACAAAGCAATTAATGTTGGTAAAAATTACGACAAACGACAAACTGATATTACTTCGTGGCTGGAATATTTTATAAAAGGATTTAAAAATGAGATTGATAATGTAAAAGATAAAATACTGTCTTTATCGGTCCATGCCGTCGATGGCACAATAAAGTCGCAAATATATCTTACCAAGGAACAGCTAAAAATTGTTGACTTCTTGGATCAGGTCGGCCGTATTGCGGTAAAAGACGTCGAAGACATTTTATCGTGCCCACGGCGTACCGCCCAATTGCAATTACAAAAATTGAAAAAAATAAAAATGATCAAATCAACTGGAAAGGGAAAATCTACCTCGTACATTGCGAATTGAGTGGATTTGCAATGTATCTGTCGCTCGCCTGTGGCGGACGCCAGATACATCGGATTAGGCGCGGACATTGTACGAAATTTGTAATATTTTAATCCTTCATATTATCTATGAAAAACTCGGACATATGCCCCTTTGGAGAACCCTTGCAAAAATACTGGAACAAACGGTACCAACTCTTTTCAAGGTTTGATGAAGGCATCCAAGTCGATGCACAAGCTTTGTTTTCTATCACTCCAGAACAGCACGCAATTGATCATGCTAAAAAGTTAATAGACAAAACAGTTCTTGACGCTTTTGGTTGCGTAGGAGGTAATACCATTGCGTTTGCTCGATACTGTAAAAAGGTGTATATGATTGAACTAGATAAAAAGCGTATAAAAATGGCCGAAAACAATGTTCGCGTGTATGGCGTACATGATAAGATAGAGTTTATTCATGGTGATTACTTTGATGAAGCACCAAAGATTAAAGCTGATGTGATTTATTTAGATCCACCTTGGGGTGGTCCAGATTACAAAGATTTAAAGGAATTTAAGTTGGACAACTTTTCTCCAAACGGACACGATATACTTAATCTTGCCTTCAAATACTTCCCCCAAGTTGTAATGAGAATACCCAGAAACTTTGATTTGAAAGAACTAACGCAGTACAATCGTGAATTTGATATCATAGATGACTATTTAGAAGATAAGTTAATCACAAAAACAGTTTATTTTAAATAGTTTAAGTTGGATTAAAATATCACAAACATCGTACAACACCGAGTATCTGGTTTCGCTTCGCTTCACCCATATTGCTATCACAACATCAGATACTCGGATACGTTATATGAAATAAATGCCATTATGATAGATCATCTAGCACAAATTGAAACAGAGATTACAACGCACGATGTAGAGAGCAAAATCGTTGTTGGTATAGATGGCTACTCAGGAATTGGCAAAACCACCACACTCAAAGAGCTTGCGCAACGTAATCAAAACATACTCGCAGTCAACCGCGACGATTTTATTATTCCAAGAAAATCATTTGAAACATTGCTTTCGCAAGCAAGTGATAAGTCAGTCATCTTTGAGACGGAGATGTTAGATCTCAAGAAGATTCGAGGCTTCATCACTGCATTCAGAACAAGTGACACGATATACCAAACAACGATTTTCAATTCCGATTCTGGTAGGTGCGATATTGAGCAGAAATATGATCTTTCAAAAAAGATCCTTGTGCTTGAAGGAATCTTTCTTTTTCACCCAAAGCAACTCAATGACGTGTTCGATGTAAAAATATTCCTCGATGGAGATATTGATGCTGCAGATCAACGACGAATCAAGAGAGAAAAAGAAAGGTGGGGCAAAGACTACTTTCCTCATAATCACCCTGATTCATATTTTCGCTTCGTTAGAATCGCATTCGAACGATATATCAAGGTCTGCAAACCGAAAGAGTCTGCAGATCTAGTAATATCTGTCTAGCATTTACTACGCACAACACGGCATAGATAGCTCCCTAACGCTCGCCCATATTCCGATTCGCTCGTCTCGGTGGTATCCGGCCGCTACGCGCGGCCCAACAGTCTACCACCTCGCCATCGCTCATGGTAACATTATCTATGCGATACGTTGTATGAAATATTTAAAATCAAATTTTCTAACGAAAATTTATGCTCAATTTTATTTTCTACGTTTAATGTATGAAAGCAAATAATAGAAACTACAAGATAATTCCATATGACCCACAATGGCCTATTTTATTTTCGAAAGAATCTGAGAGAATAAATCGCGTTATCGGCGATAATTTTTTGGAAATATATCATATTGGCAGCACATCGGTTCCTGGCATGTTTGGCAAGGCAACTATTGATATGTTATTCCTCGTGAAGGATATCTCAAAAATTGACGTGCATATTTCAGATTTGAACAAAATTGGATACACTTCGCTTGGTCCGCGCAATGCTGAAAATTCTCACTTATTTGAAAAAGAAGTTGATGGACAGCGTCTTTTCATAGCTCATTTTTATCAAAACAATCATCCAGAAATTTTTAAAATTCTTGCAATCAGAGATTATTTGAGATCACACCATGAAAAAGCTGATCAATATAGTAAATTTAAACTTTCTCTTTTCCAAAAATTTCCGAATGACTACAGTGAGTACAGAAGACTTAAAGATGAATATATGGAAAACTTGAAAGAAGAGGCTATTATTTGGTCAAGGAACCAACATACTTAACCCGAAAATAAAATTGTGCGTATTTTGATACATTAAGTGAAATGATTTAAATTTTTAGTCTATGAAAAAACTAATAATAATCAGAGGGCCGTTGGGCGTTGGCAAAACAACTGTTTCTAAACTGTTGTCGCAAAATCTTCACCTAGAGTATTTATCACTGGATCAAATTGTTGATGACTACAAACTGGTGCCAGCCAATTCAGATGGAATCCCTCTCGAAAGTTACCTAAAAGCAAATCAATTAATCTTTGATCTGGCAAAAAAGAGTGAAAACCTCTTCATCATTGATGGGTGTTTTTACTATCATGAACAAATCGACGATCTGTTAAAGAAATTTGATAACAATGTAGAAATTTTCACTCTAACCAGCCACGTAGATAAATGTATCGAGAGGGATTCCAAAAGAGAAAAAGTTTACGGTGAAGATTCTGCTCGATTCGTGCACATGGTTACTACAAAAATCCAAGCGGGTCACGAAATCAACAACACTGATCAGACAGTTGAAGAAACAGTTGAGAAAATAATAGAGAAAATTTAAATCGCATCACTTAACAGTGTGTATGCGGTTTCGTCTCTTTCGAGAGACCTCACTCATATTTGTCTCCGTTACGCTACGTCAAACATCGCATTCATTTTTTTAACGAAATAGCAACAGCTATTTATGCACAAAGAACCAGAACCGCCAAATGAATCACTTGCCTGCTTTGATGAAGACGGCAATGTTATCGAACCTCACACACGCAAAGAAGTTCATCTAGAACCGCTAAAATATTGGCATGCGGTTGTTAATATATGGCTTGTTGATAAAGCAGGAAGAATGATTTGCTCTTTGCGATCAAAAATATTATCAGGTAACCCAAACAAATGGCAAACATACTTTGGTGGACATATTAAAGCAGATACCACTTTTAAAGAAGCGGCAGTAATGGAATTGGAAGAAGAAATTGGGTTGAAAATTAACCCCTCTAAACTGTTTTTGATCAAAGCAGACAAGTGGGAACCATCAAAACATTTTTTTGAGAGTTATGTATACCCATTTGATGATTCGTTAGATGTTTTGAATTTCAACGACGGCGAAATAGTTGAGTCAGCATGGTTTTCATTTGATGAGTATAATTTAGATAGGCAGAATAATCCTGACAAATGGTGCAATGGTTGTAGTCCAGAAAACCAGCAACTAATCAAGGAATGGTTAAAAAACAAAAAAAAATAAAAAGGCCCTTTGAAGAAGGATATTATTTTTAAGTAAAACATCGCCTAACACCGAGTATCTGGTTCCGCTTCGCTCCACCCATATGCTAACGCACATCGCATACACGCTAACGCTAGACGCAATACCATCTTAATTAATTTTCATTATGGCAGGCAAAATGTTACTAAACAATGAAGCTTATCACATTGGCGAGGACGGCCTTCCTTGTCTTATCCACTATACACCAAAGGCTGGCGGCTCTCATTTTTCGGTTGTAATGGTCGCTGATTTGTTTTTAAGCGGTTCAAAGATTCTATTCCTCACAGCATATCCAATGGCGAAGGATAATTTTTTGCAACAAATTAAAGGGGGAGAATCAAAAATCGCTTTTATCACTGATGAAAGTCAGCTCGATACCAACACACAGGCTATCATTTTGGAGAGTGGAAATGAGAAGCTTTTTTTGCAAGCTATTGAAAAGTTGGGCGATCTAAATGAGCGTGTCGTTTTTGTAAAAAATATGGAGATTTTCAGCGACGCAGTTTTTAATGCTTGTTTGAAGCTTCAAAAAATAATCCTTTCTGGAAACCTAGATGAGTGTTCAATGAAAAAACAAATCAGCGAGAAGCAATACGAAACGATTGTGCTTTTCAGTAAGTCAGAAACTTCGTTAAGGGCCGAGTCGCCAGAACTGGAAAAGTACACAGGCTATCTATGGAGTGACGACAAGGAGGGCTTGGTCGGATTAGGCGGCACGGACATTGTGCGCCAATAGAGTTTACATTTGACTCATTTTTTACTTGGAGATATATTGAAAGCACAATAATTTCTAATCTATGCAAGAAAACAAGAGAGTCGGTGTCGGGTTTGGCGTTATGATGATGCGAGATGGAAAAATACTCCTAGGCAAGCGCCATGATGATCCTGAAAAAGCTTCAAGCGAGTTGAATGGTGAGGGCACGTGGACGATGCCCGGCGGAAAAATGGATTTTGGAGAGACGTTTGAAGATGGCGCAAAAAGAGAGGTGCTTGAAGAGACGGGGATTTCAATCAATACACTGCAAGTCATCTGCGTTAATCAGGATATGGTCGAGACTGCACATTTTGTTACGATTGGATTATTTTCCGATGATTTTTCGGGGGAGCCACAAGTGATGGAGCCAGATGAAATTACTGAATGGCGTTGGTTTTCCATAGACACTCTGCCGACTCCTCTGTATTTTCCAAGTGCGAAACTTCTCGAAAATTACAAACAGAAGAAGTTCTATATTGCATAAAAGCATACTATGTCATCAAAGCTTCATATTGTGGCAATTACAGCGTTTATCAAAAGTCCTTCCAGAGACACATTTCTTGTTGTCAAAAGAAGCGCACATGAGATTGCCTATCCCACAAAGTGGGCATTTCCAGGGGGGAAAACCGAGCGTGGGCAAACAATTCTAGAAACATTGAAGCGTGAAGTGTTGGAAGAAGTAGGTCTTGAAATTGAAGATACTAAAAAATTTCTCAAAGATTTTACATTTGTACGGCCTGATGACGTGAATGTCGTCGGCCTCTGTTTTGAAGTAGTTGCAAAACCGGGTGAGATTGTTCTTGCAAAAGATTTTGACGAGTATAAATGGATCACGCCAGCAGATCTAAAAAATCTCGATCATATTGAGGGCATGGAAGAAGAGGTGCGTCTCGCATTTTTATAATTGAGGCACTTTGCAGACTTTCTCGGCTTTGTCTATAAATAATATACCGTCGATATGGTCGATTTCATGTTGAAAGACGCGAGCTTGAAGTCCGGTAGTGTGAATTTTTTTCATTACGCCATTTCGATCTTGGTATGCGACCGTGACACTTTTCCATCTCTTGACGCTTCCAAATAAGTTCGGCACCGAAAGGCATCCTTCATCGCCGTATTCTTTAAAAAACGAATGATGAACGATAGTTGGATTGAGAAGAATAATTGCTTCGTCCAGCTTTTCACGAAAATGTTCGAAGTTATTCGGGTCCGGTGTTGTCACAATAAGCCTAATCCCTTGATTGACTTGCGGTGCGGCAAGGCCAATGCCATCTTTGAGATACATGGTTGGGATCATGTCATCAATGAGCTTCTGAAGCGCGGGATTATTAAATTCCTCCACTTCGCGTGCGCGCTGTCGGAGTATGGGATTGTTGTCATGAATTGTGACAATCGGCAGAGTGCTCATATAATACGCTAAGTGGTTTTATAATACTAGAATGTGACGGGATCGATGTCAATGAGCCAGTCATTGGAAATATCTTTGAAAAACTTTTTGAGCTCTTCGGGTAGAGGGTCGATGCTTCCCGCCTCTTGATTAATTCGAACGAGAAAGTATGGACGTTGCAATGAGTGCATATTTTTTGTCCGAAACAAGACAATATCGCGCTTTATGGAAATAAGCGATTCTCGCATTTTTTTCATAAGCATTTCTGATGCATCAGGGATGAGTGCCGTATGATGTCGAGCAATGATTTTTACAAGGCGGCTGTAGGGGGGCCAAGAAAAACGCTTGCGCTGCTGGCCCTGCCATTCACAGAATTGCTGCCAATCTGAATGTGCGAACGTTTGCATGAAAACGGAAGAAGGTTCGAAAGATTGGGCAACCACGGTGATGTTGAATGTGTTGGCGATAGCTCGTAAGCGCATGAGTCCTTGCCACTGGTACTCAAGCGATCTGAAGTTAATGAGCGATTGCATCGGATCGCAAGCGACAATGCCTATGCACCCAATAGTATTAAACCATTCCCAGTGCTGCTGAAATACATGCGACGTGCCGATAATAATGCTGTTTGAAATCTTTTTTTCAATATCCTTTATTTGTTCCGCAGAAAAAACTGTTTCATTGCTCATCTCAATGATGGCAACATTCGGAAAAAGCGATCGAATCACATCGGCTATTTTTTCAATTCCAATTCCAATAAATCGAATATCATGCGATGCGCAGTTGACGCAATGCGTCGGCACTTTTTCTGTTCGCTGGCATGTTGTGCATCGAAGAGACTGTGATCGGGCTGAGAAGCGCATAGGAAGCTTGCAATTGCCGCATGCGAACACATGAGAACACATTGAACAGCGGGTAAGTCCGGCATATCCTTTTCGGTTCAAAAAAAGATAAGCGCCCTTGGATTGAGCAAGCGATTGGGAAATTGCATTGTGTAAGGTGTCGCTTATAAATCCCGCATTACCGCTTCGGAAATGTTCCCGAAGGTTGACGATATGAAATGGCGCGATATGAAATGGCTGCACTGTATGAGTAACAATAGATGCTTGTTGTATTCGATATGCCATTTCACATGAAGGGGAGAGCGAAAGCAGTGAGCATTTGACCGATCGAGTTTGTGACACATAGTTTGCTAGTGCCGTTGCAGAAAAACGAGGGTTATGATCGTATTGCTTGTATTCTTTAGACTCAGAGTCGAGAATAAGCACTTGTTCGAGAAGGGGAATATTCCATCCAAGCGCCTGACGAGTCGAAATAATAATGTGACACATTTCTTCGGCCGAGAGATCATATGCATTTGCAAGCATCGATGCGGATAGTTCACCGGTGGCAACAAGCGTATCATTTGGAAAAAGAGGAGATATAATCGAGTATAGAATTGCCGCATCATGTATGGAAGGGGTAAGGATAAGCAGTTGTTTTCCCTGTTCTTTTATGTTCTTACAGGCAGCAAGAATGATTGATATGTACCCATTCCAATCAGATGTAACATGCAGTGATTCGTTCTGCTTGAGTGATGAGTCATCATATTCCACGATATGCAATGGAGGCACCATTATGGAAGAAGCAGTTGATGCCATTTTTCTCCTTCTAGGCTGTACGGGGATGAATGTATATGCTGCGCGTGCAAGAGAAATATCGTAATAATCAGCAAACCATTCGATGAATGTTTTTTGCCATTCGGAAATGTAAGGCTTTTTTCGAATGATTGCATCGATTGATTTGAGATTTGAGCGCTCCTCAGTTTGTTCCTTGCGGATACGCCAGACGATTCCCTGGATCTTTTTATTTCTAAATGTGATTGCTACCAATTGTCCGACACACAACTCATGTTCAAAAAGCGGTTGGGTAGCATAATCAAAAAAATCAAACTGCCTCGCAAGTTTGAGTAGAGGAACTATTTCTGCAATCATACATGTCTCATTGTTAGAATGAATACGAAATGACGCAGTAGCCGACACCCAAGGGACCTTCGTATGAGTGAAAGTAAGGCTTGAAGTTCATGTGGGCAAGTATGCCGGCAAGCAGAACGAATGCATTGAGTCCGCAGACTCCCGTATATCGTGCAGCTTCCTTCTGGAACGAATTTATTTTTCGGATTGGTATGCGGCGCGATCGAAACAACTCGATGATGTCCTGATCAACGACGGTTGCTTCAAGTCGCAATCCAAGCGGAGCATCGGCGGTAAGTGAATGAGAAAGGTCGCCTGATGCAATGAGAGCAATGCGCTTGTCTGATTCTTGCACGATTTTCTGAAGCGCTTCACCGTATGTCATGAGTAGTTTGTGTGCACAGTCCGGCGGTTGGATGATAATAGTTTTTAATGCGACTGCATTCAGAAGAATGAGTGGAACACTTGCGCTATAGTCGAGATTTTCGCTGCTATTGAATTGAACGGGAATTCCTTTTTCCTCAAGGCCTTTTTTTATGGCAAGTGCAAGGGGAGTATCGCATTTGATTTCCTCATGCGTTACAAAGTCTCCGAATTCTTCAAAAAGCGCTTTAAACAGTTCACCTGTTTGAATAGTAAGGGTGTCTGTGGAGCTTGTTGTATCCGGATTGGTGATAATAATGACAGTATCAATGGCGAATTCAGAAAGTTTTTCTGCTATCTTCGAAATGCTTTGAGTGGTTGCTGATACGGCATTTGCCACATCTTTGCCGATTGTCGGCAAAAGAATTGGAGAATGGGGAAGAATTGCGCTATAAAGAATGGGCATATTAAGGAGTTGTAAGTGCAAGGGGAAGCACTTCTTCTTCGATACTTCCTAAATCGATAGGATCTCCCAGCGTATGTAATGCAAGTGTTGTGCCTTGCGATCGTATGATAGTGCCCCATTGGTAGCCAAGTGAAATAAAGGCATACTCGGAAGCTACTGCGCGCTTTTGTCCATTTGAAATGACATAGACAGCTGGCGAACCGGGAGATGTTATGAGCGTACCATCTTCAAAGAGCACCGGATCGCCAAGGGAATAGGAGGAGAGCAGTTCTTGGGATGCGGGTTTGATCCGGCGTGAGGGGAAATTCGAAAGCAAGACAACACGTTCAAGTAGTGGATGTTTTACGGATCCGATAACATGGTAAATGCCGCCTGTTTTAGTATCCTGCATCAGTTCACCTACGGGGCTGTTTAAGGCATCGGTAATAAGGCCACGAAGAGGAATGTCTGAGATATCTTGAGAAGACACATCTATTACTTCATCAGGATTGAACCCGATTGATTTGAATATTTTTTTTGACGGTATGCCATACAGTCCTTCATTCGCAAAAAGAAAAACGGCTCCTTTTTGATTCCGAAGAAGCGAATATTGAGGGAATTTGATCGGAGTGCCGATGGAATATTTCTCCAGGTCCTGCTGCGATAAAAATACCACTTGGTTAAAACCGTATCTTGAAAGGAATGCAGAAAGTGATGTAAAAAGTCTCCGCTTGCTGTCTTGTATGATCCAGATTTCTTTGGTGCCAGCCGCTTGAACGATTGTGCCATCTGGAATTACTCGACTGAAATATCTATTCCATAGTTTCCAAAAACTCATATTGCCTCGAAGATGCGGCGTGTAGTTATAGAGCGCGGCAGTCGCAGCATTTGTCGGTGTAACGGGCATGCCGTCAATCAGAACTAGTTGGTTTGGGCGCGATGCAAATTCGTTCCAGTGGGTTGTATAATACATTTTTCTCCAAGCAGCTTTTGTTACTTGCGCACCAAATCCTTTGTAGACGCTAATGGCCGGGTCGTTTGCAGAGCAAGAATCGCAACGGGCAAATCCTGTTGCCCAATCATAATTATATTGTGTTGGGGTTGGATTTTCGATAAGGCTTTGTTCTTTTTGAAGCAGGACCAACAACACCTTCGGATTAATGCCGTATGCCTTTCCTGCGGAGTGAATGATTTCTGACGCGGATGCTACAATGCCATCTGTATTGAGAGCTCGATATGATCGAAGAGCGGAACCTTTTCGCTCCAGGAAAAACTGGATATCCTGAACACTCATCTCGTTAGTGTTGAAAAAATCGGAATCAGAAATAATGGTGTTCGGATCAAAGCTTACTGCAAGAGCTTGAATAGGCAATGATGTTATAATGGTACTGAAAACGAGCGCAATAAGAAGGTGGTTCATACGGTAGCAAGCGTATCATGAAACAGTGGTACATTCAAGGCCTCTTGCTCTGGGGTACCTATCGATTCTCACTACCGATTTTCACGGCATTCTTTTTTGGAGTGCGGTTACCTATTTTCATAACTGCTTGGTCTTTTGAAATATCAATGTGTACCGTATCACCCTCTGCAATACTGCCGTCGATAATTTGTGATGCAAGAGGATTTGCGATATATGCTTGAACGGCGCGTTTAAGCGGGCGTGCGCCATAATATGCGTCAAAGCCGCGTTCGATGAGAAATGACATAACAGCATCGGTGTAGTTGATGCGTATGTCTTGTTCGGCAACGCGTTTGCGCAGGGCTTCCAGTTGGATGTTTACAATATGCCCCATGTCATCTTGTGTGAGAGGATGGAATACGATGATTTCGGTGATGCGGTTGAGGAATTCAGGACGAAAATGCTTTTGGAGAAGGTCGGTGATTGAAATTTTCATTTCACTTTCATTGATAATTTTACGCGTCCTGTCTTCATTCGTGAAACCGATCGCCGATTCCTTGATGAGATCTCCGCCAAGATTTGACGTCATGATGATGATAGTGTTTTTGAAGTTCACTTTTCGCCCCCTAGCATCGGTCAGGTGGCCGTCATCCAAAATTTGTAACAATACATTGAAAATATCGGGATGGGCTTTTTCGATTTCATCAAAGAGTATGACGCTGTATGGTTTGCGACGGACTTTTTCTGTCAATTGTCCGCCTTCATCATAGCCTACGTATCCGGGAGGGGAGCCGATAAGCGGTGATACG
>OBEQ012033351.1_pt1 | contig 24842 bp, 33 predicted proteins | sample 1670901 | NCBI WGS metagenome assembly OBEQ01 (sample SAMEA104232315, study PRJEB22302) | groundwater metagenome | biome: forest; feature: aquifer; material: groundwater | place: USA | collected 2011-08-07 | depth 5.4 m | reverse complement strand
CACCAAGGCCAAGCCTTTTTCTATCATGTCCCAAGTCGCGCTTTGAACTTGACGCACCTCCAAAAAAGGTTTAAGGGTACCGGGATTTTGATAAAGAACTTCATCCGTAAAAGCGTCGCTGACATAATCGACCAGGTGGGGCGGATACGAAACACCACGATTGGCCACGGTGCTAATTAAATCCGCTAACTGTAGAGGAGAGGCGAGCACCTCTCCTTGCCCGATGGCCATATTCAGACTGTCTCCGGAAAACCATGGTTCTTTTTTCACGCGAAGCTTCCACTGTTGCGACGGAATAAATCCGCGAGCGCTCCATTGCGGAAGTTCTCGAATGGCGGCGGGCTCTCCCAAACCAAAACGATGCGCCCATTGCGTCAGAGGATCCGGACCCAGTATTAGGCCCATGTGGTAAAAATAAACATCGCACGAATTCTCAACACCACCCAAAAAATCACACCATCCATGACCTTCTTTCTTCCAACATTTGAATGTTTTACGCGGCGTCACAAACTCCCCGCGACATAAAAATTGCCGTTTGGGATCAAAATGCTCGCTTTCTAAAGCCGCAATGCCGGTAATAATTTTAAAAACACTGCCCGGGGGATAGGTTCCCGCTAAAGCGCGCGGGTACTCCGTTAACGCCAAGTGCCCTTTGTCCGCGATTCGAATATAAGCGTTGGGATCAAAACCGGGGGTCATTGCCAAGACCCTGATCGCGCCGGTTTTAGGTTCAATCCCAATGACGGAACCGAAACCGCTGGCGGACTCTCGTAACAGTTGGTGGGCAAGATGGCTCAATTGGCCATCTAAACTCAAATGAATCGTGTTTCCGGGGTAAGGATCCTGGGTGAACTCGTAACCGCGCGGCATCGTCTCTTTGGACGCGGGGCGCTCAGCACGGCCGCGCGCGTCGACTTCCAGAAAAACCGCTCCGTCGGAGCCCTTCAAAACATCCTCGAATACTTTTTCTAGCCCAAACTGGCCCACCCAAGAATCTAGACGATATCCCTTCGTCTTAAGCTTCTCAAACTCTTCTTTAGTCTGAATCTTGGTGAGATAACCGAGAATGTGAGACAAATCCGTGCCCCAAGGATAACTCCGTAGTGATTCACTGGTTAAGAAAAATTCGGGAAACTCTTTCTCTACCTCCATAAAACGCATGGCGGCTGTTGGCGGAATCTGGGATAACAAAATCCTGGTCCTATTGATCTGCTTGGTTTTTTCAACCTCGCGCTCAAATACCTCTTGAGGAACCCTTAAAATGGCGGAAACCCGAGCCGCGTGCGCCGATAAATCTTCCGTATAAAGATTGGGGTTAAAATAGAGATTAAAAACTCCGACATTCTCAGCTAAGATTCTTGATTTAACATCAACCACTAAACCGCGAGGAGCCTGGCGGAAAAATACCTGAAAACGATTACGCTCCGCCAACACTTGATAGGCACTGCCCTGAATCACCTGCAAATAGAAAATTCTAGCCGTAAAGACACCCAAAGCGCCAACGATCAGCCACCATAGTAAGCGAGCGCGGTTGTGTATCTCATTCATGGGATGGGTCCTTCCTGGCACGCAGAAATAGCTGAAAGAGCAGGGGTCCTACAATAAATCCCTGCAGAGGATATGATATCAATGTCCGCAGATTCAGTCCTCCCCAATAAAACGGCGTTTTATGCAGAATCAAAATCCAGCCACCAGCCGCTAAAGCGGCAAAGAGCAGGCTTCCCCAAGACAACAGAATCCAGACCGTACTGCTTTCAAGATCGACGCGATCACCGAAAAGTTGCCCCGCCGCGTAAGCGCACCACATATACACAAAAGGCGTGGGCCCTAGACTCATCTGCGGTGATACAAAACAAAGCTCTTCCAAGATTCCTATCGCGACTCCCGCCCACAATCCGACGCGCGGCCCAAACAAAGCGCCTATAAAAGCCGCGGCTAGTAAAAGCAGTTGAGGCGCCAAATATTGAGCCCAGGCGCCCCCAAGATTAAAATAAACAGTTTGAGCGACTAAAAGCAGCAGAACGAGCAACACGTAACGCAAAACTACCACCCCGCCACCTCTTTTGGCGAGGAATTGCGGCGATCGAGTAAGACCACGTCTTCAATATGACTTAAATCAACAAACGGCTCGACATAAGCTCTTCCGAAAAGGCTGGAAGCCCGGTCCTTTTCCAAGGCAACCACTCGGCCAACCGCTATGCCCGCCGGAGCAATCAGACTCCCTTGAGATGTCACCACTGTTTCCCCTAACTGCGTTGTGGAATTCTTAGGCAAAAACTCGAGCACCAGACGCCTGGGTTCACCTAAACCCCTGAGTAATCCCTCTTCCCCGGAATCGCTCGCTTGAACCAGAAGATTAAAGTCGGGACTTGTTATTAATTCAACACAGGGAAACCGGCCAAAATTAGAAGCCGCGGGCAGCGTTTTTCCCAAAAAAACAAAATTCTCCGCTTGAGCATCGAGCGTGATGGCCGGGATATTTTCCTGGAGAGTACCCGGGGTTTCAACGCATAAACGCGATACCCATTGCGCGGGGCTCACCCCGCGATATCTGACTTTGGCAATCGAGAAAGTTATATTTTTGCGTCTAAACTCTCCGCCGGCGCGGCTGGCGAGCCCCTGGGCTTTCTGAACATTCACGGACTCTTGCCGCTCTAGCTCGGAAGCAAAATTAGAGAACTGATACTGACGCACAATACCCTCTAAACGCTGAACTTCCTCTTGAGCGCTAAATAATTTACCCCAAGACTTCCTCAAAGAAGGGCCGTATTCTAAAACCGAAGATAACGAAGAACCGGCGGGATAAATCAGATAAAAAGCGACACGCCGTAAAGCGACAATGGATCGTCCCAAAGGAAAAAAGGACAGCCACAAGAAACAAACGCTAAGGCCAATCAGAGGTACAAAATCTTTTTTCATTGACCCAGCCTTTTACAGGCTGGACTCAGTATTAATTCGCTAAAAACGTGCGTTTTCTTAAAACGTCAAAACGCTCTAATTCTTCTAAAAACTTTCCCGTGCCCAGTACAACGCAGTCTAAGGGCTCAGGGGTTAGATGAACCGGTAAATCCGTTTCGCGAGACACTAATTCCGCTAAACCGCGCAACAAAGAACCGCCTCCCGCTAGCACAATACCGCGATCCACTAAATCCGCCGCTAACTCCGCCGGAGTCTCCTCTAAAGCGCTTTTGATAGTGTCAACGATTGTTTTTACCGGAACGAGCAGTGCCTGACGAATTTCCTCGCTTGTGATAGTAATCGTTCGAGGCAACCCGGTCACTTGATCTCTTCCCTTAACTTCCATGGTTTTTTCCTCGGGCAAGGGATAAACAGAACCAATTTCAATCTTTACGCCTTCGGAAGTAGTTTCGCCGATAAGAAGATTGTATCGCTTCCTAAAATAAAGCAATATCGCTTCATCCATTTCATCTCCGGCAACATCAATGGATTTCGAAACAACCATGCCTCCCAAAGAAATAATGGCTACCTCGGTGGTGCCGCCGCCAATGTCCGCGATCATGTTGGCGTTGGGCTCGGCAATGGGCAAATCGGCGCCAATAGCGGCGGCCATGGGTTCCTCGATTAAATACACCTCTCGGGAACCGGCTTGAAGGGCAGAATCTCGCACGGCCCGACGCTCAACCTCGGTAATTCCCGAGGGAATTCCAATCACCACGCGGGGATGTAAAAGGCTTTTTCTATTATGGACTTTGCGAATAAAGTAACGGATCATCGCTTGGGTCACCTCGAAATCGGCGATTACCCCATTGCGCAAGGGGCGAATAGCGATGATATTGCTCGGTGTCCTACCGAGCATTCTTTTCGCCTCAGAACCAATGGCTAAAACCTGCTTTGTGTCTCTTTCGATGGCAACAACGGAAGGCTCCCGCAAGACGATGCCTTGATGTTTGACATAAACCAAGGTATTGGCGGTACCCAGGTCAATCCCCATGTCGTTGGAGAAAAAACCGAGTAAGCGATCCAACATTACACTACGAAATAAGCTCAACGCGAGCCATTGAAGCTGAATCACTACGACGAGGATTCAATCCGATTACACGGACAAATCCCCCTCGTTTACTTTGGTATCGGGGCAGTAAGGTACTAAGAAGTTTTTTGACGGCATTGTAACCATTGGGCGCTAAGAGTCGATTAGCTTCACGAACACGATTAACCGGGGACTCTACTTTCTTCAATTTTGAAAGCGTGCGTTCAAAATAAATTCGGAGTTCCTTGGCCCGCGCTTGCGTCGTCGTCAAGCGTTCGAAATGGACTAAGCTCGTGGCCAACTGCCGAAGCATCATCTTGCGATGTGCCGGCAAAACTCCTAATTTCCTGGCTCCATACGTCTTAATCATTAGAAATTCCTCGCTTGACCCGGCCCCTTAAATCCGCATTCCTAAAGTTAGGCCAAGTTCCTTTACTTTTTCCTTTACTTCGGACAATGATTTTTCGCCAAAGTTTTTATAGGCGAGAATCTCATCTTCTGTCTTTTTAACCAAATCCCGCACCGTTTTAATATGAGCCACTTTTAAACAATTGAGCGTTCGGGGACCTAGTTCCAAGGTTTCGATAGATTGCCCTAACGCCTCTTGGACTTTAGGGTCTTTGAGAACCTGGGAATAATCTACTTGGTGGGTTTGGCCGATTTCTTCGGTAATATCATGAGGTGAGCCCTCGAGCGCGGGCATCTGCTCTTTTTTGCTAGTTCCATTTCCAACCGCCAAAGTTAGCGTTTCGGTCAAACTCGCCAATATCTTTAGACTCTTGTTTAACGCCTCGGTTGGGCTGAGTGAACCGTCCGTCCATATATCTAGAACCAGTTTGTCATAGTCCGTAACGTGGCCGACGCGCGCGTTTTCAACATCGTAGTTGACCTTAATGACCGGAGAAAAAATGGCATCGGTAGCGATAAAGCCTACGGGACGACCCTCGCGCTTGTTGCTTTCGCTCGGCAAATATCCGCGGCCGCGCGAGACTTCGATTTCCATATCGAGCTTAACACCGGATTCGATGGTGGCGATAGTTAAGTCCGTGTTTAGCATTTCGACATTGGGACTTGTGCCTATGTGTCCCGCTTTAACCTCTCCGGCTTTCTCGCCTTTTAGATAGAGCGTTTCCGGACCTTCCGAGAAAAGTTTGAGTCTCAGTTTTTTTAGGTTCAAGAGAACATTCAGTACGTCCTCTTTGACTCCTCGTATGGTGGAAAACTCGTGCCGAACGCCTTCGATTTTAACCGCGGTTACCGCCGCTCCGTCCATCGCGGAAAGCAAAATGCGTCTCAAGGAATTTCCGATAGTATGGCCCCATCCTCGTTCCAAGGGTTCCGCTATAAAACGACCGTAAGTCGCGGTTAAACCCTCCTTTTCAAAATAGATCTTTGTTGGGAAAACCAACTCTTTAGCCGCAAGCGTCATTGTTTCAGACATGAATTACCTCCTAGTGTAAAACTCAACGATATAATTGTCCGAGATGGGATAGCTAAACTCGCTAGCCTCCGGACTTCTCAAAATTTGCGCGCTGGTCGTGCCCGCGTCCCAAGATATCCAGCTGGGAATCACGGAACCGCGACGAGTAAAACTCTCGAGAGACATTTTGACATAAGCGTTTTCTTTCATTTCCGAGTTTAGCTCTATCTTATCCCCGGCAGAAACCTCATAAGCGGGTAATGTGACACTCTTGCCGTTCACCCGCACATGCCCATGATTGACCATTTGCCTGGCAAAGCGTAAACTCGTCGCAAGACCCATCTTGCGCACCACATTGTCCAAACGCATCTCAATGAGCCTTAACATGTTCTCGCCTGTTTTACCCGCCATATTAGCGGCGTCCTTGTAATAATGTTTGGTTTGGCGTTCGAGAATTCCCGCCATTCTTTTAAGTTTCTGTTTTTCCCGCAAACGAATCGCGTAATCCGAAGGCTTGCGCCTTGGTTTGCCGGAAGTTCCCGGGGGATTAGGCCTGGAATCTAGCGTACACTTAGTGAAACACTTGTCACCCTTTAAATAAAGCTTCATGCTTTCTCGACGGCAAAGCTTGCAAACAGGTCCTGTATATCTAGCCATTGTTTTCCTCTCTTCGCATCATCATCATACGCGCCTTGCCTTTGGCGGACGGCAACCATTATGCGGAATCGGGGTAACGTCTTTGATAGAGACAATCCTTAAACCGGCCACTTGCAATGTGCGAATAGCCACTTCTCGCCCCGGACCGGGACCCTTAATAAAAACAGCAACGCTACGAACACCTAATTCCAGCACCGCTCTGGCCGCTTTTTCAGAAGTAATTTGCGCGGCGTAGGGGGTCCCTTTCTTAGTTCCTTTAAAACCGCAGCCTCCGGCGGAAGCCCAGGCTAAAATATTACCACGCTCATCGCCAATGCTAACGATGGTGTTATTAAAAGACGAATGAATAAAAGCTTTAGCTTGCCCGATGGCGCTGAGCGAAATCTTTTTCGCGCGCGGCGATTTTCTCTTTGCTGGCTCTGGCGCTGTTTTCTCGTTCAATGGTTCCTCCTAGTTCGCATTGCTATTTTGCTGGCGCGGCCGCCGCCGGAGCGGATTTAATAACTCCGGGCTTAACCGATCCCACGGTTCTTCTGGTGCCTCGACGCGTGCGAGCATTTGTTTTTGTTCGCTGACCTCGAACCGGCAAATTTTTGCGGTGACGCTGACCCTTGTAGCAACCAATCTCAATATAGCGGCGAATATTGCCATCCACATCCCGGCGCAAATCGCCCTCAACTTTTACATCTTTAGATAAAACTCCATTGATCGCCGAAACCTGGCTCTCGGTCAAACTCTTGACTATCACGCCCTCGGCGATCCCGGCCAATTCCAAAACTCGGTGAACATTTTTTGGACCAATGCCATAAATATATCGCAAAGCGATCTCTACTCGTTTATTTGGTGCTAAATCAACTCCAGCAATTCTAGCCATAGTCCTCCCGCCCTATCCCTGCCTTTGTTTGTGCTTTGGGTTTTTGCAAATAACCCGAACAACACGCTTGCGTCTGACAATTTTACATTTCTGACAAATCGGTTTTATTGATGATCGTACTTTCATTATTTACTCCAATTATTCTAAGCGATAAACAATTCTGCCCCGATTCAAATCATAGGGCGACAACTCGACGCTAACTTTATCTCCGGGCAAAATACGCACATAATGCATGCGCATTTTCCCTGAAACATGGGCCAAGCACTTTCGGTCATTTCCTAGATCCACGCGAAACATAGCGTTAGGCAGGGCTTCTAAAACTGCCCCTTCTAATACTATCTTCTCTTCTTTCTTAATCGCCGGAAACCTCCGTCAAAACAACGCCGCCATGCTTTTCTACCAATATAGTGTGTTCAAAGTGCGCCGCGAGTGACCCGTCCTTAGTCTGAGCCGTCCAGCCGTCTTTAGCAATAAATACCTCGGGGCCGCCCAGACTTACCATGGGCTCAATGGCGATCGTCATGCCTTCAACCAAGCGCGCGCCTTGCCCGGGAGTACCCCAATTTGGGACGGCGGGCTCTTCATGAAGATTGCGGCCAATGCCGTGACCCACAAAATCTCTAACAACGCTCATATGATTAGCTTCCACATGACTTTGAACGGCAAAACCGATATCGCCCACGCGCGCCCCGTCGCGCACGACATCAATAGCTCGGCCCAAGGCTTCCCGCGTAACATCGACGAGTTTTTGCGCCTGCGCGGAGGCTTCTCCAACAATGACCGTGGTCGCGCAATCTCCGTAATAACCATCCAAAAGAATTCCAAAATCTAAACTCACAACGTCTCCCTTATTGATTTTCTTGCGAGCGGTGGGAATCCCATGGACAACCTCGCTGTTAATCGAAACGCAAACGTTGGCCGGAAAACCTCGGTAGCCCAAAAAAGCGGGCTTTGCCCCCGCGTAACGCGCCGTGCGCGAGGCGGCCTGGCGATCCAACTCATCGCAACTCATGCCCGCGACAACCAGGCTCGCCAATTCCGCAAGCACCTTGGCCGCCACTTGACACGCGGCGCGCATCTTTTGAATCTCGCGTGAACTTTTAACTTCAATAACAGCTTGCATGGTTTATTTTTTACTTAACCTACTTCGCTACAAATCCCTTTAATGACTCCATAAAACCTTGTGTTACCAAGTCCACGCCTTTGGCCGCGTTCACCCTGACTAAGAGTTTTTGATTTTCGTAAAACTCCACCAAAGGAGCAGTGAGATCTTGGTATATTTTCAATCTGCGATGAATGGTTTTCGGCTCATCATCACTTCTTACAACTAACGCGCCGCCGCAGTGATCGCAGACACTGTCCTGCCGAGGAGGATCGCTGGCTAGATTATACACTCTATTACAGCTGTTGCACTGTCGACGTTGCGCGAGGCGATTAATCAACACGGTTTCCTCAATATCAAAATAGAAGACGCCCTCCAGCTTCAAATTTTTAGCATCCAAAAAATCTTTTAAGCCGCGCGCTTGATTCATGGTGCGAGGAAAACCATCCAGCACAAAACCGCCCGCGCAATCGGGAGCGTCCAGGCGTTTGAAAACAATTTCGCAAGTAATCTCGTCGGAAACGAGCATGCCGGCTGCCAGATTTTGCTGAAGCTGCAACCCGATCGCTGTTTTTTTGTTAACCTGATCTCTGAAAATATCACCCGTGGAAACATGAGCAATGCGGTAATGGGCGCTTAAGATCTTCGCCTGCGTTCCCTTGCCCGAACCCGGCGGGCCTAAGAAAACAATACGCATATCGCTACTGTCCGCCCACATTAAACCATCGCCCCTTGACCCTCGCCTGTTTCATGAATCCTTCGTAGTGGCGCATAAGCAACCGCGCCTCGAGTTGCCCAACAGTATCTAAAGCCACGCCTACCACGATTAAAAGCGATGTGCCTCCGAAAAAAAACGGCGCTGAAAAATAGCGCTGCAAATAATTCGGCAACAAAGCCAAAGCCGCCACAAAAAGAGCTCCAAAAAGCGTGATTCGCTCGAGCACCCACTCGATATAGCGCGAGGTAGACTCTCCCGGCCTTATACCCGGTATAAAGCCGCCCCACTTTTTCATGTTTTCCGCTAAATCTTGCGGATTAATGGCTATGGAGTTATAAAAATAACAGAAGAATATGATCAGGCCCGCGTAAGCCAGGGAAGACAAAGGATCCGCTTTATCAAAACTCCCCACGGTTTTTTGGATAAATTTGGCCCAAAGAGAATCGGGAGCAATCTGGGATAAGAACATCGGCGCCTGAATAACAGCGGAAGCAAAAATAACGGCAATGACCCCGCTGGGATCGAGCTTAAGCGGCAAATAGGTACTACTTCCTCCCATCATACGGCGACCCACCATTCTTTTAGCGTAGTTGACGGGAATTTGGCGTTGCGCGGTTTCTACCCAAACCACCAGCCCACATACGGCAAACACCAAGGCCACTAGCGCCAAAGCCCCAAGAAGTGATATTTCCTCAATTCGCACCAGGCGAATAAGATTCCCGATAGATGACGGCAAGCGAGCGATGATACCGGTAAAAATAATCAAGGAAACGCCGTTGCCAACGCCAAATTCCGTGATCTGCTCTCCAAGCCACATAACAAGCACGGCCCCGGCTGTCCAGGTTAAAGCTGTCACTAAATAAAAACTAACTGATGGGTCTACCACAATGCTCGCCCCGCCCGGGCCCTGGGTTTTCGAAAAACCAATAGCGATAGCGAACGACTGAAACACCGCTAAAAAAACCGTCAAATACCGTGTCAACTGCTGAATGCGTTTTCTTCCTGTTTCTCCATCGCGAGCCAGGCGATCTAAGAACGGTATCACATGAGCGCCTTGCAAAAGACTTAAGATAATTGAAGCGTTGATGTACGGAATGGTGCCTAAAGTCAAAATAGAAAAACGAGATAAGGCGCCGCCGGAAAAAATGTCGAGAAATCCCAAAAAACTGCCTCGATGTTGCTCAAAAAGAGCGCGTAACGCGTCGGTGTTAATGCCCGGCAAAGGAATAGCGGCGCCAACACGATATAGCGCTAAGGCGCCGAAGGTAAAGAGCAAGCGTTTTCTTAAATCCGGGATTTTGAATAGATTAAGAATTTTTTCCACGGACTATACGCGGCTAGGATTTTTGAGCTGGGGTCAATTCTAACTTACCCCCAAGCGTCTCAATAACCTTTGAAGCCGCACCGCTTGCGGCGTGTACCTTGATGGTAAGTTTTTTTGTAAGTTTTCCGTGAGCTAATAGCTTGACAGGCGCCTGCACGTTGCCAATAACACCAAGTTTGTGCAACTCCTGCGGTGTCACCGTGTCACCGTCTGAAAAACAGCGCTCCAAAGTTTCTAGATTAACAACAGTGTAAGTTTTTTTAAAGCGAGCGTTGCTGAAACCACGTTTGGGAATTCGGCGCAACAGGGGAGTCTGCCCTCCCTCGAAGCCCATCATGCGCCCATCGCCGGAACGAGAAAGTTGGCCTTTCTGACCCCGAGTAGAAGTTTGCCCGTGACCCGATCCTTCTCCCCGTCCTAATATTTTCCTTCGATGACGCGAACCGATAGTGGGACTCAGAAAGGAAAGATTAACAATCGGTTTCGATTTCATTATCCAAGATCCTCAACTTTCTTACCGCGCTTTTTAGCAACATCCTCTTTTGTTTTGAGCTGCCCCAAGGCGTCCAATGTCGCCGCAAGCACACTGTGAACATTAGAAGAACCCAAATTTTTAGTCAACACATCTCGAATGCCGCAAGCCTCCAATACCGCTCGGATAGTGCCGCCGGCAATTACCCCGGTTCCGGCAACCGCGGGTCTAAGCATAACTTTGCCCGCCCCAAAATTTCCTATCACCGCGAAAGGAATCGTAGAATCTTTTAGCCGGTAGGAAACTAAGTGTTTCTTTGCCTGGTAGCTAGCTTTGGCTATAGCTAAAGGCACGTCTCTGGCCTTTCCCTTGCCGGAACCAACCCGGCCTTTGCCATCACCCACAACAACTACCGCGGAAAAGGCCATTCGTTTCCCACCGGAGACAACTTTAGTAACACGATTAATAGCCACGACCTTCTCCCTGAAACTAACGATAGCCTCTACAACAACCGCGGGCAGCTCCTGCTGTAATTCCTCTACAATCTCCGGTTCATCAAGCTTCGCCCCGGCAGCGGTTTCAAGCATCGCGGATTCCAAATCTTTCTTAATTTCTACGACTTCTCGTTGCATTGGCACCTCGGAATAATTATCTACTTTTGGTTTCTCTGGCATTACTTATAACCCCACTCCGGCCGCGCGGGCAGCCTCCGCTAACGCTTTGATGCGTCCATGATAATGATGGGGTCCGCGATCAAAAACCATTTTTTTAATTCCTAGAACAGCGGCTTTTTTGCCCAGGAGTTCACCCACCGCTTTGGCTGCTTGAATGTTTTTAGTGCCTTTAAGGCTGGGGCGCAGCTCAGCGGACAACGTTGAAACAGCCAAGAGCGTACGCTCCTTTTGGTCATCGATAACTTGCGCGTAAATATGTCCCAGGGAAATGAAAACGGAAAGCCTCGGGTAAGCGGCCGCGCTCTTAATTTGCTTACGAACCCTAAACTTACGTCGTAGTTTTCTTTCTAATGTGTTCATTATTTTTTAGCCCCGCCTCCGGCTCCGGCCCCAGCTACTGCTGTTTTTCCGGCCTTTCTTAAAACTACTTCTCCAACATATCTGATACCTTTGCCTTTGTAGGGCTCCGGGACAAAATAGGAACGAATTTGGGCGGCTGTCTGCCCAACCAACTCTTTGTCAATACCGGTAACGGTTAGCAAAGTTTGTTTAGGATCCGCCACGACGCTAACCCCCTCAACAATGGGATAGTTGATAAGATGACTTTTACCAAGAGAAAGAACCAAATTCTTGCCCTGCACCTGAGCTTTAAAACCAACCCCCTGAATTTCTAATTGCTTGGAAAAACCGTCCGTAACGCCAAGAACCATATTGGCTATTTTTGATCTTGCCAGGCCCCAAATCGCCGTGCCGGGAAAACCGGCGTCCGCGGAATCTTCCTTAAGGCCTATCTTAAGCGTCTTCTCTCCACCGGTCGCCGCCTCTTGCGCTACGGTTATCACGGAAGGATACGCCCAGCGCAAGGACCCTTTGGGACCCTGCACTTCCACGACATTGGAAGTCCCCAATCCCACTTTCACCGTCGCCGGCAAAGGTATTAATTTTCTACCTATTCTGCTCACCAGACCCTCACTAAAAGTTCACCGCCAAGGCGTTGCGTCTTGGACCTTTGATCGCTAATAACTCCTTTGGGTGTCGAAAGAATGGTAACTCCATAAGCCGGGTTACCCTTTAAGTCCCGGTATCCCGAGTAGCGCCTGGCGGAAGACTTGCTAACGCACTCGATATGACTAATGGCCGGTTCCCCATCATTGCTGTAACGTAGCAAAATTTTCAAATTTCCGGATTTCTGATTTTCAAAAACCTTGTAGTTCGAGATATATCCCTCTTCCTTCAAAACTCGGGCAATTTCGCCTTTGATACGAGAAGCGGGTATTTCAACCACATCTTTGCGCGCTTGCAAAGCGACGCGTATGCGATTGATCATGTCACCTATAGAATTCATCCTATCTCCTTTTTTGGTTCAGTTAATGTTTTGCTTACCAGCTGGCTTTCTTGACCCCTGGAATTTCCCCTTTATGAGCTAAATTTCTAAAACAGATTCGGCAAAGCCCGAAGTCGCGATAAAATCCTCTGGAACGACCGCAAATATTGCACCGATTGTGGGCTCGCACCTTAAACTTTGGTTGCCTTCTTGCCTTTGCCATCCACGCGTATGTTGCCATCAGCCACCCACCTTTTCCGCGACCACCGCTTTCTTCGAAACAAGGGTGCCTTTTGCCGCGACGATTTTACGAAACGGAAAACCTAATAGTTCCAGCAGAAGCCGCGACTGCTCTTTATCGCGCCCCGTGGTTACGAAGGTAATATTAATCCCATGAGCCTTCGGAGACTTCATGACGTTAATCTCAGGGAAAATATGATGTTCGCGTAAACCCAAGTTATAATTTCCATCACCATCGAAAGCGTTCGGCTCTAAACCCCGAAAATCCCGAATTCTGGGCAAAGCGATAGAAATGAGCCGATCCAGAAACTCCCACATCCGCACACCGCGCAACGTACATCTAAGCCCAATAGCCTGGCCCTTGCGTATTTTAAAACCGGCGATGGATTTTTTAGCACGACGCGTCTCGGATGCCTGTCCCGTCAAAAGAGAAAGGTCTTCCTTCATCTGATCAAAGTACTTTATATCCTCTTTGCCCTGACCAACACCCATGTTAAGCACAATCTTGGCCAGCCTGGGTAAAGCCCATGGATTATCTACTCCCAAACGTTTTCCCATCTCAACTACTATAACTTCAGCGTACCTGGTCTTAAGTCTAGGCGTATACGTTTTTTCTTGGGCGGGGCTCATAAAATTTGTTCTCCGCATTTACGGCACGCGCGGACACCGGAACCATCCGCTAACACGCTATTTTTTGGGCGTGTCGGCTGATTGCATTTGGCGCAAACCAACATTAAGCGGGAGGCATTCACCGGTGCCTCCAGCGTCACAATACCGCCCGGTTTCTCTTTGGTGGATTTCATGTGTTTTTTAACAATATTTATTTTAGCGACAATGGCGGTATTTTTATCGGGAAATGTTTTTAGCACTTCACCTGTTTTGCCGCGATCTTTACCGGCCAAAACTAGAACTTTGTCTTTCTTTTTGATAACCATCAAACAACCTCGGGCGCCAAAGAAATGATCTTTAAAAAGTTCTTATCGCGCAACTCGCGAGCAACGGGCCCAAAAACGCGCGTACCGCGCGGTTCTTCATTGGCATCAATCAAGCAACCGGCATTATCATCAAAACGGATATAGCTTCCATCGGGACGGCGATAATTTTTGCAAGTGCGGACAATCACGGCTTTGACAACCTCCCCTTTTTTAACTGCGCCGGTAGGCAAAGCTTCTTTCACAGTGCAAACCACTAAATCCCCCAGGCCGCCATAACGCCTTCGGGATCCGCCGCAAACATGCATTACCATTAAACGGCGAGCGCCTGTATTGTCAGCAACGTTAAGATACGTCCTTAGTTGAATCATGATTGCCTTTTGACAGAACCATCCGGGTTTAAAATCTGAAGGACCTTCCAACGCTTCAGCTTCGAGGTTGGAGCGGTTTCTATAATCACCACTTTATCGCCAAGCTTAGATTGATTGCGCTCGTCATGCGCGTAATAACGCTTCTGTTCACGTAAAACCTTAAAATAGAGAGGGTGTTTTGTCGTGCGGCTAACTTCCACTGTGCGAGTTTTTTGCATTTTATCAGAGACGACAACCCCTGTACGTTTTTTAGCTGGCATTACTTCCCCCTGAAGCTGCTGTTTTCATTTTTATCCAAGTCAATGCTCTGGCTTTTTCACGGCGCAATGAACGCGTTAATAAAGGATTTTTTGGCGCGCCGAAACTTTTTTCGAACCGGATTTTGAGCATCTCCTTGTCGATACGCGTTAATTCACTTTGCAACTCGTTGGTTGTCAAGGCTTTTTTTGCTTCTTTGTCTCTTTTTTTCACAAACCACTCCTCTAAAACTTTTCCCGTTTAATAAATACGCTCGGTATGGGAAGCTTATGACTCACGATGCGCAAAGCTTCCCTGGCCACTTCCTCCGACACGCCCTCGATCTCAAAAAGCACTCTTCCCGCTCCCACAGGAGCAACCCAGTAGGTCGGCTCGCCCTTTCCCTTGCCCATACGAGTTTCGGCGGGTTTACGCGAAACCGGTAAATCAGGGAAAACTCTAATCCAAACTTTGCCGCCCTTCTTTAAAGTCCGGGCAAGCGCGATTCGGGCCGCCTCTATCTGCCTGGCGGTTAACCAACCACGCTTAACACTTTTTAAACCAAATTCTCCAAAAGCAATATCTAAAGCGCCTTTGCTAATAGAACTGGCGTAACGCTTATGCGACTTACGAAATTTAACTCGTTTTGGAGATAGCATACTATTATCCTATTTTTTAGCCGGTACGGACTGGGGGGCGCCTATTTGGGCCAAAGGAATTCCCTCCTGCTGGCCTCCGGCGATTTCCTGCGCTTTGGACTTCTTTAATTCCGCGATTAAATCTTCTTTTGATTTAGTGAAATATTCTTTCTTAAAAACCCAAACTTTCACCCCAATCTTACCCATCGTCGTAAAAGCTTCGCTAAAACCGTACTCGACATCCGCTCGAAAAGTGCTGGTAGGAATGCGGCCCTCTTTAAGCCACTCGCGCCGCGCGATTTCAGCGCCACCCAAACGCCCTCCAACCATGACCTTAATGCCTTTAGCCCCTTGCGCCATCGCGCGTTCAATGGCCCGCTTGATTGCCCGACGATGATTGATACGTTTTTCCAGCTGAATCGCGATCGCCTCCGAAACTAATTGAGCGTCCGTTTCCGGATTTTTTATCTCAAGAACGTTCACAAAAGTTTTCCTGCCGCTCATGGCTTCTATGGTTGCTTTTAAATTTTCTATATCGGCGCCTTTGCGACCAATAACCATACCGGGCCTGGCCGTATGAAGCACGACTCTTAAAAAACTGCCTGCTCGTTCAATAACAACTTTACTGACCGAAGCATATCGTAAACGCTCGCGAATAATTGAACGTATCCTGTAATCCTCAACGATCAATAAAGGTGTTTCTTTGACCGGAAACCATCTCGAATCCCAATCCTGAATATACCCTAAGCGATTCGCCTTAGGATTAGTTTTTTGACCCATTAAAATTCCTCACTTGGCTTCTTTAGCAATACTATTTATGGCTGATCCGCGACTTTTACCGTTAGATGGCACGTCTTTTTTGTGTAAGGCATGGCCCGTCCCATGGAACCCGCGTGAATGCGTTTTAAAACAGGACCGGCATTGACCCAGCAGGCCCGCACCCAGGCATCTTTGGGATCCATCTTTTTACCCAACTGTTGGCCCAAATTACTCACTGCCGAGGCGATCGTTTTAGCGATAAAATCAGCAGAACGCTTGGGCAAAAATTCTAAAGCGACTAGCGCGCGGTGCGCGTTTTTGCGGCGAATTAAATCAAGCACCGGCATAACCTTTTGGGCGCTATGCCTTACGTAATTACTATGAGCAACAGCTTCTGCCATGTTTAGTTACCTCTATAACTTATCAAAATCTATTTTTTGGCCCGGCGCTAAGGTGACGATGGCCTTTTTCCAGTCCGGTTGATATCCCTCATATCTGCCCATGCGCCGCAACTTACCTTTCTGGTTGGAAGTATGGACCCTTTTCACGTTAACTTTAAAAAGGAATTGGACCGCTTCTTTGATGTCTCCTTTCGAGGCGTCGCTTCTAACCGCAAAACTATATTTATTGGCATTTTCTTTAGCAATAGTCGCTTTTTCTGTAATGAGAGGATGCAACAAAACACCTAATGTTCCCGCGCTCATTTATACCTCGCTTCCAAATATTTACTCCACGCCTTTTCCGTAAAAATACAACTTTTGGCGCCGACGACATCATACGTATTCAAATCCATTATTGGGACTAGCCGCACATAACTTAAATTAGCGCTTACTCGCCTGAGCTCGGGCGTTGCCATCGCGACAACAACCAATAGCGACCCCTTTTCGTAAACAGGAGCCAGGAGCTGCGCGAACTGTTTTGTTTTCTCAATACCGCTAAAATTTTCTTCCTGCATAAAACATATTCGATCCGGGAATCTGCTCGCTATGGCGTGCAGGAAAGCCATCGAACGCTTGCGTTTTGGAAAATCGAGACTATAGTCCCTGGGTTTGGGACCAAAAATAACGCCACCCTTTCTCCATAATGGAGAACGATTGGACCCCGCCCTAGCGCGTCCGGTGTGTTTCTGTTTCCAGGGCTTACGGCCGCCGCCACGAACCTCCCCTCGAGTCAAGGTATCATGATTGCCTGTATGCGAATTCGCGCGATGAATTCTCACCGCTTCATGCAACAAACCAAGGTTTACTTTTAAATCCAATAATTCCTGCGGCACATTTACGACCTCGCCCAAGGACTCCTTCTTAGGCAAAGTTAATACTTTAAAATCAGCCATATTATTTAAGCAGTCCCCAGCTGCGTTGCTTGAGTTTTTTGCCGGCGGCGATCCTGCAAGATCATCCAATCCCAAGTTCTAGGGGACCTCGTTTTAAGGCCCTTTGACTTTTGATTCCAAGGACTAGTGGGATGGTTTTTTCCTTTTGATTTACCTCGTCCGCCACCCATGGGGTGATCTACCGCGTTCATCGCCACTCCGCGAACCGTCGGGCGAAACCCTAAATGCCGTTTTCTGCCCGCGTTACCGAGAGAAATTGTATTGTTCTCTAAATTACCAACCTGACCGATAGTAGCCATGGCCCCTTTAGGAATCAAGCGCATTTCCTTAGAGGGCAAACGCACGGTAACATAACTTCCCTCTTTAGCCATCATCTGAACCTGCGAACCCGCGGAACGCGCCAAAGCCGCCCCTTTGCCCGGTACCAGCTCTACCGCGTGGATGAATGTACCCACCGGTATATTTTCTAAGGGTAAGGCATTGCCCAATTTAATCGGGGCATTAGGTCCGTTCATCACCGCGTCTCCAACTTTCAAACCTTCGGGATGCACGATGTAGCGCTTAGCGCCATTGGCATAATGCAAAAGAGAAATTCGCGCGGAACGATTCGGGTCATACTCGATGGTAGCCACTTTCGCCGGCACACCCCAGAACTCTCGCCGCGTAAAATCAATCATGCGATAACTCCGCCGGGCGCCGCCGCCACGATGACGAACCATCACCTGTCCCGTATTGTTTCTGCCGGCCCTTTTTCGAAGACCCGACGTCAAAGACTTTAAAGGAGCTACCTTTGTTAAATTCGAGAAATCCGCAACTTCAATAAAACGACGGCTAGGTGTGTAAGGGTTAAAAGTTTTAATCGCCATAACTTATGTTTTCTCCGCGGCTTCTTTAGTATGAGCCTGTCCATGACCCCGGAAGAAACGAGTGAAAGAAAATTCCCCTAACTTGTGTCCAACCATACCTTCCGTCACGTAAACCGGCAGAAATTTTTTACCGTTATGAACCAAGAAAGTTTGTCCGATAAAGTCCGGCACTATCGTGCAAGCGCGAGACCAGGTTTTAATCGCCTTTTTTTCATCTTTGCCTTTTAACACTTGAATTTTCTTAAGTAAACCCCAGTCTACATAAGGACCCTTTCTAGATGATCTCGCCATTTAATACCTCACGCACTCCTTTATCTATTTCTTAGCCGCGGGTTTCGCTGCTGCTTTCACCGTTTGCTTTTTCTTAGAAACCTTTTGGGCAGTATCGGCCGGCTTCTTTTTGCGTCTCTTGACAGTCTCTTGAACTACTAAATAACCGCCGATAACCCCGGGTACAGCGCCCAAAATATAAAGCAAATTTTTCTGATCATCCACGCTAAGAACCTCTAACTTTTGAACCGTGACTCTTTCATCTCCCATGTGCCCCGCCATTTTTTTACCTGGCATCACCCGACCAAGTGAGCGCCGCGCGGTCAAAGAACCCGGAGCGCGATGACGATCCGACTGACCATGTGTCTTGGGTCCCCCGTGAAACCCCCAACGCTTTACCCCGCCCGCAAAACCCTTGCCTTTAGACATCCCCGCGACATCAACATAATCGCCAACGCTAAACATGCCTGTCACGCGAACCTCTTGGCCCAGCTGTAAACCGTCATTTTTATCGGTACGAACTTCCCGAACAAAAGTCAAAGGCGACACTTGGGCTTTCTTGAAATGCCCGAGCAAACCCTGGGATACATTTTTCTCACGACGCTCCGCAAAACCCAATTGGACCGCGCTGTAGCCATCGGACTCCAAAGTCTTTAACTGCACAATTTTGCACGGTCCCGCTTGTAAAATAGTTGCGCCCTTAGACAAACCGTGGCTGTCATAAATCTGCGTCATCCCAAGCTTCTTGGCTAAAATAGTTTTAAGCTTCGGCTGCGCTTGGAGGGGAATGGCACCTTCGCTCACAGTTTAATCTCCACATCGACGCCGGCAGGCAAATCAAGCTTCATTAATTCATCGATGGTCTTTGGCGTTGGCTCTTTAAGATCCACCAATCGTTTGTGGATTCTTAATTCAAATTGTTCTCTAGATTTTTTGTCCGCGTGAGGAGAGCGCAGCACGGTATATATCTTTTTTCGTGTTGGAAGTAGCACGGGACCCGTGATCACGCCACCGGTGCGCCGCACGGTATCCACGATTTTAGTGACGGACTCGTCCAACATCTTGTGATCATAACTCCTTAAACGAATTCTAATTTTGTGCTGGGGCATTGCTGTCGCCGGAGCATGTCGAGTCTCACTCGCCGCAGGCGCGGCAGATTTAGGAACACTCGCAACCTGCGATTCTTGTTCTTCCGCTTTCTTTTCTTTCATGTCACTTTGTCACTGTATCGCTTTTCTCGGTATCACTCCAGAATTTCGCTCACCACGCCCGCGCCCACTGTGTGTCCGCCTTCGCGGATAGCAAAACGTAAACCTTTTTCCATGGCGATAGGAACGAGCAGTTTTCCAACGACCTCAACGTTATCTCCGGGCATTACCATCTCAACGCTAGCGGGAAGCTCGACTTCCCCGGTAACATCCGTAGTCCTGAAGTAGAACTGCGGCCGATATCCTTTAAAGAAGGGGGTATGTCTACCGCCTTCTTCCTTCTTCAAAATATAGACTTGGCCTTTGAAAACCTTGTGAGGATTAATGCTGCCGGGAGCCGCCAATACCTGGCCACGCTCTACTTGATTTTTTTCAATACCGCGCAACAAGATACCGGTATTGTCTCCGGCGATAGTTTCATCAAGGGTTTTTCTAAACATTTCAATACCCGTGGCCACAGCCTTTTTGGTATCTGTTAATCCTACGATTTCAACGGGATCTCCCACTTTGAGCTTACCCCTTTCCACTCGGCCCGTCGCCACTGTTCCGCGACCGGTAATCGAGAAAACATCCTCTACGGCCATCAAAAACGGCTTGTCAATTTCTCGTTTAGGATCCGGAATATGGGTATCTAAAGCCTCCATCAACTTAAGTATGGAAGCTTCCCCCAACTCACCCGCGTCCCCTTCCAATGCCTTCATGGCGCTACCGCGAATAATCGGAGTCTTGTCACCGGGAAAATCATACTTTGACAAAAGCTCTCGAACTTCTAGCTCCACAAGATCTAAAAGTTCCTTGTCATCGATCAAATCGCATTTATTTAAATAAACCACAATATGAGGAACGTTTACCTGGCGAGCGAGCAAAACGTGCTCACGAGTCTGCGGCATAGGCCCATCGGAAGCGGAAACAACCAAGACGGCGCCGTCCATTTGCGCGGCACCGGTAATCATGTTTTTAATATAGTCCGCGTGTCCGGGACAATCGATATGAGCATAATGCCGCTTTGGGCTTTCGTATTCCACGTGCGCAACCGATACGGTCACGATCTTAGAAGCATCACGCACCACGCCGCCCTTGGCAATATCGGCGTATTCTTTAGCTACCGCTAAACCCTGCTTGCTTAATACTTTCAATATTGCTGTCGTCAAAGTTGTCTTTCCATGATCCACGTGACCAATAGTTCCCACATTCACATGCGGTTTCTTTCTGTCAAACTTTGCTTTTCCCATTCTTTCTTCCTCCTTCTTTATTCGTCACCATATCATTATGATATGGTTTCACTTCTTTCTTTATTTAACGGCCTCTTTAGCGCCCGTTACTTTAGCAACGATGGTTTCTTGAACATGCCTTGGGACTTCCTCATAATGAGAGGGCTCCAAACTAAAAGAAGCCCTGCCCTGAGATAAACTTCGCACTACCGTCGCGTAGCCGAACATCTCGGCCAGCGGAACCTGACCGCGTATTATTTTACCTTTACCACGGGTCTCCATATCGAGGACTTTTGCTCTTCTCGAATTTAGGTCCCCGATGACATCTCCCATGTAATCTTCCGGCGTGCTAACTTCAAAACGCATAATGGGTTCTAGTATCACGGGACTGGCGGCTTTACATCCCGCGCGCAGAGCGTGCGCCGCGGCAATTTTGAAAGCTATTTCTGAAGAATCCACTTCGTGGAAAGATCCGTCAAAAAGCGTTACGCGCAAATCAACAATGGGATATCCCGCGAGCGCCCCCTCGTCCACCGCTTCTTTGACGCCTTTTTCAACTGCGGGAACATACTCCTTAGGAATAACGCCGCCATAAATTTTATTAACAAACTCCAAACCTTTCCCTCGTTCTTGAGGCTCAATTTCGAGCCAAACGTGGCCATACTGACCTCGACCGCCGGTTTGACGGACATGCTTTCCTTCTTGTTGCACTTTTTTGCGAATCGTTTCCCTGTAAGCCACCATGGGTTTGCCAACATTGGCTTCGACACCGAACTCTCTTTTCATGCGATCGACAATAATTTCAAGATGCAATTCGCCCATTCCGGAAATAATAGTTTGACTGGTCTCCTGATCACGGCGAACCCTAAATGTTGGGTCCTCCTCAGCCAATCGGGAAATAGCGATACCCATTTTTTCCTCATCCTGTTTTGTTCTAGGCTCAATAGCAACCGAAATAACAGTATCGGGAAATTTGATGGACTCTAAAATAATGGGTGTCTCCTCCATGCACAAGGTGTCCCCCGTACCTACATTCTTCATGGCAACCGTAGCTACGATATCTCCGGCGCGGACCTCTTTGATTTCTTCACGATGCTGCGCGTGCATGCGCAGCAATCTTCCCACGCGCTCGAGCGTATGTTTGCGAGTATTGGCCACGGTCATCCCGGTAGCCAAGGTTCCGGAGTAAACACGAAAATAAGAAAGCTTCCCAACGAAAGGATCGGTCTGAATTTTAAAAATCAACGCGGAAAAAGGATCGCTATCTTTAGCAGAGCGGAATACCTCCGCGTCCGTATCCGGATTGACGCCTTTGACCGGAAGCAAATCGGCCGGACTAGGAAGATACGCGCATACATTATCGAGTAAAGGCTGTACTCCCTTGTTCTTGTAGGCCGCTCCAACCATGACCGGATAAAACTTCCCGGATAAAGTTCCTTTGCGAATAGCGGCGGCAATTTCAATCTCCGTCACCGCCTTGCCATCCAAGTATTTCTCCATCAAAGTCTCGTCATACTCGCTGATTTTCTCGAGCAGCTTATCACGCCACTTTTTCGCGTGTTCCATCATATCGCTGGTCAGATCCTCGCTGTGATAGGTTGAGCCTTGAACGTCATCCCAGTACGTAGCCTTGAGCGTAACCAAATCAATAATTCCTTTAAAATTTTCTTCCGCGCCGATGGGCAAAGATATCGCGGCGCAATTCCCGTCTAACTTTTCTTCGATAGAAGCGAGCGACATATAGAAATCGGCGCCCGTGCGGTCCATTTTATTGATAAAAGCCATACGAGGAACATGGTATTTATCCGCTTGCCGCCACACGGTTTCGGATTGAGGTTCCACGCCTTGCACACCATCAAAAACCACGATCGCTCCATCTAAAATTCGCAGTGAACGCTCCACCTCCGCCGTGAAGTCAACGTGACCCGGCGTGTCTATAATATTGATCTGACAATCTTTCCATGTAGCGTATGTCGCCGCCGAGGTAATAGTAATTCCCCGCTCTCTTTCTTGCGGCATCCAGTCCGTCGTTGTCGTACCATCATGGACTTCGCCGATTTTATGGATTTTTCCGGTATAAAAAAGAATTCTCTCGGTCGTCGTGGTTTTACCGGCATCAATATGCGCGATGATACCGATATTGCGGACTTTTTCTATTGGATATTCTCTAGCCATATTCAAAAAGTGAATAAAGTAAATAACGTAAATAAGGTGAATAAGGCAACGGATGAAAAAGGAAATTCCTTCTCGTTATTCACTTTATTTACTTTATTCACCTTATTCACTTTTACCATCTATAGTGCGCGAAGGCGCGATTGGACTCAGCCATTCGATGCATTTCGTCTCGTTTTTTAAAAGCAGTTCCTTCCTTGCGGGCGGCCTGCATCAATTCTTCCGCTAAGCGAATATGCATCGGAGCCCCTTTACGATCCTGGGCGTACTGAATAATCCAACGCATGGCGCGTGTTTCTCCGCGATAAGCCGGCACTTCAACCGGAACTTGATAGGTGGCGCCGCCAACCTGCCTGGGTTTGGTTTCAAGCATCGGCCGCGCGTTCTCCACCGCGCGCGAGAGAATAACAAGAGGATCTTCTTTGGTATTGGTCTTAATATGCTCTAAAGCCTGGTAGACAATTCTGGTCGCTTTATTTTTTTGACCTTCAAAATTCATCTTGTTAATAAAGCGACTAACCAAAACGGAATTAAACCTACTATCCGCCGCGGGCAACGGTCTTAATTCGCAAGGTTTTCTACCCATTATTTATTTCGCTCCTTCAGAAGCTTTGGGGCGTTTAGCGCCATATTTTGATCTTCCCTGCCTTCTTCCTTCCACGCCCGCGCAATCATAGACACCGCGCACGGTATGATATCGCACGCCAGGCAAATCCTTTACCCTGCCGCCGCGCACCAAAACAATGGAATGCTCCTGGAGATTGTGCCCGATGCCGGGGATGTAGCTTGTTACCTCAATGCCTGAGGTCAGCTTCACGCGAGCCACTTTGCGGATAGCGGAATTTGGCTTTTTAGGAGTCGTGGTAAAAACGCGCACGCAAACCCCTCTGCGCTGCGGCGAATTTTTCAGAGCCGGGCTCTTTGAGTGCGCCCGTAACTTTTTGCGAGGGTAACGAATGAGTTGATTAACGGTTGGCATATATTTTTTTAGGAGGCCATGATCTCGTCTTCAGTGACAAGACCGGTGCCCGCCGGAATCAACCTGCCAATAATAACGTTTTCTTTTAACCCTCGCAGAACATCCACCTTGCCGCTAACCGCCGCGTCGGTCAAAACCCGCGTTGTTTCTTGGAAACTTGCCGCGGAAATAAAGCTCTTACTCGACAAGGCCGCTTTCGTCACACCCAAAAGAATCACCTGCGCCTGCGCCTGCGTTCCTCTTTCTTTCGCTACGCGACGATTCTCTTCTTCAAAATCGAAGCGATTGATAATTTCGCCCACCAAAAATACCGTGCTACCGGACTTCGTGATGCGCACATTCTCGAGCAGTTCGCGCACAACAAGCTCAATGTGTTTATCATTGATAATAACGCCCTGCAAGCGATAAACCTCTTGGATCGCGCAAACCATGTATTCTTGGCACTCCTTAACACCTTTGACTCTCAAAATATCATGCGGATTAATGGGTCCGTCCGTCAACGGCTCTCCAACCCCCACAATATCGCCTTCATAAACTACCAAGTGTTTTCCCTGAGGAGCAATGTATTCCCGAACAACCTGAGTTTCTTCGTTGCGCACAATAACCTTTTGGGCGCCGCGAGGCGTGGTACCCAAAGCAACCGTGCCATCGATTTCTGAAATAACGGCTGAATTTTTTGGTTTTCTGGCTTCAAATAGTTCAGAAACTCTGGGCAAACCGCCTGTGATATCGCGCGTAATGCTAATTTCAAGCGGAATTTTCGCTATGACATCGCCCACACTCACCTCATCACCCTTGGCGACTACGATAATAGTATCAATGGGCAGTGTGTAGGAATCGAGCGCCTTGCCCTTTTGATCAAGAACATTCAATCTGGGGCGTTTTCTCTGCTCACGATGCTCGATCACGCGCCTTTCAATGAGTCCGGTAATTTTATTGCGTTCCTCATGAACGGTAATACCTTCCTCAATATCTTCATATTCAACCTTGCCATGCACCTTAGACAAAATAGGGAAAGAGTAAGGATCCCACTCGGCTAAGAGCGTTTGCGCTTCTACCTTGGTCCCATCGGT
>OBEQ012288511.1_pt1 | contig 24846 bp, 30 predicted proteins | sample 1670901 | NCBI WGS metagenome assembly OBEQ01 (sample SAMEA104232315, study PRJEB22302) | groundwater metagenome | biome: forest; feature: aquifer; material: groundwater | place: USA | collected 2011-08-07 | depth 5.4 m | reverse complement strand
GGGCGGCCGCCGACGGGTACGGGCTGACGGCCGCCCGCGGCTCCGGCCGGGTCGCCGCCGGCACGGACCGGTTGACCCAGGAAGAAGCCGGGCCGGCGCATCGGGCGCTCCACCAGCCGGTACGAGATTTCGGCCAGTACCAGGGCCAGCCCCACCCGCAGTGCGGCATTGGCCCAGCCGGTGAGCGCGATGTCGACGCCTGGCCGGGTCAGTACGCAGATCGGCCAGTGCCACAGGTACACCGCGTACGAACGCTCACCCAACCAGCGCAGCGGCTGGGTACCCAGGACCCGGCCGAGCAGGGTGGCCGGGTGCCCGGCTGCCGCGATGAGGGCCGCGCCGAGCAGCGCGATCACGGTGAGCCCGCCGCGGTACAGCATCGGGTCGGTGTCGGGGAGCTGGAAGGCGATCACCCCGAGTCCGGCGAGGGCGAGCAGTCCCAGCGTGTCCAGCCCCCAGCGGGCCGCCGAGCGAAGATCTGTCCGGTGCTGCCAGGGCTGTACCCACACCGCCAGCGCCGCGCCGATCAGTGGCGCGAGGGCCCGGGTGTCGGTGCCGTAGTACACCCGCGAGGGGTCGAGCCACGGGTCGTAGAGCGCCAGGCCCAGCAGGGTCGAGACGAGGATCGCCAGGACCAGCGCGCTCAGCAGCGACGCCCTCCGGGCACGCATCCGCACGACGAGGATCAGTACCAGCGGCCAGATGACATAGAACTGCTCCTCGACGGCGAGCGACCAGAGGTGGGTGAGCAGCCGGGGCCGGTCCCCGTTGCCGAAGTACGAGCTCCTTTCGGAGATCAGCCACCAGTTGGTGACGTAGCTGAGCGCGCTGATCAGGTCGCCGCGCAGCTTCGCCGCCTGCTGCGGCAGCCAGATCGCGCCGATCGCACCGATCGCGAGGAGCAGCGTGTACAGCGCGGGTAGCAGCCGGCGGGCGCGGCGTTCGTAGAACTTCCTGATCGAGATGCGCCCCGACTGCCGGGCCTCCACCACGAGCAGGCTGGTGATCAGGTACCCGGAGAGGACGAAGAACAGGTCCACGCCGAGGTACCCGCCCCGGAGCGGCTGGAGGTCGTAGCTGGTCGTGCCGATGTGGTACACGACGACGGCGAGCACGGCGAGGGCGCGTACGCCGTCGAGGCCGGGCGCGTACCGCAGGCCGGGCGCCGTGGAGGGGTGGGGCACGATAGACCACGCTAGGGGATGTCGGCCAGCCCCGACTCCGCCTTTCGCACGGGACTGAACGGGACCGACTGGTCCGGGTGAGCAGTCGGGGAAGCCGCTTGGCCGGATACCCTTCTGGAGGGCGACCGCCCCGGATACCCGCGAAAACCAACATTCAGGGATGAAGCGCCGTGTTTGACACGCTGAGCGACCGCCTCTCCGGAATCTTCACGAAGCTCCGGAGCAGGGGCCGGCTGACCGACGCCGACATCGACTCCACCGCTCGGGAAATCCGACTGGCCCTGCTTGAGGCCGACGTCGCCCTGCCGGTGGTCAAGGCTTTCATCTTCAAGCTCAAGGACCGGGCCCGCGGCGCCGAGGTGTCGCAGGCGCTGAACCCGGCCCAGCAGGTCATCAAGATTGTGCACGAGGAGCTGGTCGCGGTGCTCGGCGGCGAGGCCCGCCGGCTCCGCCTCGCCAAGCAGCCGCCCACGGTGATCATGCTCGCCGGCCTGCAGGGTTCCGGTAAGACCACCCTCGCCGGCAAGCTCGCCGTGCATCTCAAGAACCTCGGCCACCAGCCGCTGCTCGTCGCCGCCGACCTGCAGCGCCCCAACGCGGTCAACCAGCTGCAGGTGCTCGCCGGCCGGGCCGGGGTCGAGGTCTTCGCCCCGGAACCGGGCAGCGTCAGTCCGCACCCCGCCGCCCCGTCCGGTGGTACCGGCGACCCGGTCGCGGTGGCCCGGCAGTCGATCGAGCACGCCCGCCGCGCCATGCGCGACGTCGTCATCATCGACACCGCCGGCCGGCTGGGTATCGACACCGAGATGATGGCTCAGGCGGCGGCGATCCGCGACGCCGTCCAGCCCGACGAGGTGCTCTTCGTCATCGACGCGATGGTCGGCCAGGACGCGGTCTCCACGGCCGAGGCGTTCCGCGACGGGGTCGGCATCACCGGCGTGGTTCTGTCCAAACTGGACGGTGATGCCCGGGGTGGCGCCGCGCTCTCGGTCCGTCACGTCACCGGTCAGCCGATCCTGTTCGCCTCCACCGGTGAGAAGCTGGAGGACTTCGACGTCTTCCACCCCGACCGGATGGCCTCGCGGATCCTCGGGATGGGCGACGTCCTGACCCTGATCGAGCAGGCGGAGCTAGCGTTCGAAGACGACCAGAAGGAGCGGATCGCCGCCAAGCTGATGGGCGGCGAGCAGTTCACCCTGGAGGACTTCCTCGAACAGCTGATCGCGGTCCGGCGGATGGGGCCGATCGCCAACGTGCTGGCGATGATGCCCGGCATGGGGCAGCTCAAGGAGCAGATCGCCGAGCTCGACGACAATCACTTCGACCGGGCCACCGCGATCATCCGGTCGATGACGCCGACCGAGCGGACCAACCCGAAAGTCATCAACGGTTCCCGCCGGGTACGCATCGCCGCCGGCTCCGGCGTCACGGTCACCGATGTCAACCAGCTGCTGACCCGGTTCACCGATGCGCAGAAGATGATGAAGCAGATGGGCGGCATGATGGGCCTGCCCATGGGGCGGCGCAAGGCGACGAAATCGCCGAAGAACAAGCGCAAGGCAGGCAAGGGCGGCGGAGGCGGCAGCGGACGGCCGGGGGCGGGTGGCGGCCTGCGCGGCGGTGCCGGCCTCCCCGGGGGTACTCCTGCCCTGCCGCCCGGTCTCGACCCGGCCAGCGGCCTGCCGGCCGGGTTCACCCTGCCGAACCTGGACTTCTCCAAGCTGACCAAACGCGACGAGCGCTAGCACCCGTGGCGCTGCACATCAGGGGCGTGCTGCTGCCCGACGACGAGCTACGCGACCTGTGGCTCGTCGGTGACCGGGTGAGCCTGACGCCGGTACCTGACGCGGTGACCGTGGCCTCCTCGGGCTTCGTGCTGCCCGGGTTGGTGGATGCGCACTGCCACCTCGGTATCGCTGCCGGCGGGGCCCCGATCACGGCCCTGGACCAGGCTCGCGCGCTGGCGTTCACCGATCGCGACTCGGGGGTACTGGCCATCCGCGACGCCGGGTCGCCGTACCCGTACCCCCAGCTCGACAACGACCCGGAGCTGCCCCGGCTGGCCCGCGCCGGCCAGCACGTGGCGCCGCCAAAGCGGTACCTACGCGACATCGGGGTCGAGGTGAGCGCCACCGAACTGCCGGGCGCGCTCGCCGGGCAAGCGCCGTACGGCAACGGCTGGGTGAAGTTGGTCGGCGACTGGATCGACCGCTCGGTCGGCGACCTCGCCCCGGCCTGGGGCGTCGAGCAGATGGCGGACGCGGTGGCGGCCGCGCACGCCGCGGGCGCACGGGTGGCGGTACACACCTTTGCCGAAGAGTCGGTGGCGGCGTTGGTCCGGGCCGGGGTCGACTCGGTCGAACACGGGACCGGGCTGTCCGACGACGACATCGCCGAGATGGCGCGCCGGGGGACCGCGCTGGTCCCCACGATGATCAACGTGGCCACCTTCGGCACGATCGCGGTGCAGGCGGCCGACAGGTTTCCCGGATACTCCGCGCACATGCTGGCCCTGCTCGACCGGCACCCGTCGGTGGTGGCGGCGGCCCACGACGCCGGGGTGCCGATCTACGTCGGTACCGACGCCGGTGGCGGGATCTCACACGGCCGGGTGGCCGACGAGATGATCGCGCTGCACTCCCGGGCCGGCCTGCCGGTGGAGTCCGTGCTGCGGGCCGCGTCCTGGGGCGCCCGCGAGTGGCTGGGCTTCCCGGGCCTGGTCGAGGGCGGCCTGGCCGACCTGGTCGTCTACGACCGCGACCCCCGCACAGACCTGCGGGTGGTGGCCGCGCCGACCCGGATCGTGTTGCGCGGTCGGGTGCTGCGCTGAGCTGAGCCGTCCGGCCCACGGTGGCCGATGAGCGGGCTAACCTGCCTGCTATGACCATCGCCGCGCTACCCTCGCGGGCCGATGTGATCATCATTGGCGCTGGTCACAACGGCCTGGTCTCCGCCGTCCTGCTGGCCCGGGCCGGGCTCGACGTGCTCGTACTGGAAGCCGACGACGTGATCGGCGGAGCGGCCCGGACGGAGTACCCGTTCGCCACGGTGCCGGGGCTGGGCCAGTCGACCGGCTCGTACCTGCTCGGGCTGGTGCCACCGGAGCTGTTGCGGACGCTCGACGTCGAGATCCCGCTGCTGCGCCGTGACCCGCACTACTTCCTGCCCACCCCCGGCCGGCCGGGTTCGCCGTACCTGATGTTCGGCCGGGACGCCGCAGCCACCCGGGCGCAGATGGCTGCGTTCTTCTCGCCCGCCGATGCTGCCGCCGACGAGGCGATGAACGCCGAACTGGCCGAGTTGCGCGAGGATCTCGCCGCCGCCTGGCTGGCGGAGCCGAGGTCCGTCGAGGAGACCGCCGAGCGGCACATCCGTCCCGCGCTGCGCCAGGCCTTCATCGAGCTGGTACGGGGTTCCGTCGCCGGGTACCTGGCCCGATTCGATTTCCGCTCCGAGTTGCTGCTGTCGATGTACGCGGTGACCGACGGCCTGTCCGGGCTGAACGCCGGGCCGGATGACCCCGGCACCGGCCACAACTTCCTGGTGCACCACATGTGCCGGCTTCCCGGCTCGGACGGCACCTGGATGATCGCCGCCGGTGGGATGGGTACCGTCTCGGGTACCTTCGCCGCGGCTGCCGTCGCCTCGGGTGCGCGCATCGTCACCGGGGTGCGGGTCGGTGCCGTTGTCGTCGCCGGTGGTGCCGCCACGGGTGTCGTCACCGCGGACGGTCACGAGATCGCGGCGCGCGTCGTGTTGGGCGCCTGCGACCCGTACCGGTTGCTGGAGCTCACTCCCGACGGCGCGATCCCGGCCGCGCTCACTCAGCGGATGGCGGCGGTGCGCCGCAGCGGCAGCACGCTCAAGGTGAACCTGGCCCTGCGGGACCTGCCCCGCTTCTCCTGCCTGCCCGACGGGTCGGCGAGCCCGTTCGGTGCCACCATCCACCTGCTCCCCGGCTCGGCGTCGCTGGTGGACGGCGACGGCTCTCGCCCGCAGCGGCTGGCCCGGCGCTCCGACCCGGAGCAGTCGCCGATGGCGGCGCTTCGTCGGATGTGGAGCGAGGTGCAGGCCGGGCGGCTGCCTGCCGAGCCCACCATCGAGTGGTACGTGCACACCACAGTGGACTCCTCGCTGCGCGACTCCGCCGGGCACCACTCGTCGGCCCTGTTCGTGCAGTCGGTGCCGTACACCCTGGCCAGCGGCGACTGGGCGGAGGCGCTACCGTCCTATGTGGAGCATGTACTCGGGATCTGCGACCGGTACGCGCCCGGGACATCCGACCTGGTGGTCGATGCGCTACCGCTGACGCCCGCGGGCATCGAGGCCCGCTTCGGCATCACCGGCGGCCATATCCACCACGTGGACAACACGGTCTCGTTCACCGACCGGATGCCGTACGCGACGGGTCTGGACGGCCTGTACGCGGGCAGTGCCGGCTGTCACCCGGCCGGTTCGGTGATCGGCGCCGCCGGCCACAACGCCGCCCAGCGGATCCTCGCCGACCTCGGACTGTGAGCTGGTGGCCGCTATCCGGTGCCGTGCGATGCTGGTCGGGTGACACCAGCGGACCTGATCCGGCTGCGCCGGGCCCGTGACCTGATGGACCGCGACTACGCGCGGCCCCTCGACGTCGCCGCGCTGGCGCGCACCGCCCTCATGTCGCCGGGCCATTTTTCCCGCAGCTTCCGTACCGCCTTTGGGGAGACGCCCCACAGCTACCTGATGACCCGCCGGATCGAGCGGGCCAAGGCGCTGCTGCGGCGGGGCGACCTGACGGTGACGGAGGTCTGTTTCGCGGTCGGCTGCTCGTCGCTGGGGTCGTTCAGTTCGCGCTTCACCGAGCTGGTCGGCGAGAGCCCGAGCGCCTACCGGGCCGGCAGCCACGACCACGGCGCCGCGATCCCGGCCTGCTTTGCCAAGATCTTTACCCGGCCGAGCAGGAACGGAGAAGCAAGACCCGCCGTTCGGTCCGTAACGTGACCGGAATGGATCTCAAACTTTCGCACTGCTTCCTCGCCGTCGACGACCATGACAAGGCGCTCGTCTTCTACCGTGACGTGCTCGGCCTCGAGGTGCGCAATGACGTCGCTGCCGAGGGGATGCGCTGGGTGACCGTAGGCCCGCCGTCGCAGCCGGACCTGGATATCGTCCTGGAACCGCCCGTCGCGAACCCGAACGCCTCGCCAGCCGACAAGCAGGCGATCGCGGAGCTGATGGCCAAGGGCATGCTGGGCCGGGTGGTGTTCGCGACCGGCGACTGTGACGCCACCTTCGAGCGCATCCAGGCCGCGGGCGCTGAGGTGCTGCAGGAGCCGATCGACCAGCCGTACGGCGTCCGCGACTGCGCCTTCCGTGATCCCTGCGGCAACGTGCTGCGCTTCAGCCAGCCTCGCGGTCAGTGAGCTCTGGCGGTTGACGAAGAGCCAGTGCTCACCTCCTTCGTGGCCTACGACAAGCGGTTGGCGGAAGTCGCACGCTCCCGGGGGCTCCCCGTGGTGGTACCCGCCTGACGGTCAAACGTCCGACGGCAGCTTTCCGCCCGGTGCTTCCGAACGTGGCCGGTGACGTCTACTGTCACTCTCGCTCGTCCGCTCAATGCCCTTCGCCGCCTCAACACCCCCAAGGGAGCGACCGTCGATGTCGAACTCAGGTGAGTCCAATGTGGTCAGTCGGGCCGGCGCCGGCGTGGTCGGCGGGCTCGCCGGCGGCCTCCTGCTCGGGGTCTTCCTGTTGTTGCTGAAGGACGTCAGCAGGATCGCGGAGAAGGTCGGCGGCTATTCGACAGCGTGGACCCTGCTGATGACCCTGGCGGCCTTCGCCGGTGGCCTTTTCGGGGTGCTCTTCGGCAAATGGATCAGCCGGTTGCTGGTACCGGCGATCGGCATCGGACTGGTCTACGGCGGGCTGTGGGGTGTGGTCGTGGCGCTGCTGCTGCAGCCGCTCCTGATCGGTGTCGGTAACGTCTTCGCGCTCACCGGCCAGCTGCCCCGGCTCGGCGCGTACGCCATCTTCGGCATCACGGTCGCGGTGATGTACGCCCTCGCCGGCCCGCGCCGGCGGTACTGGTACACCCCGCGGGCCTCACTCGCGTACGCAGCCATCCCGCGTCGGCGGCGTCGGCGTACCGAGGATGACGACTGAGCATTGAGGCGGTCGCGGGCCATCCCGCCTGCCCGGCTCATGCCGTAGCGACAAAGAGGCCACGGCCGGTGGCGCCGTCGGGCAGGAACTCCACGCGGCAGCCGGCCGCGGCGAATGCGTCGAGGTACTCCTCGCGGGTGAAGAGGGTCAGCTCGTGCCGGTCGAGGAAGTGACGCACCCCGCTGGCGTCGCCGACCAGGTGGTGCATGTCCATCCGGGGAGGTACGGCCGGCACGGGTCGCCTGGTTCATCCGCATGATGATCGCGCCGCCGACCTCCACCAGTTGCAGCACACCACGTCGAAGCGGCGGCCCAGTTCGAAGGTCCGCAGGTCGGCCTGGTGCAACGGCACGCCGGGTAGCTTGCTCCGGGCGTACCCGAGCATCGACTCGGAGAGGTCGATCCCGGTGACGTCGAAGTCGTCGCGCAGGTACCGCAGGTGCTCGCCGGTGCCGCAGGCGACGTCGAGCAGGGAACCCGCCGCGGGCAGCCGCTGCCGGATCAGGGCGGTCAACTGGCGCGCCTCGGCGGGGTAGTCCTTGCGCGCGCGGTACAGCGCGTCGTACACCTCGGCAAGCTCCGGCCCGTACACCTGGCCCACCGTACGGAGCGCCGGCAAGGCCGACGAGTGGATAAACTAGGCTGACCGTTCATGGCGCGTGTGCTCACTCCCCGGGCGGAAGACTTTCCCCGCTGGTACCAGGATCTGATCGCCAAGGCTCAGCTGGCTGACAACGGGCCGGTGCGCGGGACGATGGTGATCCGGCCCACCGGGTACGCCATCTGGGAGCGCATGGTCGCCGAGCTGGACGCCCGGATCAAGGACGCCGGGGCGGAGAACGCGTACTTCCCGCTCTTCATCCCGGAGAGTTACCTGCGGCGCGAGGCCGAGCACGTCGAGGGCTTCTCACCCGAGCTGGCCGTGGTGACGCACGGTGGCGGTAAGGAGCTGGCCGAGCCGGTGGTGGTCCGGCCGACCTCCGAGACCGTCATCGGCGAGTTCATGGCCAAGTGGATCGACAGCTACCGCGACCTGCCGCTGCTGCTGAACCAGTGGGCCAACGTGGTGCGTTGGGAGTTGCGGCCGCGCATCTTCCTGCGGACCAGCGAGTTCCTCTGGCAGGAGGGGCACACCGCGCACGCCACCGAGGCCGACGCCCGCTCGTACGCCCGCAGGATCCTGCACGAGGTGTACGAGGACTTCATGCGCCAGGTACTGGCGATCCCGGTACTGCTGGGGCGTAAGACCACCCGGGAACGCTTCGCCGGGGCGACCAGCACGTACACCCTCGAAGGGATGATGGGCGACGGCAAGGCGCTGCAGCTGGGGACCAGTCACGAGTTGGGCACGAACTTCGCCCGGGCCTTCGACATCCGGTACCTCTCCGCCCAGGGGCAGCGGGAGCACGCCTGGACCACCTCGTGGGGCGTGTCGACCCGGATGCTCGGTGGCCTGATCATGTGCCACGGCGACGACAACGGGCTGCGGGTGCCGCCCCGGCTCGCGCCGATCCAGGCGTACCTGATGGTGGTCAAGGACGACCCGGCCGGGGACGTCCGTGGCGCCGCCACCAAGCTGCGCGACGCACTGCGCGACGCCGGGATCCGGGTGGGCTTCGACGACCGTACCGACACGCCGTTCGGACGCCGCGCTGTCGATGCCGAGCTGAAGGGGTACCCGGTCCGGATCGAGCTCGGCCCGCGCGACCTGGCCGCCGGCAACGTCGTGCTGGTGCGCCGCTTCGACGGCTCGAAGACGCCGACTCCGGTCGGTGACGTGGTGGCCGCGGTAGCCGCGGCGCTCGAGGCCGACCAGCGGTCACTGTACGAAGTCGCTCTTGCGCGCCGGCAGGAGAACACGGTAGACGTATCTACTGTGAACGATGCTGTCGCCGCAGTCTCCACCGGATGGGCGCGCCTGCCCTGGTCCGCGGTGGGCGTTGAGGGCGAGGCCCAGGCCAACGCGGAGGGGGTCACGGTGCGCTGCCTGACCCGCGCCGACGGCTCGGTGCCCGACTCGCAGGACGAGCCCGACCTGGTCGCCTACCTGGCGCGCGCCTACTGATGGCCTGCTGATGGCGTTCGACGCCGGTCGCGTGGTGCTCCACCGGCACTTCCAGCGTTACAAATTGGGCTGGGTGCGGGCGGCGCGCGTGGTCAGCGACGACGAACGCGGCCTGCTGCTCTGGATCTGTCCGGGCAGTCCGGCGTACAGCCGACGTACCCGCGACGACCGGTCGCTGCGCTCGATGCCGTTCACCGAGTGGATCCAACAGCCGACCCGCCTCGCCGAGGGGATCTGGTCGGGTCCGGGCATCCTCAAGCTCCTGCCGCCCGGCGCCGCGCACTCGGTGTGGTGGTTCTGGGCCGAGGACGGCGATTTCCGTGGCTGGTACGTCAACCTCGAACAGCAGCACGTGCGCTGGGACGACGGCAGCTCGGCCGGGGTGGACACCACCGACCAGGACCTCGACATCTGGGTGGCGTCGGACCGGTCCTGGGCGTGGAAGGACGAGGACGAGTTCGCCGAGCGGCTGGCCCATCCGAACCACTACTGGGTGCCGGACGGCGCGGCGGTGCGGGGTGAGGGTGAGCGACTGGTGCCGCTGATCGAGGCGGGTGCCTTCCCGTTTGACGGTACCTGGTGCGATTTCAAGCCCGATCCACTGTGGACGGTCCCACCGCCGTTGCCGCCGGGCTGGGGCCGGCCCCGCGCCGAGTAGCGCGCCCCGCGACCCCCGGCTCGCCCTGACCCGCACGCACCGCGACCCCGGCTCGCCCTGGCGCATTGGCCTGCCGGCAGAATTCTTTGGCCCCCGCCCAACCGATCGCGACGCCGCCGACGCCATAGGGGTGAGCAGACGAGGGGAGGCGGCATGGCCGACGCCAGCGAGGCGGAGTACGTCGAGTACGTCAGTGTCCGGCTGCCCCAGTTGCGCCGGGCGGCCTTTCTGCTCTGCGGCGACTGGGTACGCGGCGACGACATCGTGCAGCGCGCGCTGACCGACCTGTACGTCGACTGGGCCCGGGCCCGGCGCGCGGACAACCTCGACGCGTACGTGCGGGGGGTGCTGGTACACCGCTTCCTCGACGAACAGCGCCGGGGCTGGGCGCGGGTACGCCTGGTCGATGCGGTACCCGACCGGCCGGCGGTGAGCGTCAGCGACTCCGCCGCTGGGCTGGACCTGCGCGCCGCGCTGGCCCGGCTGCCAGCCCGTCAGCGCGCGGTGCTGGTGCTGCGCTTCCTCTGTGACATGTCCGTGGAGCAGACCGCGGAGGCGCTGAAATGTGCCGCCGGCACCGTGAAGAGCCAGACCTCGGACGGGCTCGCCGCCATGCGGCGCCTGCTCGCCCCCACCCAACCGGAGCTGAGGTGAACGGCATGCACGACCCACAGAGCCTGACCGCACTGATGTACACCGAGACCGACAACCCCCCGCAGCAGCGGGTCGACATCGCCCGCGCGGTGCACGACGGCCAGCGTCGGCGCCGCCGCCGGCAGGTGCTGCGCACCTCGACCGTGGCCGCGGTGGTTGCGCTCGCGCTCGCCGGTGGCGCACTTGTCGTGAGTAGCCGCAACGGGGCTCATCGGCCCGCGACGCCGGCCAACGGGGCGACGGCTGCCACCACGACGGCCCCGCCGGCCGCACCGGCCGCCTTCGACCCACTGCGGCTGCACCTGGCTGCGGACTGGGTGCCCGACGGTCTGACGGCATTCCCGCCGCTCAGCTCGACAACCGCACAGCGGCTCACGTACCTGAAGGAGCCTGCGTACCCGGCGAACGGGGAGCCGTGGGGCTCCGTCACGGTGACGGTGTACGCCGCAGGGGTGACGCCCTGGCAGCTGCGCCCTCGCGACGGCTACACCCTTCCCACGCGCACCACCGCCCCGCCGGTGCTTGGCCGCACCGCGAACTGGCTCAGCCACGAGACCGTTGCCGGCATCCTTGCCTGGGAGTGGGCGCCGGGCGCGTGGGCGGTCGTCGAGGGGTACGGCCCACTGGCCGGCGCCGACGGTGCCCCACGCGACGCCACGGTGCTGCGGGTCGCGCAGAGCGTCCGGACCGACGTCCAGCGCCCGCTGCTCGTGCCGTTCACGATGGCCACCCCGCCGACTCCGTTGCGGCTGCTGCGGATCCAGTCCACCGGCGTGCTCGAGTTCGGCGCCGCCCAGACTTCCGGCCTGCCGTACCCGATCGACCCCACGGCCACACCCGGTGCACCGGCCGGCGGGGTGACCGTCTCGATCCACAAGCCGGAGCCGGGCGAGTTCCGCAAGGTCGCCCCGGACCGGGTGATCGACGGGCACCCGGCGGGGGTGGAGATTTTCGATCAGCAGTCCGGAGTTGCGGTGGCCGTGTACGAGGTGGACGGGTACACCGTCTTCGTCGGGGTCAGCCCGGAGGCGATGCGCTACGTCAGCGTGGAGCAGGCGATCGCGCTGGCCCAGTCGGTACGCCCGCTGGGCCCGCCGGGCGACGAGTCGCGCTGGACGGGCAACCCGCTGCGCTGAGCGTGGTGTCCGCGGGACCCGGCACGCCGGAACGGGGGCGTGCCGGGTTCCGACGCCGGTTCGCGCGGTTCGTGGCCGGTCTGGCACAATGGGCCACTGATCGGTGCGCACCCGGCGCCCTCTAACCCCGGGTGGGGCACCAGTCCACCGAGCAGGCAACGCGCTGTCCCCACGACGCACGGCCGGCGAGGATCACGAGAATCCAGGAGCGATCACGACGTGGCCGTACGTATCCGGCTTCTGCGGATGGGCAAGATCCGCAACCCTCAGTACCGCATCGTTGTCGCCGACTCGCGCACCAAGCGCGACGGCCGGGCAATCGAGTACCTGGGGATCTACCACCCCAAGGAGGACCCCTCGTTGATCGAGGTCAACTCCGACCGTGTCCAGCACTGGCTGACCGTCGGCGCCCAGCCGAGCGAGCCCGTGGTGGCGATCCTTTCCAAGACCGGCGACTGGCAGAAGTTCAAGGGCCTGCCCGCGCCGCCGCCGCTGCTGGTCGCGCCCCCGCGCGTCGACCGTCGGGCCGCCTACGACGCGGAAGCCAAGGTGGCGGCCGGCCTGGCCGAGCCCGAGGTGAAGCCGAAGAAGGCAGCAGCGCCGAAGGCCGCCAAGAAGGCTGAGGCCGAGCCCGTGGCCGAGGGGGAGCCCGCCGGTGCCGCAGCCGCCGCGACAGAGTGACGTGCTGCGCCCCGCGCTAGAGCACCTGGTCAAGGGCATCGTCGACAACCCCGACGAGGTCCGGGTCCGGATGGTGGACTCCCGGCGCGGCCAGCGCCTGGAGATCCGGGTGCACCCCGAGGATCTGGGAACGGTCATCGGGCGCAGCGGTCGCACCGCCAGGGCACTGCGTCAGGTCATCACCTCGATCGGTGGTCGTGGCGTCCGCGTCGAGATCGTCGACTCGTACTAGGCCATGCTGCTGGTAGTCGGCCAGATCGCGCGGCCGCACGGTATTCGCGGCGAAGTCGTCGTTGACCTGCGGACCGATGAGCCCGAGCGTCGCTACGCTGCCGGGTCGGTGCTCGTCACCGACCCGGCAGCGGCGTCGGGGCCGCAGCCGGCGAAGGCCCGGCCCGACCCGGCAGCGGCTACCGGTCGGCCCGAGCCGCCGGTGCCGTCCGACGGACGTTGGCGGCCGCCGGCGACGCTGACCGTGGCGGTGGCGCGTCCGCACCTGGGTCGGATGATCGTCGAGTTCGAGGGCATCGATGACCGTAACCTCGCCGAGGCCCTGCGTGGCGTACTGCTCTGGGTGGACAGCAGCCAGGTGCCGCCCAGTGACGATCCGGACGAGTTCAACGACCACCAGCTGGTCGGGCTCGCCGCGGTGGACGTGACCGGCGAACACCTCGGCGAGGTGCTCCGGGTCGAGCATGCCCCCGCCTCGGACCTGCTGGTGCTGCGCCTGGCGGACGGGCGTACCGGGCTGGTGCCGTTCGTCAAGGCGATCGTGCCGGAGGTGGACCTGGTCGGCGGCCGGGTGGTGCTGACCCCACCCGAAGGCCTGTTCGACCTGTGAACGTCGACATCGTCACGATCTTCCCGGAGTACCTGGCCCCGCTGGAACTGTCGCTGATCGGCCGGGCCCGTGAGACGGGGCTGCTCGACGTGGCAGTACACGACCTGCGGCACTGGACTTCGGACGTACACCGCACGGTCGATGACACCCCGTACGGCGGCGGCCCCGGCATGGTCATGCGGCCTGAGCCGTGGGGCGCCGCGCTCGATGCCCTGGTGCCGCTGAGCTCTCCGGCCGCAGCGCCCTCGGCAGTGGCCCGGCTCGTGGTGCCGAGCCCCGCCGGCGTGCCGTTCAGCCAGGGTCTCGCGCACGAGTTGGCTGGCGAGGCGCGGCTGATCTTCGCCTGCGGCCGGTACGAGGGCATCGACCAGCGGGTGCTGGACCAGGCGGCTTCCCGTCTTCCGGTCACCGAGGTCTCGCTCGGCGACTACGTGCTCTTCGGTGGCGAGGTGGCGGTACTGGTCATCCTCGAGGCGGTGGTCCGGCTGCTCCCCGGGGTGCTCGGCAACGCCGACTCGCTGGTCGAAGAGTCACACGCGGCCGGGTTGCTGGAGGCGCCGGTCTACACCAAGCCGGCGAGCTGGCGCGGGCTGGAGGTTCCGCAGGTGCTGCGCTCCGGCGATCATGCCCGGATTGCCCGCTGGCGGCGGGACGAGGCGTTACTGCGGACCGCTGCGCGCCGGCCCGACCTGCTCGCTGGCGCGGCGGTGCAGTCGCTGGACGCCCGCGATCTGGCGACGTTGACGGGGGTCGGATTTCAGGTACCGGCCGCCGGTGTGGCAGAGTAGTGGGGTTGCCGCGGCAGGGCTCGCGGCTCACCGTCCATTCTGACGATCTGCACGCCGGTTGACGGCGTGCCTTCAGCCACGAGGAAGCAGCGGCGATGAACACGCTGGACGCTCTGGACGCCCAGTCGCGGCGCACCGATATCCCGGCCTTCCGCGCCGGCGACACCGTCAAGGTTCACGTCCGGGTGGTCGAGGGCAACCGGTCCCGCATCCAGATCTTCCAGGGCGTCGTCATCCGGCGTCAGGGAGCTGGCCTGCGGGAGACCTTCACCGTTCGCAAGGTCAGCTTTGCGGTCGGGGTCGAGCGGACCTACCCGGTCAACAGCCCATCGCTGGACAAGATCGAGATGGTCACCCGCGGTGACGTCCGCCGGGCCAAGCTCTACTACCTGCGCAACCTGCGCGGCAAGGCCGCGAAGATCAAGGAAAAGCGGGACAAGCTGCCGAGCTGATCGCCGTCCGGTGATGGACCCAGACGGGTCACCGCCCGTCTCCGCCCCGGTCGTCCGGCGCGGAGGCGGCGCGCACCGCAAAGGTCAGGTCGGTGCCGCCCGGCCCAGTAGCGCCCGGCCCGGTGCCGCCCAGGCCAGTGGCGCCCGGCCCGATCGTGGCGCCGGAGAATCCGTCCCGCCGGCCTCCTGGCGTAGCCGGGTCCGGCAGCGGCGCAAGAACATGCCGTTGTGGCAGGAGTTGCCGCTGCTGCTGATCCTGGCGTTCTTCCTCGCAGTGATGGTGCGTACCTTCCTGGTGCAGGCGTTCTTCATCCCGTCCGGGTCGATGGAGCAGACGCTGCTCGTCGGCGACCGGGTGCTGGTGAACAAGTTCGTGTACGACGTGCGTACCCCGGAGCGCGGCGAGGTCGTGGTGTTCCGGGGTACCGACGCGTGGGCTCCGGAGTACCGCCCGCCAACCGACTCCGGGTTCTTCGCCAAGGTCAGCCGTACCCTCGGTGATCTGGTCGGGGTCAGCCAGCCCGGCGAGAAGGACTTCATCAAGCGGGTGATCGGCCTACCCGGCGACACCGTCGTCTGCTGCGACGACGCCGGCCTGGTGACCGTGAACGGGTACCCGCTGGTCGAGCCGTACGTGACCGACAACTCTCCCGATGTCCCGCCGACCCCGCACGAGTGCCGATCCCGCACGTTCGCAAGCGTCGTTGTGGGACCGGGTCAGCTGTGGGTGATGGGCGATCATCGGGCGATCTCGCAGGACAGCCGCTGCCAGGGCACGGTGCCGATCGAGAACGGGATCGGTCGGGCCTTCGTGATCGTGTGGCCGACCGGCCGGTGGGCCACACTGGACGCCCCGCAGACGTTTGCGAACGTCCCCAAACCGCAGGCCGCCGCCTCGCCGTACCCCCGCCCGCAGACTGCCCTGGCTCCGCTCGCCCTGGCGCTGCCGGCCGGTTCTGTCGGACTACCGATGTCGTGGTCTTTGTTCATCCCGGCGCGTTCCGGGCGTCGCCGCTGGCCGCCACGTCGTAGGCTCCTCGCGTGATTGATGAGGAGAAGACCGGTCGGCGAGGTACCTTCTGGCGCGAACTGCCTATTCTCCTCGGGGTGGCCATCCTGGTCGCGGTGGTGGTGCGGGTCTTCGTGCTGCAGACCTTCTGGATCCCGTCGGGCTCGATGGAGCACACGCTCAACATCAACGACCGGGTCCTCGTCAACAAGCTCGTCTACGACTTCCGCGACCCGCACCGCGGCGAGATCGTCGTCTTCACCGCGCCGAGTGAGTGGCGCTTGGGCCAGGCGGATGCGGACTTCATCAAGCGCGTGATCGGCGTGGCCGGCGACCACGTGGTGTGCTGCGACGCGGCTCAGCGGCTGGTGGTCAACGGTCACCCGCTCGACGAGCCGTACCTGAACCGCAGCCCGGACGGCACGCCGCAACCGGCGACTCCGGACGTGTTCGACATCACCGTGCCCGTGGGCCGGCTGTGGGTGCTGGGCGACAACCGGTTCAACTCCGGCGACTCGCGGGACAACTGGGTGCGCCACAACCATGACATCCAGGAAGCCACCATCGCCGTGGACGCCGTGGTGGGGCGGGCGTTCGTCGTCTTCTGGCCGTTGAACCGGATCACCTGGCTGTCGGTACCCGACACCTTTGCGTTGGTACCCGACCCACCCGGCGGCTGAGGCGGCGGCATGAGCCGATCGGACGCGATTGCCCGTACCGGTGCCCGGGTGCTGCTGGTCGATGCCGCGCAGCGGGTGCTGTTGATGCGTGGCGCTGACCCGGCGCGCCCGGATCAGCCGTACTGGTTCACGGTCGGCGGCGGCCTCGATCCGGGGGAGACCTCGGCCCAGGGCGCCAGCCGCGAGCTGTACGAGGAGACCGGACTGGCGGTGGAGCCCGCTGCGCTGGGCGCTGCGGTCTGGCACGAGATCGTCGAATTTCCCTGGGACGGCCAGTGGTACCGGCAGGACCAGGAGTACTTCCTCGTCCGCGTGCCGGAGTGGGACGTCAGGCCAGCGGCGCTCACTGAGCTCGAAGTGCGCTGGGTCGACGCCTATCGCTGGTGGTCCTTTGCCGAGCTGCGGGCCACCGCGGAGCGGTTCTACCCACCCGACCTGCCCGACCTGGTGCAGCGATTGCTGGGGGTTCCATGCTGACTCCGCCGCGAGCCGTGGTGCAGCGGGCCGCCGGGCTGTACGCCCTGGAACGGGCGTTGCAGCGGCGCGGCTTCCCCTTCGTTGCCGGCGCGGACGAGGCGGGGCGCGGCGCCTGTGCGGGTCCGCTCGTGGTGGGGGCCGTGGTGTTGCCGGCCGACCGGCGCGGGGAGATCAACGGACTCGCCGACTCCAAGCTGCTCACCCCGGCCGCGCGGGAGCGGGTGTACGCCGAGGTGGTGGCCCGGGCGACGGCGTACTCGGTGGTGGTGATCCCGCCGGGGGAGATCGATGCGCGGGGGCTGCACGTCTGCAACATCGCGGGGATGCGCCGGGCGCTCGCCTCGCTCGCCCGACGTCCGGAGTACGTGCTCACCGACGGCTTCGGCGTGCCGGGGCTCGGCGTACCCGCACTGGCGGTGTGGAAGGGGGACCGGGTGGCTGCGTGTGTGGCGGCGGCGAGCGTGGTGGCCAAGGTGACCCGGGACCGGATCATGGTGGAGTTGCACGACCAGTGGCCGCAGTACGGGTTCGCGGTACACAAGGGGTACGTCACCGCCGAGCACGCTGAGGCGCTCCGCCGGTACGGCCCGTGCCGGGTGCATCGCTTCTCGTACTCGAACGTGGCCGCGGTGGCGGACGTGGCGGCCGGGCGCGGTACCGTCGGCGTGGCGTGAAGAGTGACGCACCGGCACGGGCGTGGGTGGGCGAGAATAGCGGCATGGAAGGCGGAGTGCGATGAGCGCCGAAGACCTCGAGAAGTATGAGACCGAGATGGAGCTGCAGCTCTATCGGGAGTATCGCGACATCGTCCGTCAGTTCTCCTACGTGGTGGAGACCGAGCGCCGCTTCTACCTGGCCAACCAGGTCGACCTGCACGTGCGCAACTCCGACGGCGAGGTGTACTTCGAGGTCGAGATGCACGACGCCTGGGTCTGGGACATGTACCGGCCGGCCCGCTTCGTCAAGAACGTACGGGTGATGACGTTCAAGGACGTCAACGTCGAGGAGCTGGAGAAGCCCGACATCGCGTTGCCTGAGGAGGGCTTCACCCAGTGACGCCGGACCCGCCGACCGGCGCGGCACCTAGCAGATCGATTCGTTGATCGCACGGCTGTCCACAGGGGACGTTGCTGTCCACACGCCGATCGTGAGGCGTTGCCGGCGCCCGACCCACTGAGGCAGCCTTGCCGCCATGACGCAGGCGAAGGACGCGGTCGGGGCGTACGGCGAGCGGGTGGCCGTGGCCCACCTGGTGGCCCAGGGGATGGTCGTGCTCGACCGCAATTGGCGTACTCCATCCGGCGAGATCGATATCGTCCTGCGCGACGGGTCCGACGTCGTCTTCTGTGAAGTCAAGACCAGGCGTGGTGACCGCTTCGGGGTGCCCGCCGAGGCGGTGGGCGCAACCAAAGTGCGCCGGCTGCGCCGCCTTGCCGCCCAGTGGCTGGCCGCTTCGGGGGTACGCCCGGCGCGGGTGCGCTTCGACGTGGTCAGTGTGCGCCCGCAGCCCGCCGGTGCGGCGCACGTCGATCACCTGCGGGCGGCGTTCTAGGCGTCTCCCCCGATCGGCGGAGCCGAGCTCCGCCAGGGCGTGCGCAGCAGCGGAATGGGCCGGCCGGTGTTGACGATCCAGGCCTCGTACGCGTTGACGGCCAGCAGTACGGCGGCGACCAGCGCGGCGGTGGCGATGGCCGGCAGGAGCGGCGCGGTGGCCGCGATGGCGCAGCAGGCGAGTGCCGCGGCGAACCGCTGGAGGCTGGACGCCCCGAACATCCGCCAGCGGGCGTAGCAGAAGCCGAACAGGTACAACGCCGCGCCGGGCGGGAGCAGGAGCTCGGACAGCGTGTGGGGGGCGTCCAGCGGGTGGGCGACCAGCTTCTTCAAGCCGACGGCCACCAGGATGATCGCCACCACGTACGCCAGGTGGGCGTAGCTGAAGACCTCGGTGACGATCCGGGCGTGCACCGGACTGGTCTGCAGGCTGTGTCGTGCGGCGGGCGCGCCGAAGTGGAAGTACGTCCACCAGAGCAGGACGATCAGCGCGAAGGACAGGGCCAGCGCGGACAGCACCGGGGCGTCGAGGTGGTCGTTCGCGGCCTGGCCGACCGCGACCACGGTCTCGCCGAGCGCGATGATCAGAAACAGGCCGAATCGCTCCGGGAGGTGCGCGGTCTCCACCCGCAGGTGGCTGAGCCGGCCGCGCAGCAGTCGGGGACTGGCCAGCTCGATCAGTGCGGCCGCCGTCCAGGCAGTCACCCGCCACGGCCCGTCCAGAACCGCGCCGAGCAGGAACAGCGGTCCGCCCAGGAACGCCGACACCGCGAAGGGATTCAGCCGCGGCCACCTCGACCCGGCCCGCAACCGGAGCATCGCGCCCCACAGCGCCAGGCGCAGCACCGTGTACCCGACGCCGAAGAGCAGGCCCCGTTCGCCGTACGCCCCGGAAACGGATATCGATATTGCCAAACCACACCCGGCGAGCCCGAAGAGCAGCAGCCGGCCGACCGCCCGGTCCAGCGTCGCCCCCGCCGCGTTGGCCAGCAGCGTCGTGCCCACCCAGCCCCACCACAGCGGGATGAACAGCAGCAGCGAGCGGGCCGCCTCACCCGGGCCGGCCGCGCCGGCCAGTGTCGAGGCGATCTGGGTGACCGCGAAGACCCAGACCAGGTCGAAGAACAACTCCGCCCAGGCGACCCGCTGCTCCTGCGGGGGTTCCTGGGTACCCACGTGTCGTTTCCTTTCGTCGAGCGCGTGGCGCTGACAAACCTTAGGCCAGCCCGATGAGCACGTCGCCGGAGAGCCGACCGTGTTCGGGGCTGCGGGTCACCGCCCCGGCCGTCAGCAGCCCGGTGAGGACCGGCACCGCGTCCGACGCGCGGTAGACGGTCTCGGTGAGGGTGAAGCGGCGCAGCTCGGTGACCGAGCGCTCACCGGTATCGCGGAGGTGGCCGAGCAGCTCCCGGCGCAGCGGGCCCGGGTGCGGGCTCAACGAGATGTCGAGCAGGTGGCCATCGGGGTCGGTCGGGTCGCGGTAGCGAACTCCGGCGTACTCGTCGACGGCCCACAGCGAGTTCTTGAACGCCTCCAGGCTCTTCGCCGACGAGGTGGCGAAGGCCAGCAGCCGGGCGTCGTGGTCGTCGACCAGTTCGACGCCTGCGGTGAGGGTGAAGCCGGCCCCGTGCAGCGTCTGGCGCTGCGCGGCCCAGTCGCGCGCCGCGCTGACCAGCAGCAGCTCGGCTGGGCGCCCGGCGGCTATCGCTGAGATCGCGGCAACCGGCGTACCGGGGGCGTCCAGGTACGCCAGCAGCGGCGCGCCACGGGCGCCGGCAGCCGTGAGCGCCACCGGCAGCAGTTCGTCCACGGCTCCGGACACCGGGTGCACGCTCAGCTCGGCCGGGGTACCCAGCTCGGCCTGCGCCGCGGAGAGTCGGCGGGTCAGCTCGGCGGTCTGCGGCGCGACGAGGACGAAGGCCAGCTGGCGCCCACGCAACCGATCGGCGAACTCGGCGAAGACCCGCAGTGCGGCCTCGGCGGCGCCGACATCGGCCGATCCTGCCCAGGACTGCGCGAAGGTTGCCCGCCGGGCCGTGTGCAGCGCGCCCGGCGCCCAGGTGTCGAGATGCCGGACGAGCAGTTCCCGGGTCACGCGGGCAATCGACATGAACAGAGTCTGTACCGCCGCGCGGTGCTGGGCGAGCCCGCCGCCGCGCTGACCTGTGCGTTTGACGGGGCGCGGCGCAAACGACGGCCACAGGTATAGACGTTAGCCAATCTACGTCCAGGTCCGACACGAGCGTGGTGCAGTGGCAATGATGAGATGGTGCGATGACGAACGGGCGGGACGAGCGGCGTAGACGTGATGAGCAGCGGCGTGCGGCCGTGCTGGCGCTGCCCGTGCTGGCGGTTCGCCGGCACAGCGCAATCGCCACGGCTGACGTCGGTGATGTGCTGGTGTGCACGTCCATCGGCCCGGACGGTGAAGCCGTCGCCCTGTGGTCGACGGCCGAGGACAGCGTGGCGCTTACCTCCACGACGACCCAGCCGGGACGGGCAACCTTCCCTGATCCGCGTACACCGCGGCCGGTTGCCGCCCGGATCACGGTGCACCGGCCGGGTCGGACCGTGGTCACGCAGATTCCGGATCTTCCGCTGGCTCACCCCATGGTGCAGGTACTGCCGCAGGATCGGGTTCTGGTCGTCGCGGCCAGATGCCGGTGGCGTCCGGACGGTCCGGACCGCAACGCGATGGTCTACGACGCGGATGGCCAGGGGGGCGCCGAACAGACGCTCGGCGACGGCATCCAACACGTCCTCGCCACCCGCGGCGGGCAGGTCTGGGTGGGCTACTTCGACGAAGGGGTGTACGGCAACTACGGCTGGGGTGATGCCGGGGTGCCATCCCCGCTGGGCGCGCCCGGGCTGGTTCGGTTCTCCTCACATCTTCAGCCCGACTGGCGGTACCCGTCGCATGTGGACAACCCATGGGGAGCGATCAGCGACTGCTACGCGCTCAACGTCGACGGCGACACAGCCTGGGCCTGCTACTACACGGACTTTCCCGTCGTACGCGTCCGGGCGGGCACGCTCACCGGCTGGCGAAACACCAGCGCCCGGGGGGTTCGAGCTCTGGCCGTCAGCGACACCCGTGTCGCACTGTGTGGCGGGTACGGTCCCGATCGTGACAGGCTGGTCGTCGGAACTCTCGGCGACAACCAACTGCACCAGTTCGGTGAGTATCGCCTCGTCCTGCCCGACGGGTCGCCCATGCCCGCAGCCGCGCGGGTGATCGGCCGGGGCTCGGACCTCCACCTGCTCATCGACAGTGGCTGGTACCGGCTGGACCTCGACGACATCCCGACTGAACCGCACCCCTGATCCTGCTGCACACCGAGGCACCTCGCGGTGACGAGCGCAAAGGTTGTCGTACCGGGACGCTAGCGTGCGACCATGTTTTCTCACATCGGAGTCCAGGTGGGCGACGTCGAGGCGTCGCTCGCCTTTTACCTGCGCACGTTCGCCCCGATCGGGATGCGTGAGGTCAGGCGCTTCCCGGGCGGCGATGGCCTCGTGGTCGGTCTGTCCGGCCCCGACGGGGTCCCGCATTTCTGGCTCAGTCCGGCCGCCGGCTCGGAGACCCGGGAACTGCACGTGGCCTTTCACGCGGCCGATCGTGGGACCGTCGACGCCGTGCACGATGCCGCGGTCGCGGCGGGCGTGGAGGGGCTGCACGCCCCCCGTGAGTGGCCTGAGTACCACCCCGGCTACTACGGCGTGTTCCTGCGCGATCCGGACGGCCACAATGTGGAGGCGGTGTACCACGGCAGGTAACACCGATCCAGGCCGTCCGGTCTCCATCCGGTCAGCCCCCGCGCATCGGCCGGACCGGGCATCCGCTCGTCAACGACGTCGATGCACGTCGCCTGCGTCAGCCACTACGACCGGTGGCACCGGCGCAGGGCCGCCTGCCGCGCGGACAGCGGTACGCAGGCTTGTCGGGCGCCCCTTGACTTGGCGACCTCCTAGGGAGCTATTGTGCTAGGAACCTAGATGAAGTGAGATGACGGTGATTGAGTTTCACCTGGACGCCCGCTCCGGTGTCGCGCCGTACCTGCAGCTGATCCACCAGGTGCGCCAAGCCATGCGGCTGGGCCTGCTGAGCGAGGGCGACCGGCTGCCCACGGTCAAGGAGGTCGTCGCGAAGGTGGCGATCAACCCGAACACCGTCCTCAAGGCGTACCGGGAACTTGAGTACGAGGGCCTGGTGGCGCCACGGCCGGGGGTCGGCACGTTCGTGACCCGGACGTTGAGCGACGACTCGCTGGCCGCGCACGGACGACTGCGCCTGGACCTGCAGCGGTGGCTCACCAAGGCGCGCCGGGCCGGCCTCGACGATGACAGCGTCGAGGCTCTTTTCCTGAGCACCTTCCGTGCACACGTCGAGGAGAGAGCATGACCGCCGTGCTGGAAGCCAACGGCCTGGGCAAGCGGTACGGCCGGCGTCAGGCGCTGTCCGACTGCACTCTGAGTATTCCGCCCGGACGGGTCGTGGGACTGGTCGGCCCCAACGGCGCCGGCAAGTCGACGCTGCTGCAGCTGGCTTGCGGGCTACTGTCGCCGACATCGGGCACCATCGAGGTGCTCGGCGGTCGCCCGGCGGCCGGGCCGGCGCAGATGGCCAGGGTCGGGTTCGTCGCCCAGGACACCCCGATCTACGCAGCGCTGTCCGTCGCCGAACACCTGCGCCTGGGTGCCCGGCTCAACCCCGCCTGGGACGCCGATCTGGTGGCCCGGCGAATCCGATTGTTGGGCTTGGACCTGACCCAGCGCGCCGGAAAACTGTCGGGCGGTCAACGTGCCCAGCTCGCGCTGGCCCTTGCCATCGCCAAGCGGCCCGATCTGCTGCTTCTCGACGAACCCCTGGCCAGCCTCGACCCGCTCGCCCGGCGGGAGTTCCTGCAGAGCCTGATGGAGTTCACCGTCGAATACGGGGCCAGCGTCGTGCTCTCCTCGCACCTGGTCGCCGACCTGGAGCGGGTCTGCGACTACCTGGTCGTGCTGGCCGCCTCACGGGTCCGGGTCGCTGGTGAGGTCGACGAACTGCTGGCCACCCATCATCGGCTCACCGGCGCCTACCGCGACCCGGCCACTTTTCCCGCCGGTCAGCAGGTCATCCAGGCCAGCCACACCGACCGGCAGTCGACCCTGATCGTGCGCAGCACCGCTCCCATTGACGATCCATCGTGGATGGTGGAGCACATCGACCTGGACGACCTGGTCGTCGCCTACCTCACCGAGGCCGTCACCGCCGCCCGGATTCCCATGCTGGAGGTACAGCGATGATCTGGTTGACCTGGCGTCAATTTCGTACTCAGGCATGGGTGACCCTGGCGGCTCTGACCGCTCTCGCCGTCGCGTTGGCGATCACCGGCCCGCACCTGGCCCACCTGTACGACATCAGCGGGATTGCCAGCTGCCACACCGACTGCGGGCCACTGGTCGACAGCTTCGTGTACCAGGCGGGAGGCCGGACGACCGGCACCCTGTACTACCTCGGGCTCGGCGTCCTGTTCGGGGCGCCCGGCATCATCGGGGTCTTCTGGGGCGCGCCGCTGGTTGCCCGGGAACTGGAGGCCGGCACCCACCGGCTGGTATGGAACCAGAGCGTCACCCGTACCCGCTGGCTGACGGCCAAGCTCCTCGGCGTCGGTCTGGCCAGCATGGCCACCGCCGGACTGTTCAGCCTCGCGGTGTCCTGGTGGGCCAGTCCCATCGACAAGGCCAGGATGAACCGGTTGCTCCCCGAGGTCTTCGCCGCGCGGGGGATCGCCCCGATCGGCTATGCCGCCTTTGCTTTCGTGCTCGGCGTCACCGCCGGGCTCCTCATCCGCCGCACGGTACCGGCGATGGCCGTCACTCTCGCCGTCGTGGTCGCCGCTCAAATCGCGATGCCGTTGTGGGTCCGACCGCATTTCATGACGCCTGTGCACGCCACCGTGCTGCTGAATACCTCATCTGTAGCGGAGTTTCAACTGGGTGATGGCAACGAGATGACGGTAGAAGGGACGGTGAACCAACCCGGCGCCTGGGTCCTGTCCAACCGAAGCATCACCACCAGCGGGCAGCTGTTCACCGGACCGGCGAACGTAGAAAAATGCAACAGGACAACCTCCCCGCAGGCGTGCCTCGAATGGGTCGGCACACTTCATCTTCAGCAGCAGGTGAGCTATCAGCCCGCCAGCCGCTTCTGGGCGTTCCAGTGGTACGAGACAACGATCTTCCTCACCCTCGCCTTACTCCTGGCCGGCTTCTGCTGCTGGTGGGTCCGTCGCCGGCTGACCTGACCAACCGGCGGCCCGTCAGAGGGTGAGAGACCAGTTGTCGATGAACCCGGTGTTGCCGCCGAAGACATCCCGTACCCACAGTTTCCAGAGGCCGTTGCGTGCCTCGGATGAGGCGTCAACCGTGTAGACGGTGTTCAGGTTGGCCTGACTGTCGGCCGCGTTGTTCGCCTTGAGCGGGTACGCCGAGCCGTCCGGCGCGATCAGATTGATCGTGAGGTCGCCCCGCTTCGGGTGTT
>OBEQ010925582.1_pt1 | contig 24866 bp, 29 predicted proteins | sample 1670901 | NCBI WGS metagenome assembly OBEQ01 (sample SAMEA104232315, study PRJEB22302) | groundwater metagenome | biome: forest; feature: aquifer; material: groundwater | place: USA | collected 2011-08-07 | depth 5.4 m | reverse complement strand
TAACAGCGTCGTAGAGCGCCGTCCTTCCGTTTGTGGCAATTCTGGACAGGGCAACCTCCAACTGAGCCACTTTGTCCGTGAATGGCGTGCTATCTGGAAGGCCAAACGAAACGTTCTCATTGAAATTGACCACGAAAATCTAATCCTCCGGGTTGCTGGAGCGGGCAAACACCAAGGCAGCGGCAATCACTTCAGGGCGCTTCGGTCGCATGCTTCCACTGTTGTCGACAACCAAGCCGACCGTGACCGGGATATCTTCGTGGCTGAAAGAGTTAATCTGTTGGAGGACTCCGTCCTCGTAAACCTGAAAGTCTTCATTGCCGAGTCCCGAAACAGGAATACGTTTGCGATTCTGCACGGTCGCGTGCAAGACCACCAAGTCAACATTCACCCGAATCGTGTCTTGGCCACCCTGGCGGGGCGGCGACGGCCAATATTCTGGAGGCCGGGCAACGCTTGGTAGAACAATCAGGAGAAAAAGCGCGACCAGACATCGGTTTGTGTAGGCAAACCCCTTCCTCGCGCGTTTTCCCGTGGCGAAAAATTTCGCGGCCCGCAAACTCACCTCCCTTGAAAAGGCGAACCGTGACTAAGAGTCGCGAGACTTAGCCGCCATCCATCTTTCGTTCAGCTGAATGGCGCCGTGGAAGAACTTTCGCGACCCCTGTGCCAGGATACTGCCTCCCTCTTTGAGCCCGAGGAACATCGCACAGACCGTAAACAGCAGGGTCACACCGATCGCAACCGCGAGCAGAGAAACCGCGTATTCATAGATGATGAACATACTTGCCACGTCGGACAGATCGTCAGCGCTGACTAGCCTTGGAGCCGTGCCTGTTCTTGCTGGCTGTGCCGATGTTGACCGCTCACTTCAACCTGTTTCCTACGTGAAATCTGAGCGGTAGCCCGGGGGGAGTCCCCTCGAGTCGTCGCGAACTCTACCGCTCATGAGGGCAGGTCATACTCACCTACCCCTTTCACAACCCGGAAGCCCGGTCGGCTCGCCAGGTCCACGCAAGCACACACTTCGCTTGGCTCAAGCAGCTCGCTTCGGAATAACCCGCAGAGCAAAGCCTGCGCCTAGCGACAACAGACCAATCAATCCCAAAAGTGGCAATGGGCTGGCCGTCTGGGGCAATCTCTTGGTGGGCTCAGCAACGGGCTGCGCAGGCGGAGGCTGAACGACCTCAGTTATTGGAACCTCTTCTCCCGTAGGTTTAACGCCCACGATAGGCGCCGCCCTCAAAGTTTCTACGGGCACTTCGGGTGTCAGTTCGACAGGCGTCGCGAGAACGGGCTGATTTGTTAGCCTCGCCAACTCGATAGCCCGCGTCTTTGGATAGACAAATTCCTGGCCCCAATTAGCCCCCGGATAGAACCACGCCCTGATGGCTTCCGGCGAGCCGGCCGACCTTTCTCGAAACGTCATTACGGTTTTGTCGGTCGCCTTCAAACGGTAATTCGGTATGGCGAGAATGGTTGTATATACATGTGTTTCGTCTGCGTTGAAGATTCGGACGATGTTCCGGTTGGAGTCCGAATCCACCAGCTTAAACACATAGGTACCAGCCGGCAAGATCTGAGCACCCACACCTGGCACTTCGACCGGCTGACTGAAAGTCACTGTCGTTTTCTTGTTCCACTCGTCTGCCTGAACACCGGGTGAAAACGCAAGGGCTACCAGGGCCAAACAAAAGATCATCGCCACCACTTTGAATCCATCCAATTTCCATCTCCTCTTAGCAGATTGTTGAACTATATATTTCAGTTACGCAACATTGGCCGCCGCTCACTCGCTCTCTCTTGGGGCGTCCTTTTCTGCACCTCCGCATCCCGCCAGGTTCTGGCTGACAGCTAGAGGCACAGTGGCTCTGTTGACATCCTCGTGACCACCATGAGAATTCGGGGTAGCGGCCTGGTCGAGTCTGTTGTTTGCTACCGAGGCAGGAGGTGCGATGGCCGAAGTCGGACTCCTGCCGTTTGCCCGCATCGCCCTGCAAGTCTCCCGAGCGGTGCTCCCGCGCTACCGAAGCCGTTTCAGCAAACACCAATTCACCCAGCCGCAGTTGCTGGCCATTCTCTGTCTGATGCGCTACGAAGACTGGACCTTTCGCGAAGCCGAAGTGCGCCTGGGCGAGCACCGCGAATTGCGCCAGACGTTGGGGCTGGGGAGCGTGCCCGACTTTACGACTTTGTATCGCTTCCTGAAGCGCCTGGACGACCAGACCATCGATCGGGCGGTGCGCGAGACGGTGCGCCGGCTGCGCGGTGCGCGACGCTGGGGCCGGAGGCGAGCTCGCGTGGCCGTGGACGCAACGGGCTTGGCGCAGGGAGCGGTCAGCACGTTCTTTGTACGGCGCAGGCATCCTCACGGGCAAAAACCGCTGCCGTGGCGGCACTGGTTGAAGTGGGTGGTCGTGGCCGATCTGGATCAGCAGTTCCTGTTGTCGCAGATCGCGCGACGCGGCCCGTGGAACGACTGTGCCAATTTGCCCGCGGTCGTCGAAGCCGCTTCTCAGCATACGCGCATCGGGCTGGTGCTGGCCGACGCCGAGTTCGACAGCGAGAGGAATCACGCCTACATCCGCCAGCAGCTCGGGGCGCAGAGTGTGATCCCCGCCAAGCGCGGGAAGAAGACTTGGCGCATTCGTGGCGTGCGGGCCGAAATGCGGCGGGCGTTTCCGCGACACCTCTACCGGCGCCGCGCTTTGGTCGAGAGCCTCTTCTCTTCGGTGAAACGCAAGCTCTCGGCCCGTGCACCGGGCCGCTCGCTGCGCATGCAGAGGCGCCAAGCCCTGCTGCTCGGGTTGAGTTTCAATCTGTATCGCTTGAAACATCGCTACCTTTTCCTGAGGATGTCAACAGAGCCAGGCACAGTCTTTATACCGTTGGCTAATTCGCGTGTCAGTTCAGTCCTGCTCACACGCTTGGTCACAATTGCTCATCCCAATTAACGAGGGGGCAACTAGAGTGTGCGGCCGGTGGAAATTACCGAGGGTTCGACTTCGAGACTAGTCGTGCAGGACCACGCTGAGGAGGCCACTATGGACCGTCAACCCGCCGCCGTTGTAATCAACGAAGCCAAGCTTCTTGAACTTATTCATGAAATGACTGACTCGCGACCGGGTTGTGCCGACCATTTGCGCCAAGTTTTCCTGATTGATTCTGGGAAGGACGGGCTCGGCTCTACCTTCCTTGCCAAAATGAGCCAGCAGTAAGAGAATCCGGGCCAGACGCTTCTCGCTGGAGTTGAAAAGCTGGTCGACGAGATCCTCTTCGTATCGCATGTTGCGTAAAAGCAGATGCGTGACGAACAATTCCGCGACGCGGTGCTGTTCGTGGAGCATGCGCACCATCAGCGCCTTCTCAATCCTGGCAAGAGTGCAATCGCTCATGGTCATTGCCGTTTCCATGCGCAACTGCGCACCTGCCAGGCATCTCTCGCCGAAGAACTCACCGGCACCCAGAACGGCGACAATCGCTTCCTTGCCTTGCTTGGATGTAACCGCGAGCTTCACCTTGCCTTGTCGGACGTAGAACACGGCATCCGCACGGTCTCCTTGTACAAAGATGTTGCGGTTCGCGCCGTATTCTAAAACGGTTTTCCCACGGGAGATTCCACCGAGGAAGCTTTCCCAATCGACAGGCTGGCTGCTTGGCTGCGTTCTATTACTTGCCATCATAAACTCCCCCTCCTTACGGGAGCGAGTCCTCGGCATCAAAGGTAATCAGTTCTGGGAAATGTCCTGACTCCGCCTATGGGTCGGCATCGCCACCCTGACATCTTTTAATCCGAAATAATGACCTCGGAGGAGTCGTGCTCCGTCCATTCAAGTGCCTCTTCGCCTCCGGCGGCGGTTTCGCAATCAAACCGTTGCTGGGAGGGTTTCTCGCTGAGTGATTCACCGACGCTTGCTTCGTCATTGACGATCAGAATCTTTCTCGACATAGGACACACCGGGTTCAAGGCAATGATGTGTTTGAAAAAGAACAGACACAATTCTGCAGATTGAGTATTTGACAGTACGTTGAGCGCCCAGACCTCTAGGCATATCTACAGAATCTACAGTAGAAACAAATGGCAGTGGATTGCTCTACAGTGAAGCTTGATTATTGTCAAAAACTACGTCACGCTGGGCTGAGCTATGCAGTATTTGAGAATCTCTCACCCTCGGTTTCTTACAGAGTTCGGGTGTGCTCTTTTGGGTGAATGGTGCGTTTTAGGCGTCACCAATCCTGGTCGTAAGGAGGGGAGACTTTTCCAAGATGACCGATGATGTCACTCAACACGGGTGGGAGCATGCAGTTATGCCTGCAGGTGCACCCCAAATCCTTGCACAGACAGTCCTTGATACGCTACGGGAACCCCTCTTGGTTCTCGATGTCGCCCTGCGGGTGAAAATGGCAAATCGGTCTTTCTACCGGACCTTCCGGGTTAAGCCGGAGGAGACAGAGAACAAACTCATCTATGAACTGGGGGATGGCCAGTGGAACATTCCCAAGCTGCGAGTTCTCCTGGAGGAGATTTGTTTCGGCAAAACGCAGGTCGAAGACTTCGAGGTAGAGCGCGACTTCGCCGGCATCGGCCGGAGGTTCATGATCCTCAATGCCCGTCGAATCGAGCGCGAGACGGGCCAGCCGATGATCATCCTCGCCATAGAAGACATCAGCGAGCGCAAGGAAATTCAAAGGGAATTGGAGCGATCCAATCGGGACCTGGAACAGTTTGCGTATGTGGCCTCCCACGACCTCCAGGAACCACTGCGCGTGGTTACGAGTTTCACGCAGCTTTTGGCAAAACGCTATAAAGGAAAACTCGATTCCGATGCCGACGAGTTCGTCGCCTTCATCGTCGATGGGGCCGCCCGAATGTTCCGCTTGATCAACGACTTGCTTGAGTATGCACGCTTGGGTTCGCACGAGGTGGAATTTGGAGCCACCGACTGCGAGGCGGTCCTCGCTGACGCGGTATCGAATTTGGGAAGCGCGATTGAGGAAAGTGGAGCCACGGTCACCCACGATCCTTTGCCGAACGTGATGGCCGACAGGGATCAACTGAGCCGCCTGTTCCAAAACTTGCTCAGCAATGCGATCAAGTTTCACGCCGTGGATCCTCCCGCCGTTCATATCTCAGCTCGACGAAATGAGAACGAATGGCTTTTCTCGGTGCGGGACAACGGCATCGGCATTGACCCTGAGCACTTCGAGCACGTCTTCTTGATATTTAAGCGCCTGCACGGCAGGAGCGACTATTCCGGCACGGGGGTCGGCTTAGCTATTTGCAGGAAGATTGTCGAGCACCACGGAGGGAAGATTTGGATCGAATCGCAAGCCGGGAAGGGGTCAACGTTTTACTTTACGATGCCGGCTTGAGCAATCAATCGCAATGTGTCTGAGGAGGTAGGAATGGAAGCCATGGGAAGGCCGATTGAAATCTTGCTCGTCGAGGATAATCCTGCTGATGTGCGCCTGACCGTGGAAATCCTCAAGGAAACTAAGGTTCGCAATGTCATAACCGTCGCCAGCGACGGGAATGAAGCACTAGAACTGCTTCACCGGACCGGCAAATACGCCCAGGCCGCGCGGCCAGACCTCATTTTGCTCGACCTGGACTTGCCCAGGAAGGATGGCAAGCAAGTCCTGGCGGCAATCAAAAGCGACCCCGTCTTAAAGCACATCCCGGTCGTGATACTGACCTCATCGAACGCCGAAGAAGACATCGTTAAGAGCTACAACCTGTATGCCAATTGTTACGTGACCAAGCCGGTCGACCTGGAACAGTTTGTCAAGGTTGTGAAGTCGATTGAAGATTTTTGGTTGACGATCGTGAAACTTCCGCAAGGAAAAACGCCATGAGATCCGAGCCGATTAAGGTCTTGTTAGTGGAGGACAATCCGGCAGATGTCCGCCTAATCCGCGAAATGTTCAAGGAAGCGAAGGTCTCCTGGCCTGCCCCGGAGGATACCCCACACTTGATGACGGCGGTCGAGCGCCTGGCTAAGGGGGGAATCGACGCGGTGTTATTGGATCTTGGGCTGCCGGACAGCCAGGGTTTTAACACTTTTGTGAAGTTACACAATCAATTCCCCCGCACTCCCATTGTTGTGCTAACTGGTCTTACAGATGAAGAGCTGGGCCTTCGAGCAGTCCGGGAAGGGGCGCAAGATTACCTGGTCAAAGGGCAGGTGGTTAGCCAGTGGCTTTGCCGCGCCATCCTCTATGCCATTGAGCGGATGGAAAGAAAGGAAGCGCTGCTGAGAAGCGAGGGGCGGTATCACCTGCTCGTTGAAAAAAACCATTCTGGGGTATACCGGACTACGCTGGACGGCCGCATCATGGACTGTAATGAAGCTTTCGTTAAGATCTTCGGGTATGCCTCTCGTGAAGAGATCTTAGCTGGTCCAATGCAGGACCTTTATGTTGATCCCCCCGAGCGGGAGGCATTCGTCGCCCGCATCATGGTGGAACATACTCTCTCGAATATAGAATTGCGCCTTAAGCGAAAAGATGGGAGCCCGGTTTGGGTTCTGGCTAACAAGAGTCTGGTTGAATGGGAGGCAGGCAGCCCACTGGTCATCTTGGGGACCATCGTCGATATTACCCAGCGCAAGCAGGCTGAGGAGGCCCTACAGCAAAGTGAAAGTCGCTTGCGCGCAATCATTGAAACCGAGCCGGAATGTGTCACGATCGTCGCGTCCAACGGAAACCTCCTTCAAATGAACCCGGCGGGCCTGGCCATGATCGAGGCTGGCAGCTTTGCCGAAGTTCGTGGAAAGTCACTCTTTCCATTGATTGCTCCTGCGGACTTGGATGCGTTCCAGGCTTTCTTTCAGGCGGTTTGCAGCGGCAACAAGGCCAGTTTGGAGTTCGAGATTGTCGGGCTCAAAGGTGCGCAGAGGTGGGTGGAGTCTCATGCGGTCCCGATTGCCGATGAGACGGGATCAATTTGTGTGTTGGCCGTCATGAGAGACCTCACCGAACGCAAGCAAGCTGAAAAGGCTCTCCGCGGGCTTTCTACACGTCTGCTGCAGTTGCAGGATGAGGAGCGGCGGCGCATTGCCCGGGAACTCCACGACGCCATAGGCCAGAACCTCGCCGCTTTGGTGATGAACCTCACCCTGGCGCACAAGTCGGCTGATAAGCGTAATCCGAAAGCGCGCCAAGCTATATCTGGAAGTCTTGAGGTGGCAGAGCGGTGCTTAAAGGAGATGCGTACCCTCTCCTACTTGTTACACCCGCCACTGCTTGATGAAGATGGCTTGGTTTCAGCCTTAGCTTGGTACGTTAAAGGGTTCGCCGAGCGAAGCGGAATCAAGGTCGACCTCAAAGTGTCTCCCAATTTTGGCCGGCTGCCCCAGGAGGTAGAGACGACCCTTTTTCGCGTAGTGCAGGAAGGCCTTACTAACGTCCACCGTCACTCCAAAAGTCCCATAGCCGGGATACGGCTTTCGCGGCGCCCGACTGGGGTGAAGTTAGAAATAAAGGACAAAGGCCAGGGGATGCCCACGAAGGCACTCCGCCTGGGCATTCAGAATGGCCCGCAGCTTGGAGTGGGCATTTTAGGTATGCGCGAGCGAGCCAGACAACTCGGGGGTTGGCTGGAAATCGATTCAAGCCGCCAAGGCACGACCGTCCGAGTCGTGATCCCACATCCCGAGGTCGTTCCGTGAAGACGCTTCGTATCCTGGTGGCGGATGATCACGAGGTCGTGCGGCAGGGAATGCGCGCACTTCTGGAAGTCCGTCCCGAATGGGAAGTTTGTGCGGAGGCGGCCAATGGTCGGGAGGCTGTTGAACTGGCAAAACAGACGAAGCCTGACGTCGTGGTGATGGATATCAGCATGCCGGAATTGAATGGCTTGGAAGCCACGCGACAAATCCTGAAAGCCCTCCCCAGAACCGAGGTGCTTATCCTGACGCTTCATGAGTCCGAACAGTTAGCCAGTAGAGTGGTTGAATCAGGCGCGCGTGCCTACGTCCTAAAGTCCGACGCGGGACGAAACTTGGTGGAGGGCGTGGCGGCGCTTAGCCAGCACAAAAGTTTTTTCTCATCCAAGGTAGCAACGGTCGTAGTGGAGAGCTACCTAAGAGGGGGCAAGACAACCGGCAGAACGAACCGCTATCGTGACCCTCTGACTCCTCGCGAGCGAGAAGTTGTCCAGCTTCTGGCAGAAGGGAAGAGTAACAAAGGGATCGGGGCAGCCTTGGGGGTCAGTGTTCACACGGTAGAAACCCACCGAAGCAACATCATGCGTAAGCTCGGTGCCAACTCCTTGAGCGACCTCATTCGCTACGCCCTTCGCAATAAGATTGTGAAGTTCTAGGGCGTTTCCCGAATCCAACAATGGCAGCTGCCAATCTAGAGCTGATTTCGAGTCAAAAGGTCGAATTTCACCCCCCCAGTGGCTACAACGGGCGAATAGCCAAGATAAATCGCCGCAGCAGGAAGCGCCAGGTCGTCTGCAGCCTCATTGAACGGGCCCAGCGGCGATCCCCGCGAAGCATTTCGAAGTGGCCGGATATTTCAGTCTCCGTCGGCATTGGCGATGGACAAGCCACGAGTACGCGCTTTCCTGGATAGGTCGTGAGTGCGTCGAGACATTTTGATCCTAAAGACGGCAGCCATGGCCCGCGCCCACAATCCACGCGAGGCATTGCCAGCCCTCCACCCGGCGACGTGTGTGCGCGTCGCCGCCGAGGCGAAATGTTAGGCTGAGGCCGTAGCTCCTGTCCGCCCGCGGCGACCACCCGCCCGGGTGAGAGATGCGGACGCCCAGAGGGCCAACCGCGTCCGAAGGGCCGAGCACCAGGTTCTCCATGTGATGCGTGCTTGCGAAGCCGCCCAGTTGCAGCCGCCCGGCCCAGAGTTGGACGAGGTCCATGCGCGTCTGCCTGACGAACGGAGTCCTCACCACATCTAGCGGGAGTAGGTGCTCCAGGCTGCGGTGACGGTTGAATACCGCAGCGAGCAGGACTGTAAAACGGGTCGGGCGCTCCGCGAGCGGCTGGGCCGGCAGAAAGGCAATCAGCGACGAGGGGCTTGGTGCTGCTGCAAGCAGGATCGGCGGCGGACGTTCTTGCATAAGGCTCAACTGTGCGGAGCGCGTCTGCGCACTACCCGGCAGGTGGCTACCCAGCAGCACTCCGAGCACCAGAATGAGCTGTTTCTGCATCAACGCTTGTCCTTTGTAGCTCTCTCTTCGACAGAAAGGCTTGTTTGGGCCGAAGCCCCGGCAGCAACGAGTTCACTGATCTTATATTTCATGTCGCGCGCAACTATCGTGTGTTGGCCGAGTATCCGGACATTGGCTGTGGCCTCCGATGCCGTCTGCAGCCACATGCCGTCCACAGCACCGTAGAGAAGGGCAATGTGCACATCGCGCACCCACCAAGACAGTGTCTTCGCAGGCTCGCCCTCGGTGCGGCGAAGCAGGTGGGTGCTCGTATCGACCCAGATGTTCCCGCGGAGCAAATGTTTGTCTTTGCGCCTGGGAAGCAGCTCAAGCACGTAGCACCGTTGGCCACTTACGTCTTCCTCGCCGATGAAGCGGAAATCATAATTGTCCGGCGAGATGTCGGTTGAGCTGTAGTCCTTCGCAACTGCCGCTTCGCCTTCCAGCATTCGGCGAACGATTTTTTCTCCCAGTCCAGTACCGCTGGCGTGCTGGATGGCGTACTTCTTGAAGTCCGGGGGAACGAAGGAAACATCGGCAATCACCTGGGATTCGGTTTCCTGTCTTTCTTTGCCATACAGCTTGTAGTTACGCGTGACGATGTAAGAACGAAGGCGGGCGCGGTTTTCAGCCTGGGCCTGCGCCATACGGGCAACGATGGTTTCCACGTTTGGGATTGTGTTCCCGGTCTGAGCCGTTGCGGATGCCGCTGCGACGGCCAAATAGAGCAATAGAAACCACCAGGTTTGGTGCCGCACAGCGACGTCACAGATGCGTACAACAAAGGGTTGCCTTTTCATGGCAGTTGCCTTCGTCTTGCTTATACCCTTGGGCGATTCGCGTGTCAGTTCAGTACTGCTCACACGGGTCAACACTGCTTATCCCAGTTAACGAGGGGCCAACTACAATTTGGGGCCGGTGGAAACTACCGAGGGTTCGAGATCGAGACTAGTCGTGCAGGACGACGCTTAGTAGGCCACGGACAGGTAAAAGGCCATAGCCGGAGGCATTCCTCTTCTCGTTTCCCATAGGCGGCTACAGAGTTCGAGAAGGCAAACCGTGGGGGCAAACTCGGCCTTACTCCTCCTTCGGGTTAGCTAAATCCGCAGTGGGGGAAGCATTGAGTTTGGCTCGCTCGCTTGTAAAAAGCCGGTTCTGCGGGAACTCCGCGACGAGCTCCGTAAGCTGCGTGCGGGCTAGTTCTGGCTGCTTCTCGCGCAGGGCCGCCAGTGCCAGCAGAATCTTCGCAAACGCGCGGAGGTAGTGGCCGCTCGCGGCGGCGATCTTGAGCTGTTGTATGCCGCCGCCCTTATCGCCCCGGATTCCGGCGAAGCGGAGGAAGAACCGCTTGGGCGCCGGGAGGCTACCGATGATGTAATTCGCCGCACCCAGGGTGAGGTAGGCATCGGCGGCGTCGGGGGCGACCGCCAGTAGTTTCTTGGCAAACTTGTCGGCTTCGCGGATCATGCGCAGGCTTTCGAGCTGATGCTTCTCGATCAAGCTGGCATAGTCGGCCTGCATTCCCACGCTAAGCGTCAGGGCGAACAAGGCGTTCGCATCATCTGGGTTTGCCTTCAATCGGAGTCGCGCAAGCTCTTGGGCCCGCTGCACCGCGGCGAAGAAAGCCGTGCGCAGCGCCTGGTCCGGCTTGACAGCGATCTTGCCCAGGAAACGCTTGTCGTCCAGAAAAAACTCGGAGGTCAGGACGCCCTGCCGGTAGCACTCCTCAAATAGATAGCTTGCCGCTTCCGAGGCACTTCCAAGAGGGTCTCCCGGATGGGCCTTCTGCCAGGCGGCAAACTGCGCGCGAGCTTCCGCAGGCTTCAGTTCGTAAAGCAGGTGAAACCCGGCGTCGAGTTCCGGCGAGTGCCAGACCTCAGCCGGCACCGACCCTGTCTGCGTCGCCAACGGCCCGAGCACCAACCCAACAACTGCGCCCCAAAGAAGCGAACAAATCAGTGGGCGGGGCACCGAAATTCGTTTGTTTCTTTTCGCAGGCATGCCTGTTTGGTTAGAGGCGAAGGAGTGCAGAAAGCGAGTTCCGCCGAGCATGAAATCGGGCCAGCTAGAGTGACTTTAAGTATTCGATTAAGTCGAGTTTCTCTCGTTCGCTAAGCTCTAACCTAAAGAAATTGTTATAGTGCTCGATGACATCTCGCAGGGTGGCAAAGCCACTGTCATAGTAAGTCTCATAGCTGCTGACGAACATACAGACCGTTTCCCTCCGACGTCTGTACCATGCCTTTCATCTCCCTCTGTCGCTGATTTCGGTTCGTTCACCTCCCAACGCGGATCCTGGAGAGGGAATGAAGAAGTCCAAAAACATTCAGAAGCCACAAGACCACGGCAATGACCACGACAGCATTCAAGATCGTCTTAATGGAGCCTGCCATTGGCAGGAAGCGATTCACCAGCCAGAGGAGAACACCAACCACGATCAGGACCACCAACACTTGAATCAAAGGCATGATCGGTTGACCTTCCTTTTTTCACCGGCCGACACCGCTGACCTGCCACGAAGTCCGCAAATCCAGCGCGGCGACTCGGTGCAATCTCCCTTTAGCCCGTTGGTGGTCACTCGGCCGGCTCGAGCCGTGTGCATCACCGGTTCTTCCTACTTACCTGACTTGTTCTTAGGAGACTTCTTGTTGAGAGTGGAAAGAAGCAATCGCGCCGAGGCGGGCGGGCGGATCGCACTATTGATTACGATGTCTTTGGCGTTGGTTGCCTTCCCGTACAGCCTCTTGTTGCCATCGTTATCCGGGCGAAGCGTCGAGCCTTCTAAAGAAACTCCGGCGAACAATCCGCGGGAACGCGAATACGACAGAATTTCGGCTCGCATGGTGACATCCGTCGAGGCTGCGGCGTCGCGGCCCTTCGGCCCGGCTGCAGCGGCCACGTCGGCGCCGAGCTTGACATGGCTGCTGAGAATGGCTTGAGCCCCACGCCGATTCATCACCAACAGGACGAAGTCTGTCGCTTGACCTCCCAACTGCAGACCGATGCTCCCACCCTCAAGCGCCATCATTGCCGGCGCACTCCAAGGTCCGCTGAAATCCTTGCCGCTTCGGCAAGTCATCACGCCGCGACCGTAACTGCCCCCGAGCCCGATCGCAAACTTCATCACCGAAGGCAGAACGATGACGCATTCTGCCTTGTCCAGTAGATCCTCCGGTATATCGTCGGGAATATTGAGAATCTCAGCCATCACTTTGCCGGCGTTCGCAACGCGCTCGTTCTCCTTCTTTTGGGCAGACGCAGGTAAACAGAGCAGCGCAGCCATAACAAGCAATGAGAAGATACTTTTCATCGTCTTACTCCTTTTCACTCTATCTTCAGTTCAAGGCGCGCCGCCGCGGCGCTCTTTCCAACCGTCTCCCATCTGTGATTCCGGCTATGACTTTTTCCTCGCGCCCACGATCAGCAAGGCAACCCCTCCAACCAACGCCAGTCCTCCCAGTATCGGAGGAAGGGAAACGCGCTCATGAGTCTCTGTGGTGACATGCATCGGTCCCACATCCATTACGTTTTCTTGACGGGTGTAGCTGATGCCTTGATAGGCGAGGGCCAGCACACCCAGAATGACCAATAGAATTCCCGTCAGTGTAATCGGTTTCACGTTTTTCGTCACCGCTATGAGGCGAGTGGTCTTCGGCCTTGAATAACCCTAATCAAAACTACAGCGATGGCCAACAGCAACAGGAGGTGGATGAACCCACCTAAAGTGTAGGAAGTGGCTAGTCCCAAAGCCCACATGACAAGCAAAATCACAAAAATTGTCCACAGCATGTTGAGCCCTCCCCTGAGATTCCGTCTCCCACCAAAGTCTGTCTGTGCAGTTAGAGGCACAGCTCTTATACCCTTGGGGCAATTCGCGTGTCAGTTCAGTCCTGCTCACAAGTGTGGTCAAAATTGCTCATCCCAGTTAAGGAGGGGTATTTACCCGCCTTCTTCAAAATCAGTTGCCCCGTCTGCCAGTTCCCCTTTCCCTTCCTCGAACGGCTCCACAAAGCCTATGGCGGCGACCGCGTCAGCTTTGTGGGCATCTCGCAGGACGATGGCCGCGACACAAGAAAGCTCTGCGATGGATACGCCATCAGCTTTCCAACCCTGATCGACGACGACGGCTACCCAGTCTCGAATCAATATGGCCTCGCCAACGTTCCCACCGTCTTCCTGATCGCGCCCGACGGCACCGTGAAGGTAAGCAGCAATGGCTTCTCGAAGGCTAATCTGGAGGAGATCTCCTCCGAGTTGGGGCAACACCTGGGGCGCGCTTCTGCGGCAGTGTTCCTTCCCGATGAGGTCGTGCCGGACTACAAGCCGGGTTGAGGGTCGAAGAATTAGTTTCCGGCGGAACCTGCTGAGCAGCTCTCAGAAAAGTTCCTGCTCGATTGAGTCTTTCTTGTGTTTGGGGGGCTTGCGGCGCTTGTCCGGGATGACGCGCTCGGCCAGGGCAGCCCAGCTAACAAGCGCGCACGACGTCGCGCTTCCTTCCCCATGCTGCACTTCTTCCTGGGTTTCGTTTTCGCCAATCCGCTAACCAAAGGCCCCGCCTCTAAAGAGGCGGGCCACAGGCAATCTGGCGGAAGCGTGTGGGAGTCGAACCCACACAGCCATCCACTCGAGAAAAGGTTTTTGGATCCGCGGCGGCAAGCAACGAGACTCTGCTATCTTCCCCCACTGAGGGTTTTGTACACCGTGAGCCTCCTAATCGCCCTTCCCCCTGGAGAATACCGGGGTTTCGATCGTTCCGCCGACCCGAAAAGGAAACGACAACTTACCGTCTATTAATGTGGCTCCGGACAGCGGGGCCCAGATGTTGGTGAAGAAGCCCTGCTTGGCCACAATGCTTGCCACGCCCTGATAGTTCAGGTCGTCAGAGCCTGACACGCTGACACTGCCCGAGCCATCCACATTGACTCCGTAGCCGTCGATGTCTATAACGCGGCTGAAAATCCGCAGATTGGCCAGCTCCAGATCGGTGGAAATGAGGACAAACGAGGAAGGATCCTTTTTGGCCGGGCCGAGATCGTTGAAGTGCACCAGCTTCATCAAATTCGCGTTGAGCTTTAGAGTCGGCACCTGGCCGTTGCGCACTGTGACGTGTCCGGCGCCGTGGATTCCCGCCAGCGGGCGGAGCGAGTGCTCGATTTTTCCTGCTAACTTTACGTCTCCTTCCATCTTCCCGGTCATTTTTCCGGCGCCGTGTGGGAAGGCCGCAAGAAGATCGGCCACATTAATACCACTCATTCGCCAATTGGTCTCGAAGCTTGCGTTCTCCGCCGACAAGTCAAAGGAGAGTTCACCCGCGGCGCTCCCGCCATAGACCTCCGCTTTGACATCCGTGAAATAAACGCGCCTCGCGTGTAAGCGCAATTTGGATTCCAGATTTTTTGCCTCGACCCAGCCAAAGCGCAGAAGGCCCACCTTCAGGCTCCCCTGGCCATTCATCGAGGAAGAAGAAGGATTGGTAATTGCGGCAAGGTTCACCTGCTCCAGTACACTTGAGATCTCGTGGGCTTCGAAAAGGATGGGACCCTGCGCGTCGGATGGCAGAAGATTCGACGCGATCAGTTGCCCCCGCCTAATTTCCACCCTCGAAATCGGTCCGAGAGGAAAGGTGTTCTCCGGAACCTTCGGTTGAGGGTTCTCGAAGTTCCACAGGCCGTCGGGGTCCGAAGTCAGATTCATAACCGGGTCCTCGAGTACGAGCGACTTGATGACCACCTGCCGGTGCAGGAGCGCTCCAACGCTAAGAGTGGCATCGATCCGCGCCGCCTTGACGACATAACTAGGTGGAAATATGGGAGGGTTCTTCACGCCGAAATTATCAATGTGGATTGATACAGGAAAAAACGTGAGGGCCAGTCGCCCGATTTCGACCTGCTGTCCGGTTTTCTCTTGGAGATAGGAGATCACCTCGGGCCGGTAGCGATCCATGTTAATTAGAGCGGGTACAACGAAAATAAGCGCGACCACAAGTATCGCGACGATTCCAACCACGATCAGACCGGTCCTGCGGCGCATGGCCATGGCGAGCTTCAGAATACAGTTCTTTTCGATGCGACGCGAGCGAACAACCGGTGGAGCGACGAGCATCCTCTATCGATGCTCGCCCGCGTTCGCACGCAGGCCCGACCGAACCTCCGCGTGTCGAGCAAGAAACGCGTGCGGAGTGCGGCCCGCGGCACGAAAAGTAATGTGTTCTTTTCCTTCCTCGGTGATGTTTCTAGGAAAATTCCCACAACTAGAAACTCACGCCCGGTTTTGACGCAGACGAGCTGGTAAGGACTATTCTCGACCCCAGTGTAGCCGGGATTCCCACAGTCCGGACGCACTCATTCTAGCTGGAATTTCCGATTTCAACTTTATCTCTGTGCGAAAACCATATGATGCTGTTGAAAAAGGCGGATTCGGAGGCGATTTTTCTGGAGTAACCACATCGTCAGCCTTCGCCTGCACTAAGCACGGTCTGAGAAGCAAAAAGGAGAGGGAAAGGAAGAAGTCGTAGAGAGCCAAGGAAAAATTAAGGAGCCCAGCTAGAACACGGCATCGCCCGGGAATCCGCCTTTGCTCACCCTCTTTTTCAACAGCATCGTCTGGTTTTAACACGCCCAAGAGTACGTTAGAACGGCGAGAAATTTCTGGAAGCTAGAAGGTCAGGGTCACCTGCATGCTCCGGCCTCGCTCTGAACATACCCCCTTCGACACATTTGCCGCTCACCTAGTTTGCAATCCTCAGCCGATACCCATTTGCGTCTAACTGGGAATTGCATGGAAATAAAGCATGTGCCGATTCCCATTCAGGGACGGGTTGCACCAGCTTTTTTGCTTCCCTGATCTCCTTCCTCATGATTTGGCGGAGTTTGCGCGCTGGCAAGCGTCTTGCAGTGTGACTTTCGACAAGCAAACGCACGTTCTCCCGATGAACACATCAGTCAGGTCTGTGCCTTAGCCCCTGAGACAAGAAGGAGGAGTCGATAGGAAGAAGCTCTTGACCTCGTTTGCTCTGGGGGCGCGAACAACAACCGCGCAGGGACTTCCCGGCACACAGCCTCAATCGCCGGACTGTCACCTGGACGCTAAATCGGAAAAACGGGTTTGAAATCGGAAATTCCCGTGCAATCGGACATGCCGGTCGAAATGGACAAGGAACGTAGCTCGGGGCCAAGTGTTCAATTTTGAACAGACCGGTCAGAACCGACTTGATATTTAGAGCGGCGGCTGAGCCGAGAAGGGAACGCCATACGTTGAGGAGGGGACGCAAATGGGAAAATATTACACGGTTAATTTGTCACCCTCTGGAGTGCATCTTGATTACCGAACAGACGAAGGAATTTAGAGTTGGTATAACTCCGCGGTCGCTAGTAGAAGCGTGGAACGCCTTTTAACTGGGTGAACAGGAGAAGCTAATGCTCAAATTTAAGGTTAGCAAGATCTGGATCCCGGCGTTCCTATTGGCCGTTCTAATGCCTGGTTGCGGCGACCCGGACAAAAATCCGGGGGCGGGCAACCCCGGCGCCCCCCTAACCCCACCTACGGTGATCTCCGTAACTCCGCCGGACGGCTCGGCAGGCGTTTGCCCCAACAATGCACTTATCACCGCAACATTCAGCAAGGCGATGAACCCTGCGACGATCACCAACGCTACGTTTACTTTGACCTCAAGCGGGGGGAGCGTGTCTGGGCAAGTTAGCTACGTTGCGGCGACCCATATTGCCACCTTTACACCCACTACGCCCCCGGGGCTTGCATCGAGCACCACTTTTACCGCCACGATTACCACCGGGGCGGCCGACACGTTTGGCAATACGCTGGCGACCAATTTCGTGTGGACATTCACGACCTCCACTCCGTGTGCACCGCCATCGCCACCGGCCTCAGGGTTGGGAGCGGCCTGCACTTTCGGAATTCTGGCCGGCTCCACGGTCACGAATACGGGCCCCACCATAATTAGGGGAGATCTGGGACTGAGTCCAGGAAGTGCGATAACTGGCTTTCTGGACGCGCCGGCGAACACTTACGTGGGGACAGGAACCCACACAGCCGGGCCGGGGCTCGTGACCGGGACGATACACTTGACGGATCCTCCGCCATCGTCGCCCACCGACGCCGCCACCGCCCAAGCCGCCTTGACTGTCGCGTATAACGACCTGGCTGGACGAACTGCGCCTGCTCCGGCTACTGTGGCCGGAGATTTAGGCTGGCAAACCCTCGCCCCGGTGATTTATAAGTCCACGTCCTCGTTGGGGATAACCGGCGACCTAACCCTTAACGGCGGGGGCAACGCGAATGCTGTCTGGATCTTTCAGATAGCTTCGACACTCACCACCTTAAGCGGTAGCCGGGTTGTCCTTGCTGGCGGGGCCCAGGCTCGCAACATCTTCTGGCAGGTGGGAAGTTCTGCGACTCTGGGAACCAACTCTACCTTCAACGGAAGCATCCTGGCGCTCACATCCATCACGGTTACGAACGGCGCAGTGCTGAATGGCAGAGCGCTGGCACGAAACGGCGCGGTCACATTGGACACCAATATGGTTACCGTACCTTCCTGTCCATGAGGTATGCGGCAGTGAGACCAGCTTGAGGTTGGTCCACTACCGGTCAGGATGGAAGAGAGGATTTCACGTCATTAAAGTGCGGAGGAATATTCGCATGTCATCTCAATCAAAGAGCCATCTCGGGCGGGTTTTAGCACTGCTGCCGGCAATGATTGCTGTCCTGTGTATGTTTGGCACCCTCGCCGCAGCTCAGAACCAGCCTGCTCCCAAGTGGGAGCTTTTCGGCGGATACTCCTTCTTTCATCCCGGCGCGGATGTGCACGGTGTCCTTCCACTAGGATTGTTCCCGGTGAGCAGCCGCCTGGAAGCGAATCCGCGCGGCGTCGGCGCCAGTATTACCTATAACTTCAACAATTGGCTGGGACTCACTTTCGATGGCAGCACCCATTGGGGCAGCGGTGAAACTGGGGTAAGCAGAAGAATTGACGACACCGGTTTCTTGAACCTCTCCGTGGGCCCAAAGGTTACCTTCCGCAGCAATCGTTTCTCCCCATTTCTTGAGGTGTTGGTGGGTGACCATCGTCTTATGCCTGATGCCTTCCACGATGTCGACAAATTAGGGTTCATGTTCGGCGGTGGTCTTGATATCAACCTGTCCAGGCACGTCGCTCTACGGCTGTTCCGGGCTGATTTTGTAGTGTCTAGTTACCGGTATGGTCCTGCGGCTTCGACTCCCGCCACTGAAATCCGGGGCGTAAGACTACAGACTGGACTCAATTTTATGTTCGGTGGCGGACCGCCTCCAGTGTCACCCAGCGCGGCTTGCTCGGTACAGCCGAGCGAAGTCTTTGCCGGCGAGCCTGTGACCGCGACTGCCAATGGATCTAATTTCAATCCCAAGCGGACGGTCAAATACAACTGGAATGGCACCGGGGTGAAAGTTGCCGGGAGCGATGCTTCCACGCAGATTGAGACCACCGGCTTGCAGCCCGGCTCATACGGAGTCACCGCCAACTTGAGTGATGGCAGCAAAAATGGTTTTGCATCCTGCAGTGCCAAGTTCATCGTGAAAGAGCCCCGTCGCGTAGAACCGCCGGCGAATCGCCCGCCCGTGATGAGCTGCTCGCTCGAGCGAACGCCGATTCTGCCGGGCGAGCGGACGAAGATCACGGCAACGGCGAGCGACCCGGACAACGACCCGCTGAGCTTCACCTGGCGCGCCAGCAGCGGCCAGATCGTCGGTTCCGGCGCTTCGGTGCAGTTCGACGCCACCGGCCTGGCTCCTGGCAGGTACACGGTCACCGGGCGCGTGGATGACGGCCGGGGAGGAGCAGCGGACTGCTCGGTCGATGTGGACGTGCAGTCGCCGCCAGCTCCGCCCCAGGCGAGCAAACTGAACGAGTGCTTCTTCCGTGCGGGGAGCCCGCGCGTGGACAACGTCTGCAAGCGTATCCTCGACGACGTCGCGCTGAAGCTGAAGAACGAGCCGAAGGCCACGGTCCTAATCATCGGGTTTGCCGACCCGAAGGAACCGCGGGCGGCGCGGTTGGCGCAAATGCGCGCGCAAATGGCAAAGAAATACTTGGGCGAGAAGGGTATCGATGAGTCCCGTGTTGTAACCCGCGCCGGAGAAGGACAGAAGGGTGCCGGCAAACAGAACGGGCGCATTGATATCATCTGGGTGCCGGAAGGCGCGACGTACTAAGATATCCGGCTTCTCGACGGGCTCACAAGGACAAGGCAGCGGGCTTGCCACCCTCTGCCCTGCTGCACTGGCGACAATCGCACGTGGTCTGCCGAGGTCGTGTTCTTCCGCGGCAAACAGGCCGGTGAGAAATTCTTTAGTCTTCGTTGGCTGAAAAGGAATTCCCATGTCACTGATCTTGCTGATTATCATTCTGCTGCTGCTGTTCGGCGGCGGCGGGGGCTATTACGGATATCGGAGATGGGGTTCGGGCGGAGGCATCGGAATCGTCGGGGTGGTCCTGATCATTCTCGTACTTTTATACCTGTTCGGCGGATTGCGTCTGGCGCGTTGAGGTTTCCAACTTTAAGGCGTTTCATGACGAGACTTTCCTTGGAAGGGCCAAGAATACGGGAGCGTTGCTCATTCTTTGGATCGGCACCGTGGGGATCGCTTTCCTCGCCGGATACGTCTAAAAACTTTCACAGTTGCGAGACAATGGGGTCCGAATCGCCAATCTCAATGTAGATGCAGGCGAGTGTCATCGGCAAAGCCACGAGCTCACGCCGGAATGGGTTCGAGGGCGTAGCCGTCGCCAAGGCAAGATTGAGCTAGATGGCGAGTCCGTTCCCAGCTAAGCTTCGCCGCCGCCCGGCGCCTCACCTGGCAACGAAGGAGTAGGTGTACGACCCTGGCGCCTTGCCCTGAAAATTCAACCGGAGCAAATTGACCTTCTGTCCGCCACGCTCCGCGTAAACCTCCACTCTCACTTCATTATTGGGCTGCTGCGCCAAATCGATCTTCAGTTCGTTCCTGCCCTGCACAGCCGAATCGAGTGGGACACTGGTATGAGCGTCCCATTGCCCGATCCACGCGCCGTTGAGGGTGGCCGTAACCGCTGCTTGCGCGTAATTGGCAATCGTAAGCGTGTGCTTTTCGATGGCCAGAGGCCCGGCTGGTTTGCCCGTCGAGACTATCGGTGCGGCTGCCGGCTGGGTTGCCTCGGGTGCGGGCGCCGGCTGAGTGGGTTGACTGGCGGGCGCTGCGGGCTGAGCTGCAGTCGGAGCCGAGCCAGCTGCTGGCTGCTTAGCCTGTTTCCGAGCCGGTTCCTTCGAGCAAGATATGCAGAGGGCAGTAGACACAGCCATCAAAATCGCTATCAGGCAAATGCCGGTCCGATTCATGGAGGAGACCTCACATTAAAAATTTCGCGTCGCCCCAGCAGGTGTCGGCATCGGCGGCCCAATATATCTGTTCGGTGCTTACTTCGCAAGCGCAGGGCGGCGTGGCGTATGCTTTTGGCGAAGGACGAGCTCAAATCGGAAATTCCGGCTTGTACCTTCGCGCATTCAACTTCCGCGCGTACAATAAATTGTTTTCCCTAACGCGCCGCGATTCGTCCAGCGAGTTAGGCCCCAAAATGGGTCGCGTCATAAGATGGCGAAATGCGCAGGCGGCGTTGCAGGGTGCGAGACCGCAAAGACTTGCACCAAAAGTGCAGAGATTTACCTCGAGCCACGCGAGCCACTGTACAATTTTGAACAGCCATCTGCGGCATTTTGAACAAGTTAAGTCCTGTAAATAGAAGCACATCCTTATTTTGTTGGTACCCACCCAAAGTGACGCCCCCGACTGGCACACAACGTGCCTTGTTCCCCCCGGGAAAGCTACGCACAAGGTGCTGGAACGTAGGAGGAAATATGACACTGCACCGCTCCTGTTTGTTGGTTCTCCCTTGTCTTTGTTGGTGCTCCCTTTGTTGGCGCCGAGTGCCCATGCCGACGCCATCCTTGGAACTGAATTGGCTAGTTTTGCGGTCCTGGGTGCCTCGACGGTGACCAATACCGGCGCGACCACCCTCACCGGAAATCTGGGTGTCAGCCCAGGTAAGGCGATCACTGGCAAGGCCACCATCACCGTCAATGGGACGAATGCAGCTGCTATAGGAAACCCGTCGGTACACGAAGCTGATGCGTTCGCGACTTTGGCTCAAAGTCAACTCGTCACTGCGAAGACTAATCTGGGACTCCTGGGGGCCGGTACCCTAGAGCCTGTGGACCTGGTTGGACTCACGCTCTTTCCGGGCGTCTATACGGTTCCCGCGGGGACTAGTAATTTGACGGGAACACTCACTCTCGACGGCCTAGGCAACGCCAATGCGGGTTGGGTTTTCCAGATGCCGAGCACGCTGATCACCTCGCCTGGCTCGGTAGTTAACGTGATCAATACAGGCGCAGGTGCCGGCGTGTATTGGAATGTCGGCAGCTCCGCGACCCTCGACACAACTACTTCGTTCGAAGGAAATATTCTCGCGCTCGCGAACATCACCCTGAACACCGGCGCAACCATTGGTTGCGGTAGAGCCTTGGCACATGTTGAGGCCGTGAACATGGACACTAACACCATCTCCATCGGCTGCTCGGGCATTCTAGTTGGCAGCAACGGCTTGAGCGGCGGCTTTACGGTTACAACTACACCAACCGGCGGCACGGTGGTCACCCCCCTTCCGTTCGTGCGCGTTCCGGAACCCAGCACCTGGCTGCTTTTGAGCACCGGTATCGCCGGGTTGGTCGTCAAGGTTCGGATGACGCGGGCGAGGGCGCGGAGAGCGTAGCCGTACGGCCGTGGCGTAGGCCATAGAAGGAGGCGCCGTGTTCGTCGGCGGCCGAGGGCATGAGTTGGGGAAGGGACGCCGCGATGCGTGGTGCATCGGAGCGCATCACCCCCATCTTGATGACGGCGCTGGTCACCGGTTTGGGTCTTTTGCCCTTAGCCCTCGGCAGCACTGACCCGGGCCGTGAAATTAAGGGCCCCATGGCGATTGTAATCTTGGGAGGACTGGTCACTTCCACGGCGCTGAATCTGCTCGTGCTGGAAACGTTGGCTTTGAGATACGGCAAGTTCCAGAAGGCAGACTTGACCTATTAAGACGAGCCACGGGCATGGGAAGTCGTGTTACCCGCCTGGCAGTTTAACCTCCTGGGCGGCGCCAATTCGGAAACTCACGCGCCCGTTGTTACGACGCCTCTTCTGACCAAAAGTTATCATGGGCCTTAAACATGCCAAAACGAACAACGCCGTTGTGCGAGCAACCTAGACGAATACCTGCAGCGAAATCCCCATCTCGCTAACGATGTCTGAGCGCTGGGCTCCATGGGCCCGTATCAAAGGGAAACCTTTGACACACCTGGTCAGCAACTAGACTGACGCGGGTGATCGTGGATGCCTCTAGGATTGCAGTCCTTCGCGCACAGGGCGCTTCCTGGCGCGAGATCTGCGGGCCGGATGGGTCTCTGCGCTGGGGGGCCGCGCCTTCCCTCTAACCGACAATTTGGGTTCATCTTGGGTCCAAAACCCAGGCTTGTTTCCCGGTTTCAAAGGCTTGCCCAGCTGCTAGGGCTAGCGAATCAACGGGACTCATGGTAGGGGCGGTGGGGATCGAACCCACGACCTTCGGCTTAAAAGGCCGCTGCTCTACCACTGAGCTACGCCCCTGAGCGGCAGTCCACCGATTCTAGCCGGTAGCCTGCGTCCCCGCAACCTCGGGACCTAAGCCGCACCGTGGTGCTGCCGTGCTAAAAGCCCGGCGCTACACGAGTCAGACCCTGTTCAGGTTGAGAGCATACCTCGCGGGCTAGGCCACGCCCTCAACGCTTGCGCGTTTGCGCTTCCATTGATAGTCCTTGCGCAGCTTGGACTGGTGTTTTTTCACCTGCGCCTCGAGCTCGGAGAAGGCTTTCTTGACGCTGCGTCGCACATCGGGGCCGACGCCGGTAGCGTGAAGCGTTCCCGTGGGAAGCGATAGGTTCACGGAAAAGGTGTATTCCACTTTGCGGGGATGCTTCTCAAGGCTGGCGTGGAGCTGCACCAGGTCGGGGGCGTAACTTTTTAGCAGCTTGCCCAGCTTGGCGAGATATCGCGTCGTTTCGGCTTCGACAGGTTCGCGCAATTCCAGATGCTTGTAGCTGACCGATATCTTCATTGGCGCACCATTGAACGAAGAATAAGGAAGGGGGCGCGGCCCGGGATTCGGACCGGAAGCGCATCGGACAAGCCGAGCATAACAAGCCGCGCCGCGGTTTGCAATGAAGGCCGGCGGTGAGTTTTCCCCGATGTGGAAAGCGGCGAAAGAGTCCCTACGTTGACACGCCGCGCGCCTCAGCTTAGGCTGGCGGGAGCTTTCCCCGGAGCGCGCAGAGCCGCACGAAAGGTTTTCAGGACCAATGGCTGGGGCAACTCCAGCGAAACGCACACACCGGGATACCCCGTCGGGCCGGCGGACGGCCGCGGGCGTGGTGCGAGTGGGCCCGGCGGGCTGGTCGTACGCCGACTGGGCCGGCATTGTCTATCCAGCGCGCCGGCCGCGCGAATTCCACGAGGCCACTTACCTGGCCGAATATTTCGATACCATCGAGATCAACACCTCGTTCTACCAGCCGCTCCGACCAAACCTCTGCACGCAGTGGCTGGAACGCGTGGCGGCCAACCCGCGATTCTTGTTCACCGCGAAACTCTGGCAAAAGTTCACGCACGAGGGCGGAGCGACGCTGGAGGACGAGCGGGCCGTTCGGGCGGGATTTGATCTGCTGCGCGACGCGGGAAAGCTGGGCGCGGTCTTGCTGCAATTCCCCTACTCGTTCCATCACTCGCCGGAAAATGTCGCCTATCTGCGAAGGCTCTTTGAGCAGTTCTCCGACTACCCGCTGGTGGTCGAGGTGCGGCACGCTTCGTGGAACCAGAAGGGCTTCTACGAACTGCTGCACGAACGCGGTGTGGGTTTCTGCAACATCGACCAGCCGGTGATCGGGAGGTCGCTCAAGCCTTCCGGGAGGGCCACGGCGGCGGTGGGCTATGTGCGTTTGCACGGGCGGCGCTACGACACCTGGTTCAGCGACAACCCGGCCACACCCCCCGAGGAGCGCTACAACTACCTCTATAGCGAGGCGGAGCTGGAGCCCTGGGCGGAGCGCATCCGCAAACTCGCCGGGCGCGCCGAGAGCACCTTCGTCATCACCAACAACCACTTCCAAGGCAAGGGCGTGGTCAATGCGCTGCAACTGATCAGCCTGCTCAGCGGCGCGAAACTGAAGGTCCCCGAGCCGCTGCGCCACCACTACAGCGAACTCGAGCGCATCGCCAGCGAGCCGCAGCAGGAACCTTCACTGTTTCCCAACCCCCCGCGGTAGGTCATGGCAGGTGCGAAGTTGTGCAGACCGGGTCCCGGACCAGGGCGGGACGCAGTTGTCGCTTTCCAAACAGGGAGAATTTGCGCGCGAAAACCCTGCCTCCAAAGAGGCAACCTACACGAGTCCCCCGGAGCGCTCAGAGAGCTGATTAGTGGCGGATCGTTTGGGGACGCTGGGACCGGCTACTTCTTGAAGAGGTCCTCGAAGGCCTTGCGGGCGTCGTGCGGGCGCGCCGAGTGGGCTGCAGGAGCTGCCGGGGAGGCCGCGGGAGCAGAAGGAGCCGTATCTTTCTCCACGGTGGTGCGGAATTCGTAGAAAGT
>OBEQ011250412.1_pt1 | contig 24869 bp, 16 predicted proteins | sample 1670901 | NCBI WGS metagenome assembly OBEQ01 (sample SAMEA104232315, study PRJEB22302) | groundwater metagenome | biome: forest; feature: aquifer; material: groundwater | place: USA | collected 2011-08-07 | depth 5.4 m | reverse complement strand
TTCTCGGAGGGCACCGCCTTCCCGCCGGATGCCCTGGGCTCCTTCCCGAACGTCTCCGGCTTCGGCACTAGCACCTTCATCGTGGCGGATTCCGCCGGCCCCGTGCCCGTCAGGGCCGTATCCCATAATAAGACCCGTCCCGAGGAACAGGCCTCGGTGGATGTGACCTTCAGCGAGCCCATCAACCTCGCGGAAATCCAGGCCGGCAACCTCTGGCCGTTCGCCATCCTCCGCAACGGCGCCCCTGTAACCCGGCCCGTCCAGGTCGCCTCGGTGGTCCCGGTGGACGGCCGACCCAACACCTATCGCTTCACCTTCGAAGCGCAAAGCCCGGCCTGGCCCGTGTACATCGATAGCCTGGTGCTGGCCGGCGCTCCGTTGATCCACGATGCCGGCGGCGCCCCCGGGGTGCCCGGCGGCAAGAAGATCCCGGTGGAAGGCGAGCCGCGGGTGCTGACCAACAACATCCTCATCCAAGTGACCAACCCCATCGTCAAAGAGCAAATCGGTGGCCCTTCCGTGGTGCCCGACCGGGTGCGGCAAAATCCCTTCGCCGTTGTGAGCGGCCCGGAGAAGGCTGGGACGGCGATCTGCCTGAACTGTCCCGTCGGAACGGAGAGCCTGTTCAATCCCGGGTATCCCCTTCCGGAATGGATCATCCGCACCAAGTATGCCGTGTCCTATGCATTCAGCATCTTCGACCAGTTGGGCAACTTCGTGTCGAAGACCGATGGCAGGATCACCGAAGCCATGATCGCCAACATCCCCAAGGATCCTTACGGTTACCACGCCCTTTATTTTCGCTGGATACCGGTGGCTCGCAATGGCAACCGCGTAGGCACGGGTGCGTACATCCTGAAGGGCGTGGTCGCCAACCAGAGCAACGAGAGCCAGAAGGGTCTGCAGGGGGAGGATCAGATCGTCACCGCCTCCAGTACTAACGTGTTAGCAACCTTCGGGTACCTTCGGCAATTCTGAGGCGGGATAGTCCTCTGGGACCGTGCCTTAGTTTCATGTGAGTTTTGGGTAGGGAGAAATCCGATGTCGATGGCGTCCAATCCTGCATGCGATTTTCCATTTCGCATTCTGATCATTGTCGCGCTCCTCATCTCCGAACTCACTGCCCAACAGCCAGCGCGCAACCTGTTCCGCACCACGGTGCTGCTCAACAACCTTTCCAATCCCACCCAAATCTGTTTCCGTCCCGATGGCCGCCTGTACCTGCTCTCTAAGGGTGGATCGATCCGCCTCTACGACCCCAAAACCGGCGACAATGCCGCAGCCGCGAACTTGACAGTGTCCAACGTACGCGAGGACGGCCTGCACGGCATCGCCTTGGATCCGGGTTTCGCGGACAACCGGCATCTTTACCTGCTGTTCGGCACGTTATCGCCTTCGCCGGCCAACGTCGTCGCACGCTTCACCGCCAAGGCCACAGGCGAGATCGATGTCGCCACCCGCAAGGACATTCTCACCTTCCCCTATTCCATGGGTTCGTCCGACGAGCACAACACCGGCAACCTGGCCATGGCTGCGAACGGCGATCTTTACGTCGCCTTGGGGGACAATACCAACAATTTCTTTTCGGGACCGACCCTGGGGTTTTCTCCCCGCGATCCAGCGCGCCCGAACTACGACGCGCAACGATCGGCGGCCAACTCCAACGATTTGCGCGGAAAGATCCTGCGCATCCATCCTCTGCCCTTCGCTGACACGGATTCGCCCGTGCCCGGCGCGGGCTTCACCTATTCCATCCCCGCCGGAAACCTCTTCGCGGCCGGAATGGCCAAAACGCGCCCGGAGATTTACGTAATGGGATGCCGCCATCCTTTCCGCATCACCGTGGATGCCAAGACAGGCTGGCTGTTCTGGGCCGAGCCCGGGCCCAACGCGACCGCGGACGATCCCAATCAGGGCCCGCGCGGCTACGATGAGGTGAACATCGCCAAATCCCCGGGCAATTACGGTTGGCCCTATTGCGCGGGAGATAACTTCTGCTACAATGCGTACAACTACGCGACCAATACCGGCGGCGCGGTTTATGATCCGCAGGCGCTGAAGAACACCTCGCCCAACAACACCGGCATCACCGATTTGCCTGCGGCCCGACCCGCCCTGATCTGGTACCCCTACAATGCGACGGGGACGGCCTTCCCTATCTTCGGATCCGGCAGCACTAACACTTCCATGCTGGGGCCGATGTACAACTTCGACCCAGCCTTGGCTTCGCCCAACAAAATCCCGCGCTACTACGATCACCATCTTTTCATCTTCGATTTCGCGCGCACCTTGATCCACGCCGTACGCCTGGACGACACCGGAAGCGGCGCATCGGTGGAGCGCTTCTGGGATCAGGCATCGGCCAATCCCATCAACAACCCCATCGATTTGAAGGTAGGACCGGATGGCGCCTTTTATTTCCTGGACTGGGGCGACAATGGATCATATCCGGCCAATGCCGGCCATGGTAATCTGGTTAAGCTGGATTATACCGGACCCGTCGACGCCGTTTTGCCGGCGCGGGTCTCGCGCGCCTCATCGGCCGATCCCGTTTGGAAGGTCGTTGGCTTGGATCGCCTGCTCGACATGCCCACGGGCGCCGTGCGCGCGCAGGCCTTCGATGTGCGTGGCCGGGAAGCGTCCTGGCGGCCCGCCCCCGGATCCGCAGCCGGACGCGTACGCATTGCGACTGGAGTAACTGGATTGTTACGGGTGCGAATCTCCTTCGTGGAAAAAGCGCCCTAATGGAACGGGGGTGACCGGCTAAGCCGGGCGAGGGGCCCAAACATAGAATAGGCCCTCCATGTACGAGTAGGTATCGGTGACGAGTTGTGCCGTGAATTGGTGGGATAGGGGCAGAATATTATCGGAGAATCTTGAGGGCGCCGAGATGCGAACGGATGCGCCCCAAGGCATCGTGCCCGGCGGGAAGTCCGGATCGCACGTTCGGTCGAAGGGGAAGGACGACCGGATCCAATCCTGGGCCGTAACCCCGGGTGAGCGCATAGGTCGCATCCATGGCGCGCAACGACTCAACCGACAATACGGATAGGCTATCGACGTCCTGAGATCCGAATGTGTCCTCAAGCTGGGACATCGGAATCAGCGACACTACGGTTACCCATGGGAGCCAGATTTTGATCGAATGTCCACGCGGAGAACACACCGTGCCCACCTCGGTCTGCAATCCCGGATAGGCGTACCCCATGGGTCGCATGGGATCCCAGTCCATCCCCTGCTTGGTGTTGTGCAGCAGGAAACGGGCTATGTCGAGATAGTGCCTGTCTCCGGTCTCCACCCACAGTCGGAAGAACGCGAAGGGGCAGTAGGCCATGAAATTGTCGGCGCCGGAGTGTCCTAATGCGATTAGGCTCAAGCCCGATTGATCGCGTCCACCGGGGTAGCTCGTCGAATCGTCGCCCGGCACCACAGGCACTGGCCAAGCGTAGGTCCACGTCTCGACATAGGCGGCCGCTTGCCGCGCCGCCGCGAGCCAGCGCGCATCGCCGGTCAAATCGTGCAAGGCCAGGAATGCGTCCAGGGAAAGGATGCCGGCCTCCTTGTCCCGCACGTTAGGGTTGTCGGCTGTGCCTCCCACATAGCGGTAGGCGGTGTGCACGTCGGCCCACGCGTATTCGCCCGCCTTGAGGGCGGATTCGCGGTAATGGAAATCCTCGGTGGCCCGATAGAGTTCGCAGAGGAACGGGACGGGATGCAATGTATTGGTCTTCGCCGTCTGGGCCGGTTCACCGGTGTTGTAATCGTACTGGCGGTAGAAGGAACCGTCGGGGTTCTGATGCGCCACCAGCCAATCGCCGAAGACGCGCGCGAAAACGAGCCACGCCGGCCGTTCGCGTCCTGCCGAGCGCATGGTGCGCCATGCCCGCAAGGCGCCCAGCATCCCGTCGGTGGCGATGCGCAGGAAGGTGGGATCGGGACGGAAGCTTTTCCCGGCATCGTACCATATCGCGGGTATGCCCTGCTTCACCGCTGATCGCGTCGACCAGAACCCGAGCATCCTCTCACCTTGATCGATCAGGGTCTGCTTGCCGTCCTTGAGCCCGGCGCGTAAGAGTTCATTGGCCCCAGGCAGGTTCTGGCCGATGAAACCCATCTGCATGGCATAGGCCCCGAAGACACCATCGGGGATCCTGATACTGAAGGGGAAACCTGCCGAGCCGTCGTCGAACGCCTTCCAGGAGCGCGTCAGCAAATCGAGGCTCGCGGAACGAACTTTGGCCAGGTCGACACGGCGCAAGGCAGGAGGCGCAGCGTCGTATGCGAAGCGCCAACCCTCTTCGGCAGCGACGGCGAATTCGGCAGTACGGGAGATCCTCAGGGTCGCGGAATACCGGTGAGGCACGCCCACCAGCACCGGATGGCGGCGATAGGCCCAGCCCCCTTGGCCGTAATAGCTGCGATCCCCCTCGCTTCCGGGGAACCACATCCCTGCGGAAGGCCTGGTCCGATCGTGTATTCCCAACGAGGCGAATTGCAGGCGTGCATCGGTAACGACCTTGCCGGTGCTTTCCCCCAGGATTGTACCCCCATCGGGACCGCGATGCTGGAACAGTAATGTAATGCCTGTTGCCTTATGCCTCAATAAAATTAGCGGCAGGGGCATCCTGTCCTCGCGGATGAAGATGTCGTCGGCCCGGTAATCAGCGGCCAGTGCGTTCGCTGTCATGGAGGCGGTGTCGCGGTACAAGTGCCCGGGGATGAGGAATTCACATTCGGAATAGGCCGCCGGCGCAGCCAATGGAAGGGAGAAGCGGGTGGCGAATCCTTTATCACCGGCCGCGGGGGCGAGAATCGAAACCTGGCGGACGAAGTGAAAAACCCCGTCCGCTCCCGGAGCAGTATAGGCGTCCAGGAACGTAAAGGATGTCCCATTGGCGCTTCGCAAGGTCCCCTGGGCCACCAGGCTGTCGGTCCCATATTGAGTAACCTGGCTGTACCGTCCTTGCAAGAATACGGTGCCCGCTGCGGCATCGAGTTGCAAGGCCAGGGGTGATGCCTGGCGGAAGGCCGCGGTCCCGTCCAAGAACAGGGCCACCCCGTATCCGTCGCCGTTTCCTACATCCGCTTCCAGACGCAATTCAGCGGACCCCGCGCCCAGCCGCGGCTCCCCTTTCCCCGCAACCGGAGAGCGGGCTTGCGCCGCACCCAAGCCTAAGTAAAAGCATGCTACCGCCCAAAAAGACGAGGCCCATACTCTTGAACGCCAATGCCTCTCTGCCTTTGCCCCCATCCGGTTCTACCCCCGCTTGGGAATATAGCGCGGACTCGGTACGGGATCGCGGCAAATCCCGCCGCGCCCATGGGAAATCTGACAGGGCCGTTGGCTTGAATAAAAACCGATTGGGCCGACCGAGGATTTCCACGGCGATGTAGGCGAATATCAGAGCGAAGGCACTGTTTCGGCTTTCCGTTTATTGGTCAGGGCTCGATGCACAACCAGGAAAAACCGGATGAACTCGTCTTGCTCCTTCTGACCGTACCGGGTCCGGTTAAGCTTGAAAAAAAGGACTTTCAGGTCCCTTAATGACAAGTCCGGCACTTGCCGTGCATCCTTTAGTTTGGCAATCAAGGAGATTTCTTCGTGGCTTTTCGTGAATTCCCCAAACATCCGGGCTTCGCTTGGGCACGCGATTATCGATGTCATTTCCCTCATGTCCGCTTCCAGGGATTGCCTTGCCCCGTTTTGCATGGTCGCGTTTCCAGCCATGACGGAAAAAACAAAATCGGAGTTCTCCGGCGAACTGCATATTTTATGTCGTTCGCGCCAACGCGATTTTATTTCGTCTACTTCGGTAGCCAATTCCGGATTCATCATTCCTTCCATTCTTACCTGGTTCAGCAGCGATTATTAGATAAAAAAATGTGTCTACTTCGTAGTTGAAGACAAAGAACTTGACGCCGGATCGGCGCACTTGGTGTAGACCCGGCCGGTCTATGCTTCCTGGCTTTGAGGCCCGGAACTGCCTGCTGAGCGGACTAGTCCGGCGGTAGATTTCCCCCGTGAGAAAACCGGATCCAAGCTTCTTCGACTACTTCGATCATTCGATAGCGGGGACTTTTTTAATTCTGCCTCCAGCAGGAGGAAGGTAGTCATCCATGATGCACTCTATGCGCCTGTTAGTCGCCGTTTTCTGCCTCTTTCTCGTCCTACCGAAGTATACATCCGCCCAGCAAGGCCCAAGCCCTCTGGTGGGTAAGACCGTTCACGTTTATGACCCTACTCCGGGACAGGTCCCTCTCATCGAAATGGGCGGCCAAGTGTTTCCCCTGGTCTCGGAAGGAGGAGCTTGGTACCGGTTCGAATTCTCCTCCCTCGGTAGTGGTCTTCTGTCCTGGATGATGGAGTTCTATTTCCGGACCGCCGATTACAAGGGATTGTTTGGCCGCAATGGCACGGGTGATGCGAGCAAATGGACCACCACCGATTTCGCCGGTGGCAAGGAAATCTGGATCATGTTGAATCCCCAAGGCAGTCCCAAGGACCCGCCCCTTCTACTCACTTCGCCGCCTCGTCTTCTGCACGTGTTCAATCCTTGGCCCCAGAGCGGCCCTGAAGCCGTCCTCAACGCTGCACGCAAGGGGATGATGGTGAACCGGGACCATTGCGGTTGGTATACCCTCTACCTTTTGGCACCGGGTCCCGTGAAAGTTCATTTCCAGAACGTCGCCGATGGAGAGGCCTGGGGAAAGGGAGGGCTCGGCGACCCGACCGACTTCGATCTCACTTCGGATTTCGGCTCCAAGGGGCCGCAACTGTGGATCTCGGATGCCGGCTCGGTCACCGGGACCTTTCCCGGCAAGGAAGGCACTTGTTCTTACCTGATGGCGGCCTTGGTCCACGATATGGCAGTGTCGCATCCGGATTACAATCCGTCCGGGAACAGCGTGGTCACCGGCATGGTGCAAACCCAACTGGGCCCCGACCACAAGCCCGTCCCCACCGCCTCGGCCCCGGCTCAATTCCGGACCTGGTTCAACTCCGACAGCACCCGACCCATGCCCCTCAAGGGATACTCTTCCTGCATCGATCTTAAGATGGGCAAGAGCGATGACGGCCTCTGGGAATATGACTCCTACTACGATGATCCCTCCAAGGGCTACTTCCCCATCAACGATTGGAACCGTCTCGATCAGAACGATTCGGAATATTGCTACAGCAATCCCACAGGCGCCTACACCACGGCCCATGCTTCCACCAATTTCGGATTCTGCATGGAAAGCCACGCCACCTTCATCTACAAGAAAGGCGAGGTATTCGAGTTCCGCGGTGACGATGATGTCTGGGTCTTCATTGACGGCAAGCTGGCCCTGGACCTCGGTGGCGTGCATGGGGCAGCTCCCGGCGCCATCGAGTTGGACAAGATGGGCCTCGTCGAAGGGAAGCAATATGCTTGGGACTTCTTCTTCTGCGAGCGGAAGAAATGTTCCTCGTCCCTACGTATCAAGACCACCATCTACTTCAAGCAGCAGAAGGCCTTGGATCATGCCGACGAGAAGCTCCCCGGCGGCGGCCTGGGCTATCGCGTCATCAAGCGTGTGGGAGGGACCGGAGCCTGCGGCAGCGCCGCTGATTCGCTTCGCGAAGTGGATCCGGCTCATCTATCCTATGTCCTATACAACGCCTCCGGAACCAAGGTACAGGACTTGGGTGAAGGAACCGCTTTCGGTGGGATCCGCATCCAGACTCCCCGGATCACCGTGGACACCGCGGCCATTGTCGGACTCCCGTCGGGCACCTACCGCATTGTCTTCTTCGAACCGGAGGATCCCCGCATCCAGGACGAGGTGCGCTTCACCATTACGGCGAAGAACCGGGTCGAGTTCGACCCTCCCTATCTGGTGGTGGCCCCGGCAGGAACCCTGGTGCCGGTGGTGGCGGCCAACCGCCTGGGGACCGCACTGGTCGCCGAGGTCGGCGCTTATTTACCCGTGATCCCCGCAGGGTTGAAGGTCTACAGGGACCCGGCGAAAACAAAGCCTGTCGCTCCGGGCACAACGCTCCAGACGGGAGGGAATGGACTGGATACCCTCTGGGTAGCAGGGGATTCCTCCATTTCCGCAGACCAGAGTTATATCCTGTCCATCTCCGGCTCCACCAAGGACATTCGCCTCACATTCAAGCTGCCTCCCCTGGATCTTCCCCGCGTGACGGCTGCCAGCGTTTATGACGATGACGCAGATGGCGTGGCGGACCGCTTGGTGGCGATCTACGACCGGGCCATCACCTCCATGCTGCCCAAGCAGATCGCCTACCGATGGCCGGCTTCCGCCCAGGACATTATCGTCCCCGCGTCCGATCTGGCGGGAAGGCTCAAGGACGCGACCACCTTGGTCTTTCAGGGAGCCCTATCCCAAGGGCCCCTAACGATAGGCACCGGGATGTTTTCCTCGACCTACGCCGCCCGCTCTCGCGACTCGATCCAATCCATCTCCATCCTGGACCGGATCGCTCCCATCCTCCTCGGGGCGGAAATGCTGGGGGGAAACAGCTCCGATACCCTGCGCCTCCGCTTCAGCGAGGCCATCGCTGTGGACGCAATCACGGCGTCTCCCGGAGACCTTTTCCTCTACCGCCACTCACAAGACGGTGAGGACATCCACTTCCCGCCGACGGCGATCCATTGGAATACCTCCCGGGATGCAGTGGACTTGATCTTTCCGTCGATGGCTGCGGAGGTCCCCCACTCGGGAGACCTGGTTCGCATCCACGACTGGCCCGGAGGCGTTGCCGACGGACTGGGCAATGCCCCGGGCCCCAATTCCCGCTTTCGGCTCATCACCGGGATCAAACGGGCGGACATCGGAACGGTTACCTACCGACGGATCGATCCCGACTTCGAGACGAAGGGAAAGTCCCCACTATCCTTGACCCTGGAACCCGCCCATGCGGAAGTGGCGGAGGTGGTGGAAAGGACCGGTCGCATTGGTCATCTCATCAAGGTGGACTTGGGGGATTATGCGTTGGGTGATGGTTTCAGCCGAGTGGATCCGGATCAGGTCGCGCTGGAGTACCATGTCGGTTACTTCACCAACCACGGCGAGTTCGTGGCTTCGGCCAACGGGACGGTTGCCTGTACGGACGTCCTTTTCAAGGGCGATTGCCGGATCACCCGTGGCTTCTTGTTTCTGGGCTGGAACTATGTCTCACAAGAAGGGCAGAAGGTGGGCACAGGGGCCTATGTAGCCCGGCTTCGTTACAAGGTCACGGTCTCCCGCCAGGCCGTGGGTATCGGCGGGTTGGACCAGGTTTGGGGAATCCTCCGGAGTCATTGATGAAAAAGACCCTCTATAAGTCACCGGGAAAGAAATGAACCATAGGAGGAGGAAGCCGGGCTCGCGCTGGCTCCTTATCATTTGGTTCCTGTTTTTACATACGTCCTGCGGCGTGTTCGGAAACGATTCCAAGCCCGGTAAAGGCGCTCATTGCAAGGATACCCTCGTTTACGAAGGGAAGCCCCTGTATGCGTTCTCACCACCGCTTCCGCCCCGGGATTTCCAACCGGGCGGGACTTTCGATGCGGCCAATTCGGCCCGCATGGATTCGGCTTTTACCGAAGCCATGAGGCTTACCCATGCGAAGATCATGAGCGCGGCCGTCTTTACCACTCATGGCAAGTGGGCCGCGACCCGAGCGGCGGACGGCTCTCCCCGGAATACCCGGCTGTATTGGGCCAGCGTCGGCAAATTGATGACGGCCACCGTAATTCTGCAACTGGTTGAGGAAGGCAAACTTGCCCTGAGCGATCCGATTTCCAGATGGATGCCGGATTTCCCCAACGCTTCGGTCATTACCATCGACCACCTTTTAAGGCACACCTCCGGGGTGTTCAGTAGCAACGAAGATGAAAGTGTGCGAAAAGCCCACCGCTATTTTTCTCCGGACGAGGATATCGCCGTATCCGCAGAACACGGAGCGCTGTTCTGCCCGGGTCAATGGTGGCGATATTCCAATACCGGGTATGTGATGTTGGGCAAGATAATCGAAAGCATCGATGGACGCCCCTACCATGAAGCGGTCAACGCGCGTCTTTTCTCCTCCTTGTCCCTTACGACATTACAAGCCCTCGCGCCACGGGAAGAACCTGTGGATATGGCTCCATTAGCTCCCTCCGACACTGGAGAAAAGCCGATGGGAGCCAGCTGGGGATATGCCGCCGCTTGCGTCGTCGGCTCCGCTGAGGAAATGGCCCTTTTCCTGCATGCGTTGCTCACAGGCAAGCTTTTGCCGTTACCGCGTGTCGCTTCGATGTTTGACCGCCTGTATCCGATGTTCGATGAACCGACTTTCTACGGGCGCGGGATCATGCTCTATCAACTTCCGACCGATTCCGGTAAGAGCATGGTTTGGATAGGGCATAGCGGTGGATCGCCGGGGATAAAATCCATTGTGCTCTATTCGCCAAAGGACAGCGCATTCGCTGCCGTTGCCTTGACCGGTGATGGATCGGCGGCGGCGAGCGCCAACCTTTTAATCAGTCAATTGTTAGTCGAATCAAAGGATGAGATGAGATGAAATGGATAGTTGGCATAGCCGCATTTTTGATACTGGCCGTCATCGTTGTTTTCATCATCGGGTCATCTCTCCCAAGCGACCATGTAGCCTCGCGGACTATTAGTTTTAAGCAGCAACCAGATAGAATATGGAGCGTCATCACCGACTATGAGGGGCAGCGCCAATGGCGCGATTTGCAGAACGTTGAAATCCTTTCGGGCAAAGGCGACCACGCGTTCGTTCGGGAAACTGACAAGCACGGCGGCACAATCACCTATGAAACCATTGAGTCCATGCCTTTCCAAAGGTTGGTCCGACGGATTGCCGACAAAGATCTCCCGTTCTGCGGCACATGGACGTTTGACATCGATTCCTCAGAAAATGGGACGTTATTGACGATAACGGAAAACGGCAAAGTTTATAGTCCGATTTTCCGTTTTGCATCCCGATTCATCATGGGATATACGGCATCTATAGATCAATATTTGAAGAACTTGCAACTATTCCTTGGCAAGGAAAGTTTTTGATTTGAGGCCCAACCCGGCCTTGCAGCGGACTCCGCGCACCGAGGCGGTGCCTTACGGTTTTGCCGGGCCGCACAGAAGGCTGTTTAAGGCGGGAAGGGTTGAGCAGGCCGCGTTTGCGCCCTGAGCCGTCCCCCTGCATCCCATCCTTCCCAGGTCCATACTTCCTTTTCCGGAGCGACCGCTGTCTGCCCGATCGGGAACCTTCCCAATCCTTCCGGCCTCCGTACCACCGAAGATACCCCTTCTCCGGAAGGTCTCGGTATATCGGCGTCCAGGGGTAGGGGGATTCCGAAATCCGGTAAGCCGTCCGAGGTCCAGGTGAAGGGTTGGGCCCGAGTGGTACGGGCCGAATACGTGTAGTCGGAGCTCGTCTTTCCGTGGTAGATGATCCAGTCCTCCTTCCCGTCCGGTGATTTGAAGAAGGCATTGTGGCCCGGGCCATAAACCCCGTTCGCATCCGACCGGCTGAAGACCGGCTTCGGGTGCTGCACCCAGGACTTCGGGTCTAGGAGGTTCGCGTCCTCTTGGGCGATCAGCATGCCCAACTTGTAGTCCGGTTTCCCAGTGTCGCAGGTCGAGTAGATAAGGAAGACCCGGCCGTTGCGGATCAAGGTCTCGGGCGCCTCGCGCACCTCTTCGCACCCGAATCCGTCCGCGGGGAGGAGGACCCGCGGCCCCGTGGTGGTCCAAGGATTGGCCATCCTGGAGATGAACAGGCGATGGCCCGGATAGCCGGCCCAAAGCAGGTACAGGGATCCGTTCGAGGCTCGGTGGATGGAAGGGTCGATGGCATAGAGTGAATCCTGGGGATCGGTCAGCAGCTTGGCCTTGAAATCGTAGGGGCCCAGGGGATCCGTGCCCCGGCTCTCCAGCACGTAAAGCCGATGGTGGGAATCCACGCGATCATCGGCTGTATAGTAGAGGTACCAGCGCGGACCGGAAGGGCCATCCAGCAGGTAGAGCTCGGTGGACCACATATTGCAGCATCGGGACGGCGTCGCGTCGGTCCAGACCGTGTGGGGCGTTGCACGCGGGAGATCGCCCAAAACCTGCGACTTCCAGATGCGCACGGCATCCCACTGCGTGGTTGTCAGGTAGTAGTATCCCCGATAGTACACCAGGAAAGGATCGGAACCGGGGTTGAGAGGATTCCGGAAGGTGCCTTGCCCGGAGACCGTTCCCGGCAGCAACAGGCAGGCCAGCAGCGCCGAAGCGCGGATAGTGAACTCCATGGAACCCCTCCTCGTTGAGAATAACCCTAAGGTAGGCGGGAAGGCCCGGAAGCACCGATGGAATCAGGGCTAGTAAAATGGAGAAAGCGTCAATGCAGTCGGCCCATGGCGGCCGCAAATATTGATGAAGATATCAAGGTAGTTCCCGAAGATGAATCCATTGACTCCGAAGGTCTACGCTTTTTTACCCTGGGACGCCACGCGCATATGATGCAGACCTTTCCATCGCGAAGTCGTCATGAAATCCCAATGGTTTCTCTGGCCTGGAGAGTAATCGATTACCATACTTTCGTGACGCCCATCAATAAATATTCGCTAGCGCCGATGGCCTCGCGTGATTTGAGGTGTTGACCTCGTGGGTCTACATAATTATGGGTCCTGACCCCTAATGCCCCCATTTCCCGGCTTCGGGTTGGCCTTATATTTCCCCAGGGGGTTCTATGCGCTGCATCATGTTCTTGTTAATCCTATTCAGATCTCTTCCGGCCGCGACCGATTCTTTCGGCATGGACGATCATTTTGACCGAGACCTTAGTTGGGGTGTAGGCGGGTACGGCGACGATGATGTGCGGCAAGCCATCGCCATGATGGCGACAGCCGGGGTGAAATGGTATCGGGGCGGCACGACTTGGCAGGCCGTGGAGCCGGTCAAGGGAGCCATAGACAAGACTGCCCTGCAGCGCCTGGATCTGATCCATGCCGAATTCCAGGCCCATGGTATGCGGCAATACTACACGCTCGGGAGCCAACCCCATTGGGCTTCCTCGGCCCCCGACTCGGCGGACTATTGGGCCTACCCTCCCGCCCATCTGGCCGATTGGGCCACGTATGTTTCCTTCATGGCGCAGCGCTTCAAAGGCAAAATTACCTACTGGGAAATCTGGAACGAACCGGATTGGGTCTTCTGGAAGGGAAGCATGCAGCAATATGTCGAATATCTCACGGTCGCGTACCTGGCGCTCAAGCAGGCCGATCCGAACAACCAAGTGTTGATCGGGGGATTCGCGGGTAATGGCGTGAACGGTTTGGACCCGAAAACTCCCGGATCCAAGGACCGCGCCCTGCAGCAACTTTACGAGGCGGGAGGCAAACCCTATTTCGATATCATGAGCATCCATGGCTTCGTCGGGGCCCCCAACCAGATGGAGGATAAAATCGCGGCCTGCTATAGCGAGATGGCCAAGTACGGCGACGCGTCCAAGCGGTTATGGATCACGGAACTCGGATATTCGACCTTCGGGAATGCGCCCTCCGCCCTGATGGACCAGGCGGTTCGCGTGCGCAGCGTCTATTCGGCGTTGATGATGCATCCCCGAGTGGACAAGGTCTTCTGGTACAATTTCCGTTGCAGGAGCTACGACGACAATTACACTAACAACCTCGGTATGGTCAATATCGACTTCTCCCCCCGTCCCGCCTATGATACCCTCAAGGCGATCACCGGCGGTCAGACAGTAAGGTTGGCTCCCTTCCGGGCCGGCAGCGCTCCGGAGCGCAAGGTGGGTTTCGAATGGGGCGAACGGGATCCGGGATCCCGACAGGCATGGCAGCGGAGCGCCTTGGGACGGGTATTCCCCGCGAACGCTCAGAGCGGCATCCTGGCTTGGAAAAGCTCAGACCCAGTCGGAGGCATGTCCGCCCGATCTCGGTAGGCGATCGATACCGAGCAGGTTCAGCAGATTTTCTGCATAGATTCAAGTCCTGGGCTTCGAGCCTTCGCGGCGCAGGGACCTTGGGGAAATATGCGCACAGCCGCGCGGTCCCGAATTGGCAATGTTAGATGCATGAGGGTTTCCACGTGATTACAATTCCTTCCACGTCATTCTGGTGTTTCGCAATGGTTCTGATGCTGGGACCGCCCGCGGCCTTCGGGCAAAGCCTGAACCCCACCGGCAGCATCGCGGTGCATGATCCGGTGATGATCAAGGAGGGTAAGACCTATTACCTCTACCATTCAGGTACCTTGGCGCCTACCAAGACCTCCGCCGACATGGTGAATTGGAGCAGCGTGGGTTCATCGCTGCCGACGCCGGTGCCCGCCTGGTGGTCGCAACAAGTGCCCAACCGGGAAGGGGGCGACAGGATATGGGCGCCGGACATCAGTTTTCGGAACGGCATTTACTGGTTGTATTATGCCCTATCCTCCCCCGGTTCCCAGTCCTCGGCCATCGGCCTGGCCACAAGGACGTCGCTAGCGAGCGGCTCCTGGGCGGATCAGGGCATGGTCATCACCTCATCCAGTTATCCTGTGAACGACAACGCTATCGATCCCAACATTGTCACCGATGCCCAAGGGCGGGTGTGGATGGCTTGGGGCTCTTGGTGGAACGGCATTTTCATCGTGCAGTTGGATCCCGCAACCGGAAAACCTGCGACCGGGGCCACGGCCATCAACATCGCCAACCGGGGAGGCCCGGGCATCGAAGGAGCTTTCATCATTTACGCCCGCGGTTATTACCACTTGTTCACCTCCTGGGACATTTGCTGCCAGGCCGCGAACAACACCTACAACATGCGTTACGGCCGTTCCGCCGTTGTTACGGGTCCGTACGTGGACAAGGCCGGTGCCCAGTTGACATCGGGAGGCGGCACCTTGCTCAGCGACGGCAGCGGGTATCCCGGGGGGCATAACGCCGTGTTCCAAGAGAACGGAGATTATTACCTGGTCTACCACGTATACGACGGACGCAATAGTCCCGCCAGCTTGCAAATCCGCCGCCTGTTCTTCGACGCCCAGGGCTGGCCAACCTTGGATCCCGCGGCCGGCGCGCATATTCATCCCGTGATCCGGAAACCGAGTTGGGGCCGCGTTTTTTCCTCCTTGCTTTTCGATCCGTTGGGACGGCGCACGGAGAAAAAGCACGTCAATCCCGAGGCCGGAGCTTCGTCCCAACTCGGAAACCTCTATTTCCCGTCCTCTAGTTGACCTTATTTTTTCTCTGGAGGTTTTATGCGATACATCGTGTCCACAATACAAGTTGCCTTTCCTGTATAAAAGCAGGGGCGACCCAACCGTTTTTCTTACACCGTGGTCTGCGGGCAATTCCAGAGGCTGAGCGGATCAGACGAGGTGGGACCCTCTGGCGCATTGCAGTGTAGATCCGGCAGGTCTAAGTTTCATGGCTTCCAGGCATGTATTTGCCTGCAGGCTGGCCATTCCGGACGCTACATTGTTGGCTCCGGACCCAAAGAACGAAGAAGGAGTTCATTCATGCCTAGCCTACCCACCTGGAAATCCATTGTAATCCGTAATTGCATGGGCTTCACACTCATGGGAGGCGCATTGGCCGCGGCCCTGGCCGAATCTATAAATCCTCCTCCGCAAGCCGGCAAGGCATATGAGGAGCACTCACAAGAATGCGTGCCGGACTGTTCCGGAAAACGTCCGTTATCCGTCGTCAAATCGTTTTATAAAAGCCTTGGAAAGGGGGATCTCCCGGCCATCATGGAAAAATTCTCGCAGGACGCGAAATGGATTCTGCATACTTCGGCCGGAACGGCCATCCCGTTCGCAGGCGCCCATGAAGGCAAGGCGGCCGTACAGGCGTTCATCGAGACGTTGGGGAAAAACGCCAGGCCATCCAAGTTCGAGACTAGGGAGTTCATCGCAATTCAGCAAAAGGTGGCGGTGCTGGGTTATGAGGAAGTGACTGCGATCCCAACCGGTAAACAATGGAATGCCAACTGGACGATGGTCTTCACCGTGGAAGATGGTAAGATCGCCTTCGTTGACGAAACGGCGGATACCGAAGCCATATCGGCAGCTTTCCAACCTTGATTCAAGCCCTGGGCTTCAACCGGAGCAGTTTGTACCTGACCGCGGAAAGGCGCATATGCATCGGTACTCGCAAAAAGTGTAGACCGGCCGGATCAACACCTGATGATTCATCAAAACCATAAAAAATGATTTTTCGAGGAGTTCCCGCGCCTACGGGCTTTTGCTCTCGCTGGAACTTCGGAAAAGAAAGAAACTCCTTCCCATCGTTCCGTTGCAGCGGAAATATCGGATCCGCATTTCAGCTCGGCTCCGAATATATATTCGAGGCTGAACTGGGGATAAAGGTGATATTGCCGTGGATTCCCCCAGCTTCGAAATCATTAACTTGGAGGTTACCCGTATGCGTAATGTTACCCATCCTTTCCGCGCAGCCCTGACCGCGGCCCTTGTTTACGTATCCGCCGCGGCGGCCAATTCGGCAAATGTCAAACAGATCTACGCCCTGGGCGATCTAGGCGGGTCCACAAGTTTCGCCCGTGGCATCAATGAGGCCGGTACCGTGGTGGGCGAGGCCAAGCTTGCCAACGGGGAAACCCATGCCTTCTACTGGAAGCCTAGGGAACGCCGCATGGTGGACCTTGGCACTTTGGGCGGCGGCGATAGCCGAGCCACGGCCATCAACAACGGCGGCGTGGTCGTGGGCACGAGCAAAACATCGCCGGGCGAATACTGCGGCCGCGCGGTTGTTTGGACCACCGACTACAGCCGGCCGCCCAGGGTCCTGCCGGACCTTGTCCCGAACGACCCTTACAGCTGCAGCCAGCCTTCCGCCATCAATGAGCGGGGTGATATCGTAGGGTTCAGCAGCGGCCAGGCCGTGCGCTGGGTGGACGGGAATGTCGAAGCGCTGAGCAAGCCGCCGGAATTCGACCATTGCCTGGCCAATAGCGTCAACGACCGGGGCTGGATCACCTTGACCTGTCTTTCTTACGGCAACGCGCGAGGCTTCTTATGGAGGGAAGGCGTCCTGACCGACATCGGCATCCTGGCAGGCAACTACAGCAACGCGGAAGGCATCAACAACAAGGGTCAAGTCGCCGGCTACGGGCTAACCTCCACGGGAACACTGAATGCCTTCCTCTGGCGCGACTCCATCTCCGTGCTGGACAACCTGGGCGGATACACCAATGCCCGGGCGGTTTCCGAGAATGGCTTGGCAGCAGGGGAGGCCGGAGTGGGGTACGATATCCGTGCCGTGTTCTGGGATCGCCAAGGCTCAATCACCAACCTGGGGGCCCTGCCCGGCAGTACCTTCAGCGCGGCTTTCGGCGTCAACAATGCGGGGACCGTCGCCGGGGTGAGCTACCTGAACACGGGTGATCCCGAGACCAGCGGGTTCCGCGCGGTGATCTGGCGCTGAAACGGCGCTCATCGGGAGGCTTGCCTCCGGAGGGCCTCCCCGCTGGGCGACGACGTCGCGGAGGGCTCCATTGATTCGGTACCTGCCGCCTACCGGGACTGGTCCGTCATGCTTCTGATCGGGTCCACACGTTTCCAGACCAGGGCGCCGCTCCAAGCGTTCACGGGGAGGGCCCGGCCCCGTTCTCCCTACCGCTGTAGGCCTGGAACTGGACCAACCTTACTGCTTGGCCGCCGGTGATCGCCTTGAGGGTATCATAGGCGGGACGCGATCTTTTCCTCCATCTGGTTGGCGGCGCCGACGAAGCCATGCATGCTCATTCAAATCATCCTAAAGCGTCAGTTAATTCTTAACAGACCCTAACCCTATATCGATCAAGGAGGACGGAATTGGACAAGGGTCCTTCGATGCACTCGGGTACCTTGGAAAGCTGGCGGAAGCGGGAAACCCGCATTCCGCGGTGCCACTTTTTACGCAAGCCGACCATGGTCTTGTTCCATCGGAACAGCCGGTTCAGATCGACGGACGAAGCAGTTTTACTTTCTAAACCCAGGGTGGAAATCGAAAGCCCGGGACGGTTTCCCGCGGATAAGCCGGTTCAGCGGGCGAGAATCGCCTCGGTGGGGTCACTTTGTCGGCACTATTTTTCTGCCCTGGAGATCGATGATCCAATTGAGATTTCGCCAGGCCCGGTCAGAGCCGTAGTAGAAGCCTCCTCCCATGAGGAGATTAATCGGCGGGTCGATTCGCTCCCGTTGCCCCGCCTGGATAAATGGCAACGAAGCGATAACGGGGACGGTCGTCAACACGGTCACTGAATGGGCCGGGAGGACGATGCCGGCTTCCAGATCCTGGATTCGCGGCGGACCGGGTTGGGTGTATCCGTCTTCCCATATCTGGTGACGCAGCCACGTCTCCGGAAGGATTCCGCCGGAATTTTTGAAGGACGCCTTATGGTTGGAGGGTGAACGATTGATGAGGACCGCGGAGTAGCCGGCATCCGATTTCACGGCCATTACGACCACATTTCCGGGGTTCGAGGATAACGCTTCCACTTGGCTTCCATGCATGTATTGGTTGAATAGGTGGAAGACATGGGCGGGGAGATAAAGGTCGCCGTTGCAGGTCATGAATCCGAAGGTATCCTCGCACTCATTCCAAACGTTGGAGATGTCGGCGCCGTTATCGACGGCCGCGACCATGAAGAGCGCATCCACCACGGCCCCCTTGTTGGTCCTGACCCTGGGATCCCGGGAGGTCGGTGACTCCCAAAACCAGGTGATGTTGTACTCGTTCCATTGGATCGGGATGCGTCGATCCGGGCTGACCTGGTCGATTTTGCTTCGCAATTCCCGAACCCGATCCCCCAGTTTCTGGATACTGTCGTAGACGTCCTGGTCGGGCTTGTCCCGTTCCCCGCCGACGGCGTAATTGTGGAAGCTGATGAAGTCGAGATCGGCCTGGGCATCGCGCGCGAAACTGGTGAGAAAAGGCAAATCCATCCAGAACCATCCCGGCCCGCCCACCTGGATGGTCGGATCCACGGCCTTCATGGCGCGGGCGATATCCCGATAGGCAGCGGCGGTGATTTCCCGTTTTTCATTGGGAACTTCCCAATACTTCACATCGAGCTTGGATTCGATATTGATGATGCGCACCAGATCGGCCGCCGCCGACGGCGTCACGATAGTGCTCTGGCTGTTCAAGCCTGCATCTATGCAGATTTGCAGCACAAGTCCCGCCTTCACGAGGGGGGTCAGGGCTTGCTTGATTTGCTCGGCATTCCAGGATCCATTGCTGGACCAGGACCTTGCGAGGCCGTTGCTGTGCAGCCGCACCAGGGAAGAAGAGCCGTCGCCTTTTTTCACCGCATAGGAAATTCCCTTTACATATCCCGGATTGCCGGTAGTGTTGGGGAGGTGGCCACGGGACAGGTTGATTCCGAAAGACAGTGGATCGACCTTCCGCTTGACCTGGCCCCAATCGACCGTTATAGTCGCATCCGCAACTGACTGTATGGGAGCCAGACAACCGGCGGCCAGAAACACAAGACCGAGCACCCTTTGCAAACTTTTCCTAGCCACCATGGAATGGGATGCCCCTTCCCGGGCGACGGGCCCCGTCGCTGAAAATGGATCCGCCGCCGGCCGGGGGGCGGCCGGAACCGTCCGCTCCACCAGCGGACTCACGGGGAGGGAACAATCCTGACCATGGCCAATCCGTTCTGACTTGTGCGTAGGGAAACCTCCGCGGCAGGCTGTCCCTTACTATAGGCGCTGCGGGCCAGGACACGTCCGCGGAGATCCTGGACCAGGACCTCGCCTCCCCGGTCCGCGGGGGCCCCGGCGAGGGAGATGGAGAGGCGCTGGGAGAATCCGAGGGTGACAAGTCCGTTACCGGCCTCGTCACGGCCCGGAAGCGAGGGACGGATCGCGCCCGAGTTCGGCGGAGTCCAGCCCACGATCATCACATCGTCGATGAGCAAGGTGTCGCTGGCCAGGACGGGGTTGCTGCCCAGACTCACCTGCAATTGGAGGGCGACCGCCTTGGACAGGTCAAAGGGGACACGGGCCCCCCACGTGGGCTGCATGAAGGCATCAGAAGCCTGGAGGGCGATGGTGAACTCCTTCCATTCCTTGCCGACCTCAATCTCCTGCCGATAAAAGGCATTGTCCTTGATACTGGCCTGCCTCACCAGGAAACTCACCTTGACCGGTGTATTGGCCTTGGAATGGAATCGGAGATGGGTGGCGCCGGACAGGTCTCGGAACGTGGCGCCGCCGGAGAAGAACTCCGAGACCATGTTGACCTCCGGGTCGTAGGTGCATTCGGTACCGCAAATGGGCCGTTTATCGCCGAACATCCAGCCGAAGCGTCCGCTGTATTTCGAGCCGCCATAGCCCTCCCCCAGACTGGATTTGTCCCAGAACCCGGTAGTGGGATCGCTGGTGGTGATGCGGGAATTGCCCTCGCTGCTTGCATCCCCGAAGAAGTACCAATAGCCTTCGAGAGTATTTAAATTGGCACCGTTCTCGAAGTCGGAAAGCAGGAAGGCGGTCTGGGCGGGAATGGCGACGGCGCCGGCAAGAATAATGGCGGCCATGCGATGCGGTGATAAAGAAGTCCGAGGAGTCATGAAAATCCTTTCTCATGGGGCGCGAACCGCCCCAGTTCTGCTGAAGCCTGGTTGGTTTGAGCCCGGCCGACCGGGCCTTGTCCCATGTCTGCGATAGGGCATTTCTGAACCCGGGACATTCACAGCCCCGGGGAACCTCCGGCGCAGCGACGCCGGAACGATTTTATCAGCCGGCAAATCCGTTCCGCAACCTCCGGAAATGATTTCCGTAAGCGGATGTTGAGGGTAAGAGCGAAGCCAGGGATATGGGGTTGGTGGCTCTTGACCCAAATCCGGAAAAACCTACAGAGATGCGAACACCGAATGATGCCGCGGCCCCAATCGAGGAGGAAGAGGGAGTTTTCGAACTCCTTTGGCAGCTTAATCGGGGAAATCAAGGACGGATCGAAGCGGTACAAGGGATGGGACATGGCTGCCTGGGTCGAGCCGCTCCTGAAGATCGGAAAGCCTTCCGGGTTGGTATGGAATACTGGATGAAGGCCGGCGCCGTGGTTAAAACACCTTTTCCAAGCGGAGCGCGTAGGAACGTCGGTCGACGGAGTACAGGTCCTTCTGGTCGCTTGTCCCCATCTGTTGCCAACGCAGGGTGTGGATGGCCAGGTCGTTGGACTCCGCGGATCCCTTGTCCACGCCGAGGAGGTCATAGGCGTATACGGAGATGCGCACCCTGCCTGGCAGGCGGAAGTGCAGGCTCGCGTTCCACTTGGTCATGGGGTCGCTTTGGATGCCCAAGGCATTGAACCCCAACTTGGCGTCCTCGGTATACATGCTATCTCGGCCGGGCAGCCCCCAGAAGATCCGCATGTCGGTGTGCAGGGTGAGCCAGGGACAGGGACTGTAGTCGGCCTGGAGCTTAGATAAGTGGGTAGCGAGGCTGAGAAAATTCGCCCCATCCCGCGTGACCTGCTCGGAGACGGGATTTACGACAACCGTGTCCATGCTGGAGGTGGAGGGAACTAGGCGGTACAGCCACTTGCCGTCCACTAGCGAGGAATCATACCAAACGCCGCCCACATCATAGTGGGCCCGGGTGTACCGCACGGCCGCGGCTTCCGGATCCACTCCGACCGGCCGCTGGTAGGTGTGGCTGATCCCAAGGGTGACCTCGCGCAAGCGCAGCGACGCCTCGAGGTCCACGTTGATGAACTGGTAAGCGCCGGCGTTCACTACCCGCAGAAGGGGCTGGCTCCAGGCGAAAAGATCCTCCACATGGTTATAGGATACTGAAGGCTGGAAGGTAAACCCGTCGCCGAAGGCGTGGACGGAGAGAACCTCGAAAGAATAGACCCGCTCCGGTCGGAGGCTGTGGAGGGTCCCCAGAGACGGCGCACCTCGCGCGATATCGTCGGGTCCCTTTGGACGGATATCCGGTCGCCACAACTTGTCCTCGGTGGAGATGTTCCCGGAATCATTGTAATGGAAGCGGTTATACTCGTAGTTGTCAACGGTGCCGTTGTTGGAGGCACTCTGTATCACCGCCTTCAGGGTATGCCCCTCGACAGGAGTGTATAGGATAGCGGCCTTGGGGCTGACTACGCCGCCAAATCTGGCCGTGCGTGTGTGGACATCGTAGCGCGCGCCCAAATCGAAACCGAGGCGGCTATTCAACCTATAGAAACCTTCGGCGTAAACGGCTCCGTTCATATACAATGTCGGGGAGATGGCTGGATGGTCGGGGTTCCCGTTCACGACGTTATCGCCCCGCATATCCTTGCCGAGATCATCCAGCCGGAATTCCCCTCCCAACGCGGCTTGCAAATTTGGGATCCTGTCCAGCAGGTACTTGGAAGACAAAGTGTAGCGCCGCTCGCCGAAGGCTTCGAGGACTAAAGGAACGGGGTTGGCGGGAAGCTCCCGCTCGTAGCCGGCTCGGGGCTCGAGCATTATCCGGTTAGTGACGCCATCGGCGCCGAGGCGGATTTCCAACTCGTCCACGCCGACCGGGAGCGAGTAGGACAGGTCCGACATGAGGGCGTCGAAAAGGTACTGTCGCCTGTTGGAGCCCCAGGACTCGGTCTGCGACCAGAGGGGATCGTTAGCCTTAACGGCCTTGCCGTCTACGGTCCGGTCCTGGGCGGTGAAGGGAGGGGTGCCAACGATGTCCGGCCAGGGATCCTGGATGAATAGAGCCCCGGCGTTCTCCACCTGCCGGGTGAGGCGGGAATACCAGCGCAACTTGCCCCAGCGCCAGTCCATGCCCAAGCGGAAGTTCCCGGGGGTGGACCAAGCGCTACCATCCGCAGGGACGCCATTAGGGTCGCCTTTGTTCAGTGTGGATGGGAAGGGCCACCCCCCCTGCCGACCATAGAGCCTGGATTGGCGCAATCCCATGCCCTCCGACCTCCGTGCACCCAGAGAGAAATCCAGTTCCTGGTTCGGGGCCGGTTCCGAGTGGACCATGGCTTCACCTGTCAAATTGCCCCAGCTCCCGGCCGCACCCTGAAGCACCGCCTGGTTCCCTTCCATCTCCCGGGTCACCACGTTGACGATGCCGGCTATGGCCCCGGAACCGTACACCAATCCCGCCGGTCCCCGAAGAACCTCCACCCGTTCTACGTCCCCGAGGAGCCCCAGGCTAAGGTCCGAGACCGTACCGTCACGCGACTGGCTGCTCAACTTGTGCCCGTTGACCAGGAAGATGAATTTCGAGTTCCGGTCGTTGGCGATGCCGCGCATGCCCCAGATGATGCCGTTCCACTTGTTGAACATGTACTGGAACCCAGGTACATAGATTTCCAAGAGCTCGCTGAGATGGCGGGCGCCTGAATTCTCGATCTGCCGCCGATCGATGATAGTCATGCTGAACGGGGAGTTGGTCAAATCCAGTTCGAGGAAAGAACCCGTGGTGAGGGTAAGGGAGAGAAGCGCGCTGAGTGACAGCCCGAGCGCATCTTCGTCAAGCGTCTTTTCCTTCCCTTTCCCTGAAACGGCTGCGGTGGCGATCAAAAATCCCAGCAGGCACGTCAGGATCCGATTGTCAATTTTTTTTGGGGACATATTCCTTCCGTTAAGGGGACCTTAGCTGGCGGCGGATGGAAAAGTCAAGCTCCCGAATCCCGAAATTCGCCCCGCCGGGTAGAGGGACACCGCAGGATGGCGGCCCTACCCCGCAAAATACATCGTGCGGAATTCCCATCCATGTTCGGTTAAGGGCCGCATGCTATTCTGTTGTTTAACCCACAAAAGACATACTTATAGTCCTACCTGAGGGATCGGAAGCAGCCGGCCCTCCTGGCGCAAACTTTCAAGGCGACCCAAGAGCAGACGTATAGCCTGGTCGGCGTCTTTTTTGGACAGGACAGCAACCACTCAAAGGCGCTAGGAGGAAAGCGGCATGGGACAGGGAAATGCGACACCCGTTGGCCCACGGATGGCCAGCCTATAGAGCCTTGTTGCAGTAAGATCCGGAAGGGCCGCCTGAGCCCGACGCAAAACACGGGCATTCCGTTCCTGCACCTTTAGCTGGGGGGACACTATGGGATTTTTTTCCGCTGCACACGCAGTTTGCCTCGGATTGGCTTTTGCCGTTTCCGGAGCCAATGCCGCTACCGTGACAGCCGACTTCGGCAAAGGCGCGGGCTATCCACTGAGCAAAAGCAAGATAAACCTTTACACGACGGCCTTCCCTTCCACTCAGGCATATGAACGCGACATCCCCTGGCTCGGCAAGCTCCGCCCGGAAGCCCTGCGGCTGGAATTCTTCTGGGGCACCATCCAGAGCCTCGCCCACACCGTATCCGGCACCGCCGCGAATCCGGTCTATGATTGGGCCTTGATCGACCATTGGCAAAAGCTCGCGAATGATCAAGGCTCCCTGGTGCAATGGGGCTTCGGATATACACCTTATCCCCTCGGCAACGGCGCGGCCGACGCCTACAAGCATCCGCCTCCGGCCGATCCCTGGAAGCGCATCGTCACCGATGTCACAAACCACCTCAAGGGCACGCCGGTTTCGTACCTGGAGGTCTGGAACGAACCCAACTTCGACTGGTTCTTCATCGGCGGGCCCCAGGATTATTTCCAGATCTACGAGAACACGGCGCGGGCCATCAAGGCGGCCGACCCGGACGCCAAGGTGGGCGGCCCCACTGTGTCCCTGCCCGATTGGTACCAGGGATTCACGCAGTATGTGCAGTCCCACAATCTGCCTCTGGATTTCTTCTCCTACCACAACTATGGCGAGATGGCCCAGGACTGGACGACCCAGGTGAGCAAGCTGCTCCTGGCCGACAACCGCTTCGTCAAGACGGAAACCTCGCTGGACGAATACAACGTCTACCATACCTGGCCCGCGGGCGCGGCGCAGGATAAGTTCGAAGGCGC
>OBEQ010073390.1_pt1 | contig 24877 bp, 18 predicted proteins | sample 1670901 | NCBI WGS metagenome assembly OBEQ01 (sample SAMEA104232315, study PRJEB22302) | groundwater metagenome | biome: forest; feature: aquifer; material: groundwater | place: USA | collected 2011-08-07 | depth 5.4 m | reverse complement strand
ATAGGCACGCGGTCACCCGGACAAGTCCGAGCTCCCACTGCTTGTTAGCGCACAATTTCAGGTACTTTTCATTCCCCTTCCGAGGTATTCTTTCACCTTTCCCTCACGGCACTAGTTCACTATCGGACATAACACATATTTAGCCTTAGCACATGGTCGTGCCGGATTCCTACAGGATTTCTCGTGTCCCGTAGTACTTGGGATACTCATAAGGTTATTTATAATTTTGCTTACAAGACTTTCACTCTCTATGGTCAATCATTCCAGACTGTTCAGCTATCATAAATAAATCCTACATTTGAGTCCCGCAACCCCAGAGACGAATCTCTGGTTTGGGCTTTTTCCCTTTCGCTCGCCACTACTTGGGAAATCATTATTATTTTCTTTTCCTCGCCCTACTTAGATGTTTCAGTTCGGGCGGTACCCCCTCTAAAGCTTATGTATTCGCCATAGAGTATCGAGTAAACTCGACGGGTTTCCCCATTCGGAAATTACCGGATCAAAGCTTAACGGCAGCTAACCGGTACTTATCGCAGCCCATTACGTCCTTCTTCGGTGTGTTATACCAAGGCATCCATTGTACGCATATATTATTACTTTTACCCGACTACACTCTTGCGCGAATGCAAAAGTTTTAGACGGGTCTTACATTCCATTCAGTTCCAAAAACATTAGTTTTCAAAACTAAATTTGACTCTAAAAACCCTATTTTGTTGTTAAGGTGCTAAATTAATTTAAAATTCAAAATGCAAAAGTCAAAACTTTTAACTTTTGATTTTTGACTTCTATCTTTCTCAAAGTGTTTACACTGAACATTGCATCGGCAATGCGAAGTGGACCTGAGCGGACTCGAACCGCTTACCTTCGCATTGCAAATGCGACGTTCTACCAGGTGAACTACAGGCCCCGGTACGCTCAGTTCAATTTTTAAATTTTAGGTGGAATTCTAACTTTTTTAAGACGTCAAAAAATGCTCAGGTAGAGTATTGTTTTGAAAATTGTTCAACATAATCAAGTTATTGACCACCCCCGAAAAAATCGGGGAAACTAAAATCACTTGACGTGAAGTATATCAGCGCCAAGTTACCCATGTCAACAAGACCATCAGTAATTATAAATCCCCTGCAGAATAATAGTGAAAATATCCAATATCAACAATAACTCATTATAATGAACATACTGCAATTCCCTCTTGACACTCTATTTAAAAATAGTAATACTGAAAATAGCATACTACCTCATCAATGACTCGTTTAGCCCAAAAACTATCAATTATCATTCCTGCGTATAACAAAGATCGTGAAGTTTTTCAATCAATCTCATCAATAGTAAACGAACTAAAACACACGCTCTATGATTGGGAAATAGTGGTAGTAGACGACGCCTCACGCGACAAAACCTTGAGAGAAGCTATCAGAAGTAAAGCCTTCAACGGTAACACACATAGGATTAAGATTTATTCGTACGACCTCAATCAAGGAAAAGGTTTTGCAATCTACTATGGTTTTAAACAAAGCCAAGGAGATATCGTTATGTTCGCAGACGCTGACTTGGACTTACCTTCAACCAACATTCGAGTTCTTTTGGACATTTTGAAAAAAACCAAATCGGACATAGTGATTGGTTCCAAAAGACATCCAAAATCTAACGTTCATTATCCTCTTCTCCGCAGGATCCTAAGTAAAAATTATCAGATTCTTGTAAAAACACTTTTTTCCATGAATCTAACAGACACCCAAGTAGGGCTAAAAGCCTTCAGGCGAGAAGTGCTTGAAGAAACATTCCCGCATCTGGTCGTAAAGAATTTCGCATTTGATCTCGAGCTTCTTTTTGTTGCAAATAAGCTTGGCTTCACAAAAATAAAGGAAGCCCCAATAAAGCTTGACTATAACTTCACCTCAACTGTTAATCTCAATACTATCAAACAAATCCTACAGGATACCCTGGCAATATTTTACAGGGCAAATATGCTTAATTATTATGAAACACCACACTTCCGCCTAGAACAGGACGAAATAACAATAATAGCTGATCTTAAAACCTTCATTTAAAACTGTTAAAATAGCGCCAACTGCCTCTTAGATTTATGAATATTTTATGGCTTTCCTGGCGTGATATCAAAAACCCTCAACGCGGAGGTGCAGAAATTTTTGACATCGAAAACGCAACTAGGCTTCACAAAAATGGTTTTAAAGTCACTATTTTTACTTCCTATTTTAGAAATGCAAAAGCTAATGAAAAAATAAAGGGCGTAAAAATAATTCGAAAGGGAAATCTTATAACTTGCCGCTTCTACGCATTCATCTACTATCTAAAACATAATAACTTTGACATTATAATTGATGAAATTAATACGATTCCCTTCTTCAGTATATTCTATGCAAAGAAAAAGACGCTCCCTATTATTCACCAGTTGGCAAAAGAATTCTGGTTCAGCCACACAATTTGGCCAATAAATATAATTGGCCACTTTTTAGAACCCATTTGGCTCTCTTTTTATAAAAATATGCCTACTATTGTAGTCTCTAGCTCCACCAAAAAGGATTTAACTAAACTTAATTTTAACAAAATTAAAATCCTCAAAATTGGACTTAATTTTAAACCACACTTCTCCACCAATAAAGACAATTTAATTGTATTTATAGGAAGAATAGTAAAAGCTAAAGGTGTAGAAGATGCCATATTTGCTTTTAAAGCAATTCACGACAAACTCCCGATGTATAAACTTAAAATTACAGGACGGGGCAATAAACACTATACGCAAAAACTAAAAAGCCTAAGCAAGACTTTAGGGCTAGAAACATCTGTGCAATTCACAGACTACATATCCGAAAATAAAAAAATCGCTTTACTCCAAAAGTCAAAAATTACCCTCATTCCAAGCATCAGAGAAGGCTGGGGCATCGTTGCAACGGAATCAAATGCGCTTTGCTCAGTTCCAATCGCATACAATATCCCAGGCTTAAAAGATGCTATCTTAAATGGGCAAACAGGTCTTCTTGTAAAAAGAAATCCTAACAAACTCGCCGAAGCGACAATCGCTCTCCTGAAAAACGATTTACTTTGGAATACGCTTGCTAAAAATGGATACGAAAACAGCAAAAAATATAATTGGAATAATTGCTATTTAGACTTTAACAAAATAATCGTCGACCTCTATAAATCAATGATTACCACCTAAAACATCCTTATACACATTCAATAGTTTTTTGTTCATAACGGCAACGGAAAAGTTTTTTTCATATCGCTCTTTCGCAGCTTTTCCCATTTTTATCCTTAAAGATTCATTGTTTATCAATACTTCAAGACTATTTTTAAGATCCTCCACACTTCCCGGCTTAACCACAAATCCTGTTTTTCCATTTTCAACAATTTCAGCAAGCGCATAAATATTACTTACAATAGAAGGTATCCCAAAAGACATCGCTTCCAAAACAACAAAGCCCAAACCTTCTGCCTTTAAAGGAACAAGCACAAAAATATCAGCCCAAGGAAAATATTCACGCATCAGCTTATTCCTTGGAACAAAATCAATCTGCTTAACTATTTTATTTAACTTTATATTCCCCGGAATAGGACCAACTATTGTCAATTTCAAACTGGAATACTTTTTTGAAAGCTCCTCAAAAGCATCAATTAGCAATGTTCCGCCTTTGCGCTCAAACCATATCCCCACAAAAAGAATATTTACGCTTTTATGGTCAGTGATTTCTTCTCGTTCTTCTTGACCGGAAACTCCAGGATAAATAACCTTAATTTTTCTTTTTGCCGCCCCCAAACTTATATGCACCTTTCTGGCAAAATTGGAAAATACTACCAAGGATTTCGCTTTCTCCAAATTAGTATCTGCATCAATAATCCCAAGCCAATTAAACAAAATTCTCCGCATCATATAGCCTAGCTTAATCCTCCAAAGAGGCCAATTTATATAATCCCTTAAAAATAAAAAGGCCGAAGACGAGTCTGAAATCACAACAGGAATTTCCAATCCGCTGATCTTTATTGAATAACCATGGCAGTGAATAATATCAAAACCCTTTCTAACCCTAAAACATTGACTCCCCGCAGACGTTGGTAATAATCGATACTTAACTAAAAGTGACAATATTTTTTGGATTGGTAAATATTCAATTAAGCCGCTTTTTAAAGCCTGCTGAAAGTGTACAAATTCCACACCATCGGGAGGGCAAGTAAGTAAGGTTTTTGTGTAAGTATTTTCGCCACCCATTAAATACTTGAGGCCACTGGGGTTTTTGGGGTCCTTTGGAGAAACCAGTAGAACTCTAATCATCAAATCATTTTAAAAAGAATAGTGAATTATTACAACGAACCTTGTTAAACAAAGCCTAAAAATTTAAAATAGACGCAACTTATGAACAAACAAAGCCAAAAATCAAAAATTGGAGAAATACAATTTCGAAAAGAAATGTCAAAACAACACCTGGGTTTAGCCAATTTATTTAAAAACGAACCAACTCAAGCACAATTTATCAAAGTACAAAGAGAAAAATTAAAAATAACTAATAAAACATTTCGAGCTCTAGAAAAAAATTCTAGACTTTCACCATATCTTGAAATCGGCTCTGAATACTGTCTAAGATCCACACTATTAGAGAACAATTTCAAATCAAAAGGGTTTGCAACTGACATTTCTCTATCTTCTTTAATTGCCGCAAAAAAAATGGTTCCTAAATTAAACTACAAAAGAATTCCACAAAGAATTTGTGTTGATGCTTACAACCTACCCTTTAAATCAAATTCTTTTTCTTTTGTCTTTGTTTACGAGACTCTTCACCATTTTCCAGACCCCAAACCAGTCTTATCAGAAATTGAAAGAGTACTTACCCCAAGCGGAATCTGCCTGATTGGTGCTGATCCGATAAAACAAGAAATGCAAATAAAATTATGGCGCAGACCAAATAAACTTCGCTTTTGGGAAAAACTATTAAAACTAATTCTGATACTCCCATTTATTTCTCACATTGGTAAAACTGAAGTTGAATTCGGAATTTTTGAAGACGCCTTCAATTTAAAAACCTGGCAAAATGGCCTTTCTGTTTTTGACAAGGTAGAAGCCACAATTGCAGCCTATCGTTTTGGGCCAAAACAAATTATCATCAAAAACAGTCAGAAAAATTGGCTCTTACCGCAACCATTGGTTAAATTGTTAATTTTTTTCCTCGGAGGTTCAATGGAGGCAGTCTGCATAAAAAAAGGTAAACCAAAAACTATTTCAGACAAAAGCATAACTGATTTATTAATTTGTCCAAACTGTCTTAAATCAAAAAAAATAGAGAATGTTCTTACAAAGGAAAAAAAAAGCTTCCTACTTTGCCAAAAATGCTATCAAAAATATGTCAAAATTAACTCAGTACTAGTTTTGCTTGATAAAAAATTAGCATCTGCCCTAAATCTGCAAAATCACATATAAATTTAGTAAATTATGAAAAAATTACTAACAGCAATTTTAATAAAAATATGGGCAGACAGCGCCAAGCTCAACAATAAAATATTAACTTCTTATATTCAAAAGGCTCCCAAAGCGAAAATTCTAGATATTGGTGTCTATAGAGCAGAACTTATCATAGAAAGAGTAAAGAACATCAAAAAACCCGAAATATACGCCATCGACATTAACGCTAAAACTGTCGCTACATGCAAAAAAATGGGAATTAAGACAATAAAATATAATATTGAAAAAGGTTTACCTTACAAATCCAATTATTTTGACATTGTTTCAGCAAACCAAATTATCGAACACCTTGTAGACATTGATTTGTTCGTTTCGGAAATCTATAGAGTTTTAAAGCCAAAAGGTTATCTCGTTCTCTCCACAGAAAATCTTTCCTCATGGCATAACATTTTTGCACTATTAGTAGGTTGGCAAGCTTTTTCTCAACATATGTCTTACAAAAAAAATATCGGGAATCCAATCAGATTAACCCACTGCCACGGCAAAGATTTGCCAGGAATGCATATTAAAATTTTCACTCCAAGAGGCCTAAAAGAAATCATGGAACTTTATGGTTTTAAAGTTAAAAATACATTTGGTGCTGGTTATTATCCTTTTTGGGGTAAAATCTCACAAATTTTATCAAAAGTTAACCCAACCCACTGTGCCTTCATTGGACTTAAGGTTCAAAAATTGTAAAATGAAAATTTCCATAATCATCGCCACCAAAAACGAAGAACAAAATATAGAAAGGTTACTTACAAGCTTGAAAAAACAAACTTTCAAAGACTTCGAAATCATAATAGTTGACAATTTTTCTAAGGACAAAACCTTAAAAATTGCTCAAAAATACACAAAAAATACATTTAAATCTGGCCCTGAAAGATCAGCTCAAAGAAATTTTGGATTAAAAAAATCAAATGGTAGCTATATTTTATTCCTGGATGCTGACATGGAACCGGAAGAAAGCGTCTTGAAAGAATGCTTTGACATACTGGACAAAGACAAAAAAACAAAAGGGGTAATAATAGAAGAAAAATCAGTAGGAAAAAGTTTCCTGTCTAGAGTAAAGACATTGGAAAAAGAGTTGTATCTGGACGTATCCAATATAGAAGCAGCTCGTTTTTTTCGAAAAAAAGATTTAATTAAGATTGGTGCTTATGACCAAAATTTAATATCTGGGGAAGATTGGGATCTGACAGAAAGAATTAAAAAAATTGGCAATATCAAGCGTATAAAGGCACAAATTAAGCACTGGGAAAACCAATCTTTGGCTCATGAAATAAGTAAAAAATATTACTACGCGAAATATATTAAGTACTATGCGAAAAAATACCCTAAAAGATTTAAGGATCAATCAGACATACGACTTCGGCTTAAAATTTTGTTTAGAAATCCAAAACTTGTGCTAGAACATCCATTGGAATTTATTGGTTTAATCCTCCTAAAATTTACCCAATATCTCGTTTATTTATTCGCCGGGCTTTCAAATTATGTAAAATAGCCTGCTTTCTCCTGTTGTGCTTGAATATAATTTCTAATATATTACCCCTAATGGAAACACTTAATGTTTCAATAGTCTTCCCTATTCTGAATAATCTAAGCGATACGCTACGTTGTCTAAATTCAATTCAAAATCTTAATTTCCCCAAAAACAAACTCGAAGTTATTATTTTTGATAATGGTTCTACGGATAATTCAGAACAAATAATTAAAAGAAAGTATCCCAAGACAATCATCATAAAAAGCACAAAAAATTTAGGATTTGCAAAAGCAGTAAACAGAACCGTAAAAAAAACCCGAGGTAAATACCTATTTATCACAAATAACGATGTAGTTTTTGACAAAAATTCACTAAATAATTTGGTAACTTTTCTAATTAATAGCCCCAAGGTTGGAATTGCAGGACCCAAAATTTATAATTTAAAGAACAAAAAGGAAATCCTTGGCCGTCCACTCTTTTACCATTTCTCATTCGGAACATTCAGCCAAGGTAAAGTAACCCAAAACCCTACTCCTGTTGACTGGGTACAAGGCTGTGGTTTGTGTATTTCAAAACAATTGTGGAATCAACTTAAAGGATTTGACGAAGGTTTCTTCTTTACAGGCGAAGAACTAGATTTGTGTCTCAGAGCAAAATATCTAGGGTATAAAGTTATTTACTATCCAAAAGCTACAATCTGGCACGGAGTTGGGGCCACAATTAGTAAACCTGAACTAAAAGATTTTAGATATTTCCAGGGTTACAAAAGCAAGTTCAGATTAATTATTAAGCACGGAAAAGTTTATAATCTATTATCATCATTGGTTCTTCAGTTATTTATATTCGCCCCTTACAGACTACTTATCTTAAAAGAGAAAAGCTTAATTCCCCTCATGAAAGCTCTCCTTTGGAATTTTAAAAACATTCAACTAACTTTAACTTTAAAAAGAAAAATGCAACTTAAATCCACATGACTCATGAATAACAAAATAATCCTTCATATAGATAGGGGATACAGCCTTCATTTTTCCAATTGGAGTTATTTACTATGATCTCAAGGTAATAAAAAATGGAAAAAATTAATCTTGAAGACATATTTGCTTGCCCAAAATGTAAAACTCCACTTAAAAATCACATTAAAAATGGTCAATGTCCAAAGTGTAATTTTGCTTTTAAAAAGGAGGATCAAATCTGGCATCTGTTAAATATCTCCAAAAAGCGCACATTGGCCTCGCAAAAGTTGTACGAAAATGTGCATGACCACAAATTTATTGGCCCCAAAGACGGTTCTTATGAAATATTAGCCTCATTTGCTAAAGGTAATAGAACCCTAAATATTGCTTGTGGCCAGGGATATATTGAAAAATTAGCTCCTTACACAATCGGACTAGATTTTTCCTACAACGCTCTCAAAAGAGCAAAACAGAAAGGAGTAAAAAATCTAATTTTAGCAGATGCACATTCATTGCCCTTTAAAGACAACTCCTTCGATATAACCATATCTGCAGGCAATCTAGAACACTTTGAAAACCCGCAAAAAGCACTTAATGAGATGGCTAGAGTTTCCAAAATACAAATCTTAACAGTCCACCGACAATTACCAATTCCCTTTTACCCAATCCTCTTTAAGCTGATAAGTTTAGTTTTGAAGATAAATCATCAACCAATCGAAAAACCTCTAAACCAAAAATACGTAGAAAAAATGATTTTAAAAGCCGGCCTCAAAATAATTTTCAAAGGAGTTTGGACTATACCTATCAATCATGGACGGGTAATCTCATCCCTACCAGAGTTCAAAAACATTCCAGCGTGTTCTTTTATTATTAGTATTAAGAAATGAGCAAATATACTTCAGATTCAAAAGAAAAACTATTCATTTTGCTCATCCTGCTACTGGCACTTATTCTAAGACTTCTTGAGCTTACAAAACACGATTTTTGGTTCGATGAAGCATTTACTTATCAAATGGCTAAGTTATCAATAAAAAACCTGTTAAGGGCTACACTGGCAGACAATCACCCACCTCTTTATTATTTGCTAATTCATCAGATGTTAAAAATAAGTAAAAATGAAGTTTTCCTGCGTCTGCCATCGACAATAGCCAGCATTTTTACAACACTAATGGTTTATTTGATTGCCAAAAACCAATTTACAAAAAAAACTGGTTATCTTGCTGCGATGCTATTTGCTGTTTCGCCCTTAACTGTTTATATGGCCACAGAAGCCAGATCACATTCCCTTGCGATTTTATTTAGCTCATTAATGGTTTTTCTGTTTTTAAAATTCATAAAAGAAAAATCTTCAACAAAATTATTTGCTTTCGTTTTCGTCTCGATAATATCACTCTACACCCAATATTATATTGGCTTACTCTTCGTTCCATTTACATATTTAGTCTATAAATTTGATAAAAAGAAACTAAAAAGATGGCTCTCCACGATGCTTATCTGTCTCGGTGCAATTGCTCCATGGATAATAATCACCCTAAAAACTGACCATAACGGATGCTATTGCCCAAATAGTCTGATATCTCTACCACAAACATTAATTTGGCCAGCTATCGCAGGATTCGACAGTATCAATATACGCTCTTACTTAAACCTAAACCCGCAAATACTCTTAATATTTGCCATCACTGCGATAATCGCCATTATTGCTTTTATTCGAGGAGTAGCAAATAGTAGTCTTATCGCAAAAATTTACCTTGTACCCCTCATTTTACTTTCAATATTTGGGGTTTTTTCAAATATCTTTTCTCCAAAAGCCTTCAGTATCTTTAGCCCAATCTTTATCATATTAGCTGCAAAAGGAGCCAGCTCTAAATTTCAAAAATATTTACCCTTAATCCTTTTTTCCTTATTTTCGCTAGTATCTATTATAAGAATAATTAACCCTTTCTTTAGAGGTGAAGACCTTAAATCAGTTTACAAATATTTGGACACCCAACCAACTTCACCTATTTACCATACTTCCCTACTATCTTATTATTCTGCCGACTTTTATCTAACCCAAACCACCGAAAACCAAATGATCACCACAAATCCGCTAACAAAATCTACTACCCAATTTATAGGTGGAGAAAAAAAGAGTTTAAACTCACTTCCTCAAACATTCTGGCTGGTAGACACTAATAAATGGGCGCCATCTCCAGAAAGAAATAATGCCATCAGTTTTATGAACGCAAATTATCAAAAATATCAATCAAAAAATATGGATCTTATAACTGTCACACTATTTAAACGAAAATGAGCAAATATAAAATCGCCATTTTAACTGAACAAATAAATACACATTCAGGATCAAGAGCAGCAGTCGAATTGACAAAACGGCTACTCCCTCTAAACAAATCAATTACACTCTATGCTTATAATAGCAATCTTGATCAAGAGGAAGTAAAAAAGTTAAAAAAACTCAAAGCAAAAATTATCACCCTCAAAAAGCCCTTCTTTTTAAGTAAATTTTTTCCCAATTTGAAATTATTAAATACTCTCAGAAAAGAAAAGCCAGACTTTGCAATTTTCTGCGGTACGTTACCATTTTTTCTTTCTGCAAAATTAGCCAATATCAAAATAATTCGCATTTATATGGGTACCCAATTCGACGCTTATCTTGAAAATAAATTACCCGATGAACCCAAAAACCTGCCAAGCATATTTGCCAACCGTCTATCTAATATATATATCTATCTTAATGAACTCATTACAGCCAGATTTTCCACTTATATAATTGCTATCAGCAAGTACACAGAACTCGAACTTGCGAAGTTATACAAAAGGAAAGCAGACCGTATTATTTACCTAGGAGGAAATCATCTACCAAAATTAAAAACAAAAAAAAACAAAAGTCTCAAACTGCTCACTATCTCAAGGATAACACCTTATAAAGGATTTCATATTCTTATTGAGGAAATTAACAAGTTAAAAAACGTCAATCTGACAATTGTTGGCCCTCCAGAGAAAAAAAATTATCTCAAATATCTTAAAACAATAAGCTCACCAAATATCTTATTTAAAAACGAATCAACTGACACAGATATTTCAACACTTTATGCAAGTTCTGATGTTTATGTCACCGCCGATCGTAACCTTTTCTTTGGTTTCCCGATTGCAGAAGCCTCTTTTTTTGGTAAATCAACTATTGCTTTTTCATATGCTGCGGCAAAGGAGTTAGTAGAAAACAATAAAACTGGTTACTTGGTCAAAAATGAAATAGCTTTCAGCGCTGCCATTAAAAAATACATTAAAAATCCAAAACTTATATCTGAGATGGGTTTACAAGCAAAAGTCAATGCCGAAAAAAACTTTAATTGGTCTAAAATTGCAATCGAGTATCAAAACACATTCAATGTTTTTGATAAAACCAAATGACAAATACCCACTATAACAAAAAGTATTTCAAAGACAGAGATAATTTAAATCGCCCGTTAGCTGAAACTATCAATATTTTTATGAAAGACCATGATTTAGAAACTGCCATCGATGTCGGCTGCGGTACAGGGAGGCTGATTCATTACTTAAACAATAAAAATTATAAAGTAAAAGGCTGTGATCTTTCCAAAATAGCCGTGAAATTCGCCAACAGAATAAATAATAAAAATCTTTGCATTGTAGGTTCAGCAACAAAAATACCTTTTAAAAATAACAGCTTTGACCTGGTAATTTCCGATTCTGTAATAGAACATCTTACAAAAAAGGAGGCCAAAATCTTCTTAAAAGAAGCCGCACGTGTATTGAAACCAAACGGCTCTATCTTTCTTGTCACGCCAAACTTCGCCACCCCTATCAGGCTCTTTCATGGTCTAAAATGGTTTGGTTTTTCAGACCCCACTCATATCAATTTCTTTACACCAATTGGCCTTTCATGCTTGCTAAAAACGCAAAAATTTTCAAATATCAAATGGTATTTTAAGACCAACACTAGCATACCGTTCGACTTAGAGTTTCCGCTTAACCCTCCATTTACTTTCAGTAAATTTCCAAAACCATTAAAAAAACTTTTCATCTTTTTACTATTTTCAACTCCACTCACCATTATCAGAAATAGCTTTTGGATGTCCGCACAAAAAACGACGTAACCAATAAAATGTCTAATAGGAGAAATTTAAAAATTGCGATTGTTATTGACCAACTTCTTCCAGGAGGTGTCCAGAAAACCGCCATCAACGAAGTAAGAAATCTACGCAAAATGGGGTTCAGAACAAGCCTTTTAGTGCTAATGCGCAAAGGATTTGAGAGTAAACATAAATATTTAGTTAAAGGCGTAGATTATGAATTTCTCTCTGATAGATACCCAAGGATTTTTCAAAAAAATATAAAATTGCCAATTTTTAGGTTCCTTTCTATTTTACATTTAACTAGCCCAATTATTGCCCCTTTTAAAATAAAAGCAAACGAATTTGATCTCATTATCAGCCATGGCACAACAACATCATTAACAACCTGCACAATATCACGCTTATGCCATATACCGTATATTGCCATAGTCCATGACCCAATGGTTTATATCCTAGAAAAAGTTTATTCAGACACTCCACTTAAACCATTTTTCCCATTCATAAAAAGTGTCGCGTATGTTTTAGAAAAATATTTTGTTCGTACAGCTAAAATTTCTTTAGTTGATTCATCAGTCCATGCAAAATTTATAAAAGAAAATTATGGTGTAAGTCCACAAATTATTCATCTTGGAGTTAATCCTCCTAAAAAAATTGCCACAAGACTTGGCAACTGCATTATTTCGTTTGGCCGCTGGGATAAGGGTAAAAACCCGGAGGTATTGTTAGAAATATTAAAAAATATTAAAGAATCAAAATTAATTCTTGCAGGCAACTGGAGCCTTAGAAATGATCTCGTATGGTTTAAGCATTTAGTAAAAGTTAATGCTCTTCAAAACAGGATAAGCATAGTTACGCATTTTGAGGAAAAAGATTTGTTGAAGATTTGCGAACAAGCAAGAGTTTGGATTCATCCGCATGACGAGGCTTTCTCACTCTCTGCGCTTGAAGCGGCAAGTTACGGACTTCCTATTGTTATATCCAAAAAATCGGGCGTAAGTGAGCTTTTTGAAAATGGGCTTCATGGTTTTTTCCCAAATAAATCTACCTGGCAAGAATTTATAAAACCAATAGAAACCCTGCTTAACAACAAAAATCTTGCAGAAAAAATGGGTAAAGACGCAGCCAATTTGATTAAAAAATCTTACACAGAACACAACCGCGCAAATCGTTTATCTAAAATAATTTTGGATATCTGTCAAAAACCATCAAAAAAACTAATCGCGCTCGAAATCGGACACGTGGGCCAAGAAAGTATCTCCGGCGGCGACCTTCTTCTTAACGAAATGGTCAAGCGCTTAACGATGAAAATTGACATTGATGTAATTATTTCCGAAAACAGCAAAGCACATTGGCTCAAACCCTCAACACGAGTCAATCTTCTCTCTCTTACTCCCACAATGTTTGACCGACAAACCGAACCGTTCTTAGTTTTTATAACTTATTTAATCAGAATTATCAAAGCAACGATATTAATCACTAAAACAAAAAACAAGGAGAACATTATCCTCTACTCCTCAACCAATGTTTTGCCAGACGTAATTCCGGCTTTTATTGCCCGGCTATTTAATACAAAAATAATTTGGATTGCCAGAATCCACCACCTTTGGCAAAAACCATCAGAAAGACCAGGTAATTATTTTACAAACCTGGCAGCAAATGTACTTGAAAACATTGTACTTATAACAATTAAAATCAATGCAAATATAATCCTGGTGCTAAATAAAAAACTTAAAAAAGAACTGGCATCACGAAAATTTCTTAAAAAGAAGATATTTATTCTAGGGGGTGGTGTCGATTTTGAAAAAATAAGTAAAATCAAAACCAAAAAAAATCACGGTTATGAAGCTATTTTCTTAGGCCGTCTTCATCCAACCAAAGGAATTTTCGACCTACCCATAATTTGGAAAAATGTTACCGATAAACTACCAAATGCCAAAATGGCTATCGTAGGAAGCTATCAATCCAAAATCAAAAAGGAACTTGAAAAACAAATAAGGCTTTATTCACTTGAACATAATATTAAAATATTAGGGTTTCTTCCACAGAATCAAACATTTTCGCTGCTTAGAAACTCCCAAATCTTTCTTTTTACAGATCATGAGGCAGGTTGGGGCCTAGCAGTTGCCGAAGCTATGGCTGCAGGTTTACCAGTTATAGGTTGGAATATCGGAGTTCTTGGGTCTGTTTTTAAATCTGGCTATATCAAAATCCCTCTAAATAATCATACGGAATTTTCAAATAGTGTCATAAAGGTCTTAACAAATAAAAATATTCAAAGCAAGCTTTCAACAGCAGCGCAAGAAGAATCAAAAAAACATGATTGGGCTAAAACAACTAAACAATTTTCTCAAATATTGAATTTAAACAGCTACTAAAAAATCTTTTTTATTCCTCATCCTCTTTTTCCCACCATTTCGCCATTTTTGTCCTCGCTTGTTTCCAAACAAAAGATCTTATTCTTCCTAAAAAGAATCCAGACAGCACTATCTCTTCAAAAATTAAAACGACTAACACTATCGAAAATACAACCTGCAACTTGTGTATAAGCGACCCGCCAAAAGAAATCATGATTTCACCCTTACCTGTATTAGAAAGTGGAATATAGATAAATCCCGGATATGCTGGTCCAACCTTATATATCCTTAGCTTACCGTTTTGACCAGCTATTGAATGAGCATTCCAACCATCGTAAGCCTGTTCTTTAAATAACACTCCTTTCGCTCCTTCAAATCTTATCGTACTGGAATTTGCATTTATAAAAGACGTACCGTATTTAGGCACGATTTTTTTGGAAAGATCGTTTGTAGCATTCAAAAGATTAAGAAATAATTTCGCCTCATCTCCGTTATGATTACGTGACAAATGATAGGCAAAATTCATTCCGGACCAAAAAATCTCACCTCCACCCAATTTCTGTGATGCCATAATAATTTTCCCATGGTCTTTCAGTATAACTCTTGCACCTGAACGCAAACTTGACTCATCGGCAAACGATAACTTCCACTCGTCATTATCAAAAACAGAAGGAAAGAAATTATTTAGAATCACATCGCGGGTAAAAGCATCCCCAGAACCCTCCAAAGCCCATTCCTTACCCAAACCTCGTCTTTCAACTTTTTTAACCGGAAAAAAATCTGAAAGATCACCTGCTGATTGTTTTACCTCTACCCCTGTTTCAATAAAAAGTTTCTTACCTCCTTGCACATACTTTCCAAGCATGTCGAAAGCTTTTTTTTCACTCTTGTAATCATAATCATACAAATAAAGACTATCAAAGCTTTTAAGTGTCGAAAGATCATACTTGTCTACAAACTTCCCAAGCTTAACTGGAATCAGTTTTTGTGAATTAATGTTATCTCTCTCTGCTATTGCACGAATTACAGTCTCATAACCGCTGTCAGAGGCAAATATACCTATCGTTGAAGCGTTTGTAGCAGACATTACGGGTGACGTCTGCTCTTCCTTTATTTCTGAATAATTTAAGGTCACCGGCCTTTTTGTATATTTTTGATCGTTAAAATCCAAAATATCCTGTCTACCAACTAAATCTGCTGATAAATACTTTGGGAAAGGAGTATAAGAAGAACCGGTATGCCCACCTTCATAATATCTGACAGCATTCCAATCAATCAAAAAAAGCGCATTAGATCTTGCGGTTTCTAGTGGATATTTAAATGAATGCACAAGTTGCGGCTCCCCACTATCTTCAGATAAGGCTGAATCAAGCCAGAAAAAATAGCCCTTGTTATTATTGTCCAGAGGTGGATCAAGATAACCCCGCGCTAAAGGCATTTTAAAAAGCGTATTCCACCAGATATTCACTGTCTGATCTCCTCCATAAAGTCTCCAGTTTGGATCGTCTCCGTTTAACCACTTTGGAATAAGTCTTTGTTTTAGCGCTTTCCTGTCTGTTTCCTTAGCCTTTAAATTTAAAATATCTGGATAAGCTGAAGAAGCTTCACTTCTGTATTTGATAGAAAATATTACTTTATCCATGCTTGTGCCAAAATAAAATTTAATTCCTAAAAAAATTATCACTAAGCTTAAAACACTCAATAATCCTAGGTGAATAATTCGATTCTTTATAAGCTTACGTAAGTTTTCAAAAGTCTCAAACCATAAAATGCTCCCAAGTGCTCCCAACCACACAGGTACTGACCAAAAAAGACGATACCAGCCTCCGTGATAAATCGAAATACCCTCCCCAAAAAGCCAAATATAGAAAACGAAATAAATACTTACACAAATGAATGGCAAAACTTCAACAAGGCTAACTATTCTCCTTGACACAATCAAAGATAATATAAAAAATACACCAATCACCGCAGTCATATAAAATAATCCTGGATGATTGTCTCCAACAATCCTCAAAACCTGCTTTCTGTTAAATGCCACAATATCTTTTGCTGTGTCTGATTGACCTTGCGATTTTGTTGTAGATAGTGCATTCGAAGTTGCATTCGTTTTTACAAGTGATTTAATTGAAGAACCAAATGTTGAATAAAATTGTGGCAAACCAATTATGAGCGCAATTAAAACAAAAAGTACAAATAGTTTTATATGTTTAAAAAATATTAAACCGTATTTAAGATGGGTAAAAATTAATATCGCAGCAACGGGAGTTATATACGTCATAAATACTAACGGATGGATAAAAATTGAAATCCCAGCAATAAGTACCGAAGCCAGAAAGTAGTGTTTTTTGCTAGACTTCAAATACCAAACCAAAAAACCGAAAAACCAAGGAAAAGCGGCCTGAGAAGAATAACTTGGCAGACTTCCTGCCCAAGTTAATGTTTGGTAAACGCCGCCAGATAGTGCTGTAAAAACTGCCAAAACTGTACTTAATGCAATATTTTTACTTGTCCTGTAAAACAAAAAATAGCATCCTGTTATAAAAAGGATACTAAAGCCCATTACCATCATTTGGGCACCCACAATAAGCCCCCAAAAACGACTTATAAAACTAAGCACATATATTGTTAAAAATGGGTAAGTCAATTGAGGCCAGCCACCAAACCACCCATAATTCCAAAAAGCATATGGAAGTACGAGATGACCATTCAGAACACTCGCAAGATCTGCTGTCAGGAAAAAATCAATTCCCCACAGGGGACTATACTTTAAATACCACTGGGCGATAGGCAAAAAAGTGTAAACCACCACAGCAACTGCAATAACTTGGGAAATAGCCAACAAAATAAACCCAAACAGCCGGCTTAATTTAGGTAATTTAGACACAGTCTTTTGTTTTACAACTTCCTCATTCATCTTCCTTCTCCCACCAAAACATTATCCTTTTCTTAAAACTTTTCCTTAAAACATCAAGCGTTTTACCAGAAATAATACCAGGAAAAGTAATTTTCTCAAGTAAATAAAGCACGGTGATTAATGAAATAAGAGAAACTATTTTAGAAGTAAAATCTCCCGAAAATTTAAACTGGACCGAAATTGGTTCCCTAGAAGTGTTCCCTATCGGAACGTACATAAAACCAGGATATGTCGGTCCAGCCAGATAAATAGGTAACTTTTTATTATTGTCGGACACAAGTCTTGCACTCCAACCTTTATACCCCTCCTCTTTAAACAAAATGCCCCTCACCTTTTTGTTTGTCTCCATTTTCACTTGTTCTGGTTTTATCCAAATGGCATTGCTAGGAATTAACGGTTTATCTTCTATCTTTACAAATTCCTGAATTATATTCGTTAACAATTTAGCCTCATCTACAACTTTATATTGATTGTAATGATAAGTCAGATTTGCCCCAGACCAAACCACCTCTCCTTTTCCTATTTGCCTCTTGACTAATATTGGCCTACCTTTGTCTCTAAGAATCGCCTCTGACCCTCCCCTTAAATCGCCTTCCGGAAAGGATAAATTCCACTCCGACCCATTGAAAATAAGTGGACCAAAGTTTTTTAAGACCACGCTGTTAAGCAAATTACTGCTAGACGATTCCAGCTGCCATTCTTTACCCACCCCATGCCTTATTGATTTTTTCATCGGAAAAATATCTGGCAAATTACCTGCTTCAGATTCTTTAACCTCGGAACCTGTATCTATAAAAATTTTCCCTCCACTGTTCACATACTTATATAAGTTTCCAAACGCTTTACCTTTATTCTTATAGTCATAATTGGCAATAATTGCAGCGTCAAAATTTAATAAATCCTTAGATGAAAAATCATCAATATATTTGCCACCATAAACTGGAATTAACTTTCTGGAATTTATATTGTAAGTTGCAATTACTCTTAAAAAATCCTCATAACTGGGCAAATCTCCAAAGAAAACAATAGCTGGTGCGTCAGAAGGATACAAAACCGGGGAAGTAAATTTTTCGTTTACATGATAATAATTTAAAACCTGAGGCAAATCAAGTCTTAATTCAGGTTTTCCACTTGTTGTTTCCCATTTAACTACAGCCCCATGAGTAGTTGTCTTTTCGGTTTTATCAAATACATTATTTTTAACCAAATACGAAGAAGGTCCAACATTTGAACCTTTACTGCTGAGTCTTCCACCCTCAAAATCGTAAATTCCATTCCAATCAATTAAAAATAATGCATTATTAAAAGCCACATTTTCGTCAACTTTGAAATCACGAACCAAAGAATCGTTGGCAATGGCAATATCAAGCCAAAACAAACCACCTCTTTGAGAAGAAGCAATCGGTGGATCTATATAACCTCTTGCAAGAGGCATATCAAATAACGCATTCCACCAAATATTGACTCCTGCTTCGGCTTCATAAAGTCGTTTATTTTTGTCATTTGGATCGATAAATGATGGCAATAGTTCTTTTTTTAATTTATCCTGTTCACTCTTACTTACTTTTATGCTTAAAGCTTCGGGAAAAGCAGACGAGTACTCTAATTTTTTATCGTTCTGCGCTTGCAGCTTTATTAAGTCCGGGTGATAAACAGTAAAACCAACAAAAATAAATGCTGCTGCAACGGCATAACCAAAAACAAAAAACAATTTTTTTGTAATATGTGGTTTTAATTTCGTAAATATCGTCTCTTGGCTTTCAAAGAATTCACCCCATAAAACAGCACAAAGTGCACCAATGGCAAGTGGAAAAACCCAAAAAGCCCGATACCAACCTTGGGAAAGTAAGCTATATCCATACGCGTTAAGATAAACATGTGCAGTCACAAAAAACACGAAGATGGCAAAAGGTAGAACGCGACCTAATCTATTGAGTCTGTTTTTAGAAATAGCAAAAGCTATTAGAAATACTATAAAACCAAGTCCTGCTAGATAAAATAACAATATATTGGTATCTGTTTTTAATATGTCAACCTGACTTTTGTAAAAGTTTGAAATATCGGTAGCAATTTTCGAGGCTGAAGCAGATTGAGCCGCATATGGGCCCGCCTTAACCAAATCCAGTGGAGCAAGAAACTTGCCTTCCAAAAGCGCCATTACCATATTTATTAGAGGTCGGAAAAATATACTGAGCGAAATCAGTACGTTTAATAAAAAGAATAAAAAAAGGTCTTTTATCCTGCTTATAACTTTGTAGTTAAATTCCTTGCCATTCCAAAAAAGTAACAGGATAACGATAGCTGGAAATGCAAAAGTAACCATAGGCATCGGATGTCCAGAAATAAATATTCCACAAACCAGCGAAGCAATATAAAACCATCTTCTATTGCCTGAACTCAGATACCGCACCATCAAAAAAATAGTAAACGGCAAATACGCCTGAGTGGCAAAATAAGGCAGGCTTCCACCCCAAATTGCAGCTCCGTAAATGTTGGGAGATAAAAATATTAATATCGCAAGAAGCAGTGCAAAACCAATATTTTTACATAACTGATAAAAAAGCAGACAAGAGAAGGAGATAAAGAGAAAAAGACTCACCAAGACATAAACCTGAATACCCATGATTAAGCCGAGATACATCGAAAAAGGAGTCATCAGATAAAAGTGCAGTTGAGGAAAATCATCAAACAATGGATATCCTCCAAACCAAACATCCTTAAAAGAATTGAATGAGAATGAAAAATGCTTTAAATGGTAAGCAACATAAGTCGCGCTGTAGTATAAATCCACCCCTAAAACAGGTATTTTAGCCAAATACCAACTAAAAAAAGGTTTTAATGCAAAGAAGATTACAACAGTTGCCGCAATAAAATTGATGATTAAAATTAAGTTCCATAATAACTTACCAAACCTTATTTTCATTAAATTAATATATATTATTCCAAGACACTTTAAAACCTTGTAGAATCTATCCTTAAATTCAAAAAAAATGACTGAACTTTTGAAAAAGTGTCGTCTAACTTTATCTCAATATTAACCACTAAAGGTCAAAACAATTACAGATCGCAATCAGATATAAAGCAATCTTTTGTCAAATACAAAATCTTAAAGGTTTCTGCTCATTCTCTTAACAATCTTTCTCCAAGTTGAAAATTTAATACCCAAACTCTTTTCGGTTACCATCACGTTTAAACCTCCATATTGAAAAAAAGTATGCGGATTCTGTTGCAAATAGACGCCAATGCTGGCAGGTTTTATTGTATTCTTGCCATTATCTCGAACCAAATTTATCAAATATCTTGATAAATCATAAGGGGTAAACTGGTCAGGACTTGACACATGGAATACACCATTTTTTTTCTTAACTGATATTATTTCTAACACCTTTAGAATTTCACCTAAGTCCGCAAGTCCCAAAAATTGATCAGAAAACATGGACGGCAACACTTTGCTGTCATATGCCTCTAATATTTTTCTCAGATAATCTGGTCTTGGTTGGTCTCCTTCTCCAACAACACTGGCAACTCTAACGATTGCTGACCTTTTCGGAATTTTTGCAGCAACTGTTCTCTCAGCCTCAGCCTTAGTAAATCCATACCAGGAAAGCAAATTAGCATCAGTTTCAGCCGGCTCTACTTCATAATATGGACCACGATTCTTTGCATTACCTGCAAAAACAACCTCACCGGAAATGTAAATTAAAAAAGAATCGTAATTTACGCAATTACGGACAATATTATCAATCCCGCCAACGTTTGTTTGCCAAAACTTACCTCTCTTATCCCCCCTTTCAAGCTCGCCTCTTAAAATTCTTGTCATCCCTGCTAAATGAATTACAACATCTGGTTTAATCGCTTTAAAGGCCTTGTCTGTCATGCTTTTACTGCAGACATCAAGAATCTCAGAACTCGGCACAAAAACCTCACCTAGTTTTTTATTGTTTTTCAAAATGTATGAACCTATAAGACCATTTCCGCCAGTAATCAAAGTCTTCATTATTATTTTGCTCCTTTCAAATAAAAAGTGGTAAAAACTCCAAGCTAAAAATATTCAAATTTTTCATAAAAGAATTCTAGATCATCTTAACCTATCAAGCAATTACCACTCTAATTTTTAATGTTATAATTGCTGCGATTTTTACCTATGGACTTCAAAATCAAATATATTGTGTGTTTTACAAACATAAAAGTCTGTTTATACGACCTGCATGGAACGATTTAAGATATTTACCCTCAAATGACACTTTCCCCACTCGACACCATCTCAACATCATACATTCCCAAAAAATCCCGGGTTTTAGATTTGGGCTGTGCAGACGGAAAACTTGGCAAATATTTAATAAATCATTTAGACTGCTATGTCGTTGGCGTTGAAAAAGAAAAAAAGCAAGCAAAAATTGCCCAAAAATGTTTACATAAAGTCATTATTGGAAATCTAGAAAATCAACAAATTATTCAATTAATAAAAAGACAAGAAAAATTCGATGTAATTTTTGCATCATCCATCCTGGAACATCTCACACTTCCGCAAAATACGATAAAAGGAATTATTCCTTCGCTGAAAAAGAATGGCGTAATTATCATTACCCTACCCAACGTCGCCTATTGGCTGGTACGCCTAAACCTTTTATTTGGAAACTTCAATTATACTAAATCCGGAATACTGGACATTACTCATCTCAGATTTTTTACAATCAAAACAGCCCGCAATTTTATAAGTAAGGATTGTTCCCTAAAAATACTAACTACTGAATATGATTTTCCCCAATTACCAATCGCCTCCAAACTTCTGTCTTATCTCAAAATTTATGAATTTCAAACGAAAATATTCAAACGCTTCCCCAACCTGTTCGCGTACCAGGTTCTTTTTGTTACAAAAGCCAAATGAAAACCGACCTTTCAATTTGCATTGTAAATTTCAACACAAAGTTAATTCTAAAAAAATGTTTAGAATCCATATACAAAAACACTTCAGGACTAAATTTTGAAATTATAGTTATTGATAACGCCTCAACCGATAACTCTCAGGAAATGATAAAAACACTTTTCCCAAAAATAAAAATCACTTCAAAAAAAACAAATATGTATTTTTCAAAGGGTTACAATCTAGCTTTAAAAAAAAGTCTGGGCAAATATTGCTTAATACTAAATTCAGATACGATAATTCCCAAAAACACACTAAAAAAAGTTTTCCAATTTATGGAATCAAATCTTCATATTGCCGCCGCTAGCTGTCGCCACATTGACGAGAGCGGCGAAACAGATAGAACCTGCAGCCGGTTCCCCACTCCACCGATAGAGTTTTTGGAATCAAGTATTCTCACAAAATTATTTAAAAATGCAAGCTTATTAAAAAGATACAGGTATAAAGGCTGGAATAGAAAATCAAACAAAATAGTAGACGTTATCCCTGGTTCCTTTATATTCATAAAAAGAAATATCCTCCAAGAAATAGGTTACTTTGACGAAAAGTTATTACTTTTTTATGGAGAAAACGATCTTTGTGCAAGAATCAAAAAAATAGGCAAATTTTGTTACCATTTCTCAGAGGCAAAAATCACCCACTTGCGCGCCCAATCTGTAAACCTCCTACCCAAAGGGCAACTGTATCGCATAGCCAGACACGATATGCTTTACTATTACAAAAAACACTTTGGGGCAACTTGGTGGTTACTACTGTTCATTGCGCTTACCCCAAACTGGATTTATTGGCGAATAAAATCTTTCAAATGATATATAAATTTTCAATCAGAATTATTGAAACTATAGATGCCCAATTTGAATAAACATATGTCTACCAACACAGTTATAATCCCCAGCTATAATCAAGCTCAATATATTGCCAATTGTATCGAAAGTATTTCAGCTCAAACAAAAAAAGCTTTGCAAATTATAGTCGTCGATGATAATTCAAGCGATGACACCGCAAAAATAATAAAACCTTACTTAAAAAAAGTTACATTTATAAGACATAAAAAAAATTATGGCTCCTATGCTTATACCTACAACACAGGCGTAAGACATGCAAAAGGAGATTACATAATTATAGTTTCTGCAGACGATAAGCTTGCACCAACAATTTTGGAAAAGGAAGCGGCCATTTTGGATCAAAACCCTCAAATCGGCCTCGTATACTCGCAGTCTTTCAGCGTCGAAGATTCAAAAAATATTCTAAAAGTTCACAAATCAGCAGGCCACAAATCCTATGTAGGCAGACCGAATGATTTTGAACTACTCCTAACGCAAGGAGATTTCATTTCATCTATCAATGCACTCGTTCGAAGAAGTGTCTATCAAAAACTTGGTCTTTTCGACACTAAATTAAGATATATGGCGGATTACGAAATGTGGATTAGAATCGCCCAACAATACAAACTTGCATATATCGCCAAACCCCTGACCTATTACACAATACACGGGAACAATCTGCACCTTAACTCGGATTTTGCCAAAATAACCCGTAAAGAATTCGAATATATTTTAAAAAAGTATTTACCAAAAAAAGACCATGGGGCAGATCTGACCAAAACTAAACAGCTTGCTTATTACAATTTTTATTTAAAACTAACGGCAGAAGCAATTTTGGCAAGCAACTCCGGCCAGGCAATTAGCTTTTGGCTAAAAGCTCTAAAATTAAAACCATATTCAATACTCACTTACAAAGCCTTACAACCAGCCTATTTTGCAACCAGAAAATTTGTTTCCAAAAAACACCCCTCCAAAATATAATGCAAAATCAAATTTTTCCCCCAAAAAAAATACTGTTCCTCACCTACCACTCAAACATAGGCGGCGGAGAAACAACACTTCTCTCCTTCCTGTCGAAGCTAGACAGGAAAAAATTTAAAGCCACCGTTATAATCCCAAACGCAGGTCAACTCCAAAAAGAATTATCCAGACTTAAAATTAAAACTATAATCCTTCCATTACCTGGTTATTTAATTAGAACTTTGTTTATTCCAGGAATGTCACCCACATATCTTTACCGCTTTTATAAACTAGTAAAAAAGGTTAAGCCAGATCTAATTCACATTAACCATTTAAATCTTGTCTTATATGCAGGAATCTCCACAAAAATTCTAAAAATTCCCACAATCGCAACAGCACACGGAAATTGGGACTCCATATATTTTTTCCAGGATTTAATAACCAACATTTTTACAGACAAAATACTGGCAAATACACTCCAAACAGCAAAGTCACTTAAAAGAAGAAAAATTATAAGTGAGGAGAAAATAAAAACCGTTTATTTTGGTGTCGATATTAACTATTTCCGTCCTACAGACAAAATTGCCGCAAAAAAATCTTTAAAACTTAATTCAAGTGATCTAATTATTTCAATTGTCGGCAGACTTGATCCTATCAAAGATCATTTAACTTTTCTTAAAGCAGCAAAAATAGTAAACCAAAAAATTATACCAGTAAAGTTTTTAATCGTTGGTTCTCAAAAAGGAGATTTTTCTAATCAAAATAATAACTATTCAAAACAAATTAAAAACTTTTTAAAGCTAAATCCAGAACTTTCAAGAAAAATAATACTTTTGGGATTTAAAACAAAAATGCCTCAAATATACCAAGCAACAGATATTTTAGTTTCCACTTCTATTTCTGAATCTTT
>OBEQ010243653.1_pt1 | contig 24881 bp, 28 predicted proteins | sample 1670901 | NCBI WGS metagenome assembly OBEQ01 (sample SAMEA104232315, study PRJEB22302) | groundwater metagenome | biome: forest; feature: aquifer; material: groundwater | place: USA | collected 2011-08-07 | depth 5.4 m | reverse complement strand
TGTTTGGGCGGAAAAACGCGAATCTCATCCGTTTGCGTAAGTCCTATATACTCACAAAAAACTCGCGATACGTTCGCGAGTTTTTTGTCGCTATTTTCTGATGTATAATAATAGCTATGAAACTCATTATCGGTAATTGGAAGATGTATCCGAAGACATTTACGGAGGCGAAAAAAACTTTTGTTGCAATAAAAAAAGTCGCACAAAAATCCAAACGCACCAAAACGGTCATTTGCCCGCCCTTTCTTTTTGTGCAATCGTTTGCCGCTTCACCAACTTCTTCAAAAATTTCCGTTGGTGCACAAAATTCTTTTTGGGAAGATGAAGGGGCTCGGACAGGCGAAATTTCTCCGGCGGCCCTCGCGTCTCTTGGGGTGAAGTATGTTATTCTCGGACATTCTGAGCGTCGCGCATTGGGAGAGACTGATGCCATGATCGCACAAAAAACACTCCAAGCGGTACGCAACAAACTTACCGTCGTGCTTTGTGTCGGCGAGCATACGCGCGATGATGCGGGTAAATATTTTACCGAAGTGAGGGAGGAATTGCGCGCATCCCTTTCGGGTTTCCCCAAAGCTCAAGTAAAACAATTAGTGCTTGCATATGAACCCATTTGGGCAATCGGAGCAAAAGCCCTTCGCCCTGCAACTCCGGCGGATTTCCATGAAATGAGTATTTTTATTCGGAGACATCTTGTCGAGCAATTTGGAAAGACTGCCGCTTTTGCCGTCCCCATACTCTATGGCGGATCGGTGGATGAACATAATGCGGAAGGATTTTTGCGTGAGGGAAAGGCGGACGGGCTTTTGGTTGGTCGTGTGAGTCTTGATGCGGAAAAATTTTCCGCAATTATTCAGTGTGCTGATAAAATAAAATAATATATGCCGTTACCGCTTATGAGTGCAACCTTGCCGGAAGTTTTTTCAGGCAAACGCGTTTTGGTGCGTCTTGATCTGAACGTGCCTCTTGATGGTACGGCAATTCGTGATACGTACCGCATTACGCAATCGCTTCCGACGATTAATTTTCTCCGGAGCGCCGGAGCGCGGATTATTATTATCAGTCATATAGGAAAGGGAAAACCCGAGGACACACTCGCTCCTGTTGCGAGTTATTTGGAAAATGAGTTTCCCATTACCTTTCTTCCATCACTCTTGAATCCTGAAAATGTCCGCCTCTCACAAAATATGCAAAATGGCGATGTGTTATTGCTTGAAAATCTCCGTCATTCGCCGGGCGAAGAAGCAAATGATCCTGAGTTTTCGGCGTATCTTGCTTCGCTTGGTGATGTGTATGTGAATGATGCGTTCTCGGTTTCCCATCGTGCGCACGCCTCGGTTGTTGGTGTTCCGGCACTTCTTCCACACTATGCGGGGATTCGTCTTGCAGAAGAGACGGAGCGTCTCGCAGAAGCGTTTCACCCTGAACACCCCTTTCTCTTTGTGCTAGGGGGGGCGAAAATTTCAACAAAGATGCCGCTCTTGAAAAAATTTCTTGGTGTCGCGGATCATGTGTTTGTCGGTGGCGCAATTGCAAATAATTTTTTCAAAGCTGCGGGGCATGAAATCGGTAAATCCGTTTTTGATGAAAGTGAGTTGGTCGGTCTTGCGTCGTATCTCGATAATGAACACCTCCTCCTCCCGACTGATGTGGTCGTCAAAAATCATGAGGGTCGGGAGTCGCGCGAACTGACTGAGGTTATGCCCGATGACATGATCGTCGATATTGGAAGTGATACGATAAAAAATTTGGAACCGATTGTCGGTGAAGCGAAATTGATTATCTGGAATGGCCCGCTCGGGTTTTATGAAGAAGGGTTTACCGAGGGGACTCGCGAATTACTCGGACTTATCGCCGGTTGCCGAGGGACTTCAATCATCGGTGGAGGAGACACGGTTGCCTTAATCGATGAAATGGGGATGCTTTCACGTTTTTCTTTTGTCTCGACGGGCGGTGGCGCAATGCTCGACTATCTCGCCAACGAAACGCTCCCCGGTATCGAAGCGCTCAAGAATTAATCCCCAATTCTCGGATCCGGGGGATACAGTGTTTAGGCTTTTCTGTTTATCGGTGTGCATAGAACACCTAACACTTAACGCTTAACAACTTAACGCGTAACACCTATCGGTGATCATTATTCATTTGGTTTAAAGGAAGAATCATCAGGCTGAATCAGTATTCTCCATTGAGTATTTCTTGAATAATTTTGTATCTTCTGTCTTTCGTATAATGTCACGTGCTTATAGTAGCAAATAACCACTCCGCTTCTCTCGATTCACGGTGCTGGCTGCATATGCTTGTTCTTTAGCCGATCACATAATGTATTTGAGCACCATGTGTTGAATTGATGTAGAGCATTTGCTACTATAAGCAAATGCTCTACCACTCGAAACGAAAGAGGGAGAAAAAGTTTAAACAAAAGCTGGCAGCCCGCTATGATCTTTCCGGTACGCTGACCCATTTTGCGCAAGCGTGTCAGCTGCTTTATGCTGAGCCCAAGTGGGGACCCATACTCCGCGAGTGCGTGATTCTTGGGAATGAAACAAAAAACAAAGACAAATTTGCGGGGGCGTGGGTCATCCAAGCACTCCGCATTCAAGGTGTTACTCCACCCAGTAATCTCCGGACACTGAGCGCGCTCGGACTTCTCAAAATGGTGCACACGACTCGGTCGGGTAATCGTGCGTACTATACGATGCCAGACTCAAAATCAATAACCAAGGCGCTTAAAGAATTTGGATATTGATCCTCGGAGAATCTTCCCCACCACGTTCACCTCGTCTTTTTTGTACCCTCACTTGAGTAATAAGATTCAGCAGATGCTACTATAAGCATATTCTTTTTGTATACTTGCGATGATTCATTTTTGTTTGTAAGTTTCTCGCGTAAAAAAACATCCCGCACCTGCGGGATGTTTGTGTGCCAAGATTTTTTGTACTTTTCGAGAAGTTATTGATTGAATGATGGAGTGCGCCTGTCTGTTTCGCAATAAATTGCTCCAAGGTAACTCCAACAAAGGTAAGTTTTCGTTACACTATTTCCAATGTGGCTGAGATGGCTTGGGGTTAACCGAGCAATGTGCGAATGTTTTTTGCCACATCGCTCATTTCTCCTTCTTTATACCCTTCTCCGCGCCAATGCATATGCCCGTCTCCTTCAAAGCGAGGAATGATGTGCACGTGCGTATGAAAAATAATTTGGCCGGCGGCATTGCCGTTGTTGATGATGATGTTTACTCCGTCGGCATTGACCCCCTTTTTTACAATCGGTGCAAGTTGCCGCACCTGCTCCATTAATGTGCAAAAATCTGACGACTCAATGTCGTGAATGTTTTCAGCGTGTCGTTTGGGGATGACGAGCGTGTGTCCGCGATTCACGGGATAGATATCAAGAAATGCCATTGTGTCTCCATCTTCATAAATTTTTTCCGAAGGAGCACTTCCTTTCGCAATATTACAAAAAAGACATTCTTGGGTCATGGTCGTGAGAGAAATTTAGAGTGAAAAGACACCGCCGTGTTTGTCGATATCAATATATTTTTGTAATACTTGCGCGACATGTTTCTTCTGTGTTTCCGAAAGATGGAGCGAGTCATCATGGGCGATTTGGTTTTCGATTTGACCCGCTTCTTCTTGGCTTACCTGACCCCAACCATATTTACGCTCATCCACCGTGTCGGGATCAAGACATAATTCAAGCCGTCGTACTAGCTCTTCCACTTGGCGGTCGTTGAGTGCTTCTGCTCCGTGTCCGAATGCTGAATTTTTGAGTTCACCTCGGACATAGACGAGTTCTTCTTTGGTGATTCCTTTTGGTCGTGATGCTCCAAATAATGACATAATGATGAATTTAATCCGATATTCTTTATTATATAAGAGTGGCGCATATTGTGGTAGTATGCGAAGTATGCAGACTCTTTTGGCACTTCATCCGCTTACGCAAACCCTCCTTGCCCGCCGAGGAATTACCGAGCCTGAGGCAATCCGTCGCTTTATTGCTCCGGATTATGAACGGGATACGTATGACCCCTTTCTTATTCTCAACATGGAACGTGTGGTGGAGCGGATTTTTTGCGCATTGCGCGAAGGGGAGAAGATCGTTATTTATGGGGACTATGATTGCGACGGTATCCCCGGCTCGGTCATTCTTCATGACCTTTTTTCAAAAATCGGCGTGGCAAATTTCATCAATTATATTCCGCATCGGCATCATGAGGGGTATGGACTCAACAAGGATGCAATTTCCCGTTTTGCCCAAGAGGGGTTTGGTCTTATTATTACCGTTGATTGCGGAATTGCTGATAATGCCGAAGTTGCGTTTGCCGAAGAGCTCGGTATCAATGTAATCATCACCGACCACCATCTTCCACCCAAGGTGCTTCCTCCCGCTTATGCGGTCATTAACTCCAAACAAGAAGGTGATACGTATCCGGACAATATGCTTTGTGGAGCAGGTGTGGCCTTTAAGCTTTCACAAGCAATACTTACCTATGGAAGAGCAAAAGGGATAATCACGGATATTCCTCCCGGGTGGGAAAAATGGCTTCTTGATATGGCGGGACTTTCAACGATTGCCGACATGGTGCCGCTTCGGAATGAAAATCGCGTACTTGCATATTTCGGTCTCAAAGTATTGCGCAAGTCTCCGCGTCCGGGACTGCACGCGCTGCTTGCCGAAGCAAATGTCGATCAACGTTATCTGACGGAAGAAGATGTCGGATTTACCATCGGTCCTCGGATCAATGCCGCAAGTCGCATGGATGTGCCACTGCGGGCATTTGAATTGCTTGCAACCCGAAATCCCGTACTCGCACGGGACCGCGCGGCACATCTTGCGGGACTGAATGCGGAACGAAAACAGGAAGTGGCGCGCATGACCAAAGAAGCGAAACGATTGTTGGAAAAAAGAACAATACGCGAAGTGATTGTGTTGGGTAATCCGAACTGGCGGGTGGGGGTAGCGGGTATTGTCGCCAATCAGCTTGCCGAAACGTACGATCGTCCGGCATTTGTCTGGGGCAAAGAAGGGTCGAGTGTCATCAAGGGGTCGTGCCGTTCCGACGGACGCACGAGTGTTTTTGAACTCATGCAGGCGACACGCGAAGGAATATTTATCGATCGTGGAGGTCATGAATTTTCGGGAGGGTTTTCAGTGGAGAGCGAAGCGATACATTTCCTTGAAGAAGCATTGGTTGTTGCGTATCGCGAGATGCCCCAAACACAAAAAAAAGAAACTTCAGCTGTGCCCGATGCAACGCTTGTTCTTCGTGATGTGAATGAAGAAACATTTGCGGCGATTGATCTCTTGGCTCCGTTTGGCGAAGGAAATCCGCGTCCAATTTTTTGTTTTGAACAGGTGACAATTGATCGTTCAGCACAGTTTGGAAAAACACGCAATCACTTAAAGCTTGCAGTGAGTGATGCATCAGGCGGGCAATGTGAAGCGATCGCCTTTTTTAAATCGCCGACTGACTATCCTGAGAAGGATGTCGTTTCCGGAAAAAAGATTACCTTGCTTGCGGTAATGGAGAAATCATATTTTCGCGGTCGCCCTGAACTCCGCCTGCGTATTGTCGACATCAAATAGGACCTACGCAAACGGCGACCTTCACGTTTTTCTCCCGACCATCTCGGGAAGCAGTACTGGCACGTACAGCTTCTCCGATATCGCTCGGGCGGAAAAACGCGAATCTCATCCGTTTGCGTAAGTCCTATGAAACAAAAGTTACCCTTTTTGAGGAGGGAGAGGATTATGGAGATGTGTTATTATTGCTCTATGCAGGTTGAAATCACCAATAATCCCAAACATCTTTTATTTGCCGATGGCAGTGCGCTCGGGAATCCCGGCCCCGGAGGATGGGGGACGGTGCTCGTGCTTGAGTCAGTGCGCGTTATGGAAATGGGAGGTAATCTTCCTTATACGACGAATAATCGCATGGAACTTTTTGCAATTATTTCCGGCTTGCGGCGGATAGAACACGAATCCGGCGATGTGATGATTTTTACCGACTCTAAATATGTGCACAAAGGCGCAACCGAATGGGCGGAGGGTTGGAAGAAACGCAATTGGAAAACGATGGCAAAAACCGAAGTCGGAAATCGCGAACTTTGGGAGGAACTTCTCGCGCTGCTTGCCGAGCGAAAAAAATTCGGCCTCGTTTCATGGACACATGTTCCCGGTCATTCGGGGATTCTCGGGAATGAACGTTGCGATGAAATTGCGACCGCATTTGCCAAGGGTGAGCAGCCGGAACTCTATGAAGGCGACTTGGCCGAATATGCCATCGATATTTTAAACGTTACCGTTGACGAAGCGGTTGCCGTAAAACGAAGTGCGGCGCGCGCCCATTCGCGTGCGAAAGCCTACTCCTACCTCAGTCTGGTAAATGGTGTCACCATGCGACACCAGACATGGGCCGAATGCGAAATGCGAGTAAAAGGAAAGCCGAATGTAAAATATAAAAAAGCACTCTCACCGGAAGATGAGAGTGCGATATTGCGCACGTGGGGTATTACCAACTTGGAGTAGCGGCGGACCCCGGCGGATCATGTGTTTCTTTTACCGTATTAAAATGAAGCACTGCGAAGAACGCGTTCGTATTTTCAGGTTCTTTCCCACGCAAATATTTTACTACCTCTTGATAGTTTGAAAGGTGCTCGGTTGCCCATTTGAGATAGTCATGGAGTTTTGGTTCCGCGACTTCCTCGATCGGCAATTCCCAAAAACATTGAGTGCACGCAATTGTGATGGCCATGCGCCCATTGACCGGCACTTGTTGAAATGCGCGATCGCAATAATTGATCCCGCAGTGCACGCAGGTTATTAACGACTGAGTTTCCATGAGGTTCTCCTTGGAATATCTGTTAAAATCATGTCATAAATTATTTTTTTTGCAAGTATACGCACTCTGTGCAGTGGGTATCATGGCTTCATGTATTTTGTCGCAAAACTTTTTCCTTCATTTTTGATCGCATTTCTCGCTGGGGTATTTTTGGCTTCGTTTTTTCTTTCCTCACCGTGGTATGCATATATGCTCCTTTTTCTCGCAGGGGCGCTTGTGCCGCTGTTTGTGGTTATAAAAAAAGAACGGCGCATATTATTCGTTTTTATGTGCATGATTGGTTGTGCATGCGGCATCTTGCGATTTATCTTATGGGATCAGGCTCCCACCGATGCTGCTCTTGATGCACGTATCGGTGAAAAAGTTTTACTGACGGGACTGGTGAGTGACGAACCGGATGTGCGCGAGACGGGAGTGCATCTCACGATCACTCTTGATCATGCGGACACCCCCGGCGCACCACAGGCGGTTTTTGGAAAATTACTGCTCAGCGTTCCTCGTTATCCCGAATATCATTATGGTGATGTGCTCGAACTTTCGGGGAAATTATCGCTTCCCAAAACGTTCACTGAAGATGATGGCCGTGTATTTGATTACCCGTCTTATCTTCGCTCAAAAGGCATTCGCTATCAAATGGCATTTGCCACGGTGAAGCGACGTGATGAAGGAAGGGGGAATATCATCGTTGCCACTCTTTTCCACATTAAAGAAAAATTTATTGTCGCCTTGGGCTCGGTACTTCCCGAACCGCACCACGCGCTTATGGGAGGGCTGTTGCTCGGAGGAAAACAATCGTTGGGAACTGAATGGACGGATCGTTTCAGAGCGGCGGGTATCATACATATTGTCGTCTTATCCGGATACAATATGACCGTCATTGCAACCTCATTAGTGAAATTTTTTCGTTTCTTCGGATTTTTTGGAAGCCTTGCGGTCGGTGCATTGGGAATCATACTTTTTGCCATCATGACCGGTGGAGGCGCAACGGTACTCCGCGCAATGCTCATGGCCCTCCTTGCGTTGGTTGCGCGCGCGAGCGGTCGTACATCGGACATGGGTCGCGCACTCCTTCTTGCCGGCGCATGTATGGTACTCCAAAATCCGAGCATCCTCGCATTTGATCCCTCGTTTCAACTTTCGTTTCTTGCATCCCTCGGTTTGGTCTTTGTCGTACCCTTCATCGAACGATGGAAATTGATGCACCTATTTCAACAATGGCCAACGATTCATGAAATTTTGGTTTCAACATTGGGTACACAAATCGCCGTGCTCCCGCTCTTGCTTCATCAGACCGGTATGCTTTCGCTTGTCGCACTTCCTGCGAATCTGCTTGTTTTGCCACTTATTCCGATCACGATGTTCCTCGGATTTATTGCGGGACTTGTGGCGCTTGTTTCATCAGGCGCGGGATTCTTTTTTGCCCTTCCGAGCTATTGCGCCCTCTCATGGATCCTCGGTGTTGCCGATGTCGCGTCGCGCATTCCTTTTGCCGTGCTCCATGTTGGCGCCTTTTCCGGCATGCTCACTTTCGCGGCATATGTGCTCCTTGGTGGATATATTTTCTTTTGCCACCGTAAATCTATTCGCGCGTAGCCTTTTCTTTTTCGGCGGCGATTTCAGCAAGAATATCTTTTGAATTGAGCATGCGAAAAAAAACGTACATCACTGCAAGCGCTACGGCCATGAGTAGTAACCCATAGGACTTCCATGTTGTCGCCCCTTTTCCAAAAAAATATCCAATTGCGATAAAAATAAATGACCACACCCATGAGGCGACAAACATAAGAGTTGCGAATACTCCCCGGTGTACCTTGCCGAGTGCGGCGGGGATGGGAATGATCACTTTGATTGCGGGCAAGAGTTTTCCGACAAAAAGAAACCACAATCCTTTTTTGCGAAACATAATTTCCACTTTGCGAATATCTTCGGCGCGAAAAATTTGAAATCGCTCCACATAATGGATGCCGCGCGCACGCACCGCTTCATAGAGGAGCATGTTTCCGATGGTGTTTCCGATCGCTCCCGCAAGTGAGGCGAAAAAAAGCGAGAGCGTACCGGTACCGACAAAGTATCCAACGATGATATAGAGGACCTGACTTGAAGGAAAGGAGAGAAAGCCATTGGCAATCATGAGTCCGAATATGCCCGTATAGCTTGCTCCCAGAATAATCGCCTCAATATCCATGCAAGGCATTATAGCGCATTCCGCTCTCCAGAATATCTCTTTACAGAAATTAATTTATGTGTCATAGAGCAAAACTCCTTGTCATCCCTTCTTTCGCTCTTATTATGGATAATAGAAGCAGTTTTTTGTCATAGGGTTACTTTTAAGGAGTACATCATGGAAAAATCAGATGATACCAAGTTTCTGCTCTTGAAACGTTGGCTTATTGTGAACACACTTGGACTCTTTGCGTTGTGGATCTTTTGGCAGACAGGGCAAGTGCCACATTTTATTGCCAATGATAGCGCGTATCTTTCAAAGATTGTGCTTGGATTCTTTATCTTCATTATGTTCGTGTGTACGGTAAGGATTTGGAGATGTTCTCATGAACTCAATGTTGTTCATGACTACCAACGATTGCTTTCATTGGGTGACACGGCGGGTTGTACGTCGATTTTGTCGGGAAATTCACGACTCGCAGGGCATATTCAATCCATTAAGGGTGTGAGTACGGAAGGTCATAAGATCCTTGTGGACGAATTCCGTCAAAGCATGGAGAATAAAATTGCGGGTTCCGGAAATGACCTCACCCGCCTTATTCAACTCGGAGTGATTACGATTTTTATCGGATTTGCTTATGCGTTGATCGGGTTTGACGGTACGGTGCTCACGTCACAGAAGCAATTATTTGATCTGATCCGAACTGTTCCACCGGGAATTCGTATTGCGATTTTTCCCGGAATTGTCGCCCTCTGTGGAGCGTGGTGGTATGACTATATTTTTGCCATCCTTCAGGACGGGACCGAACACTTGATTTCGGAGATCGTCAAAGCGGGAGTCCATCATGAAGAAAAGGACTGATTATCGCACGACGGCGCTTTCAGCGTCTTTTAATGCCATTATGAGCAAGATCGCTCTCGGATTTCTTGCGCTTTGGATCGTGGCATTTGCGGTTGCTCAAATCGAGCAACAACAAAATGACAAAAAAGAAGACACTTCCCCCGCTTCGGGACAAGTCTTGATCGAGATTTACTGGCCGGACGGTCTTGATGTTGATATTGATCTGCTCGTCTTATCGCCCAACGACGATCATCCGGTTACGTATTTGGTCAAGTCGGGAAAGTCATGCAATCTTATTCGCGATGATCGCGGTAGGATCGATGATCCCTTGCCTCAAAATCACGAAACAGTCGTTTGTCGAGGTATTGCTCCGGGTGAATGGGTTATTAACTTTCACTATTTTGGTGCAGAAGAGAAAGTGAGCGAGGTTCCGGTCACGCTTGATGTGCGTGTGCAGAAAGATGCAAGCAGTTCGACGAAGTCGATCTTTACTCGTGTCGCAGTATTGCACAAGGTAGGAGAGCAAATCACCGCAGCCCGCTTTTCTTTGGATGAGGGTGGTGCACTTCAAAAAGGAAGTATCAACGATCTCTATAAGGAGTTGCGGCTATGGAAATAATCACTATGCCGACGGCTATCTTTGCACTGATCAGCCTTTCCTTGGCACTCATTGCTGCATATTCTCGTCGCGATTGGCAGATGCGCCTTCTTGCGGTCTTGTTGGGAGTAGCGTTCATTCCGGTAACAATCTGGACGCTGGGAGATCTGCTCGGTCGTCCACGTGTGGTCGCGGCCGAGAAACTCCATGCTCCGGGGGCGTGCATGATCGTACTCGACAAGGAGGTCGTTGAAAAAGTCGGGATTTATCTCTTAGTGAAAGATCGCGCCTCTCCTTGGCACGAGTCGCGCTATCTCTTTGTTCCATGGGATGTTGATTTTGCACTCAGTCTCCAATGGGGTGTTGAAGGAAAGTCCACTGCTGATGCTTCGGGCATGCTTCTTCTTGGAGATCAATCTTGTCATGAGAGGGAACTAAGTTTGCGAGGCGGTGGATCGGCTACAAAATCAAAAAAACGCAAACTACTTCCCGGTACCGGAGGTGGAGATGAACACTCCGATGGAGATGTTATGTTCTATGCGGATCCAATCCCCCCCCCTCCCCAAAAGCCCTCAAGGCAAGCCGACACTCCTTCAGTGTCCCTTCCTGCCTTAACGGCACCGCGGGGACGGATTGACCCTGAACGTAAACCCAATAATAATTTTCCTAAAAAAGAAAAATAATAACGTAAAGCCCCAATATATCGGGGCTTTTTTTTGTAAAAATACCCCCTCAAAAAAGGGGGTATTGAATTATTTTGCTTCGGCAAATTTTTTTAATACGTTGGCAATAGTATCGGCACGTATGGCGTTTGCCATTCCTGTGGATATTTGTGCAACCCCGAGGCGTTTATCGGGCATCGGTGCAATCGCAGGAACATATGATCGTTCATTAACCATTCCCACCACCTTTCCTGTTGCGCTTGAAACGAGTGCACCTCCGGAATTTCCCGGTTGTATCAGACCTTGAAACCGAATGACCCGAATAGGATTGTCTCTCGATTTCGGATAGTCGATATTGCTTACGATGCCGAATGTGGTCAGATTAAGATCGCCGCGCGGCGCTCCGAGGGTGAACACTTCAGCCCCCTCATGAAGTTCTTCTGTCGTCGCCAATTGTAAATAGGGAAGATTTTTCGGCGGATCAACGATCTGGAGGAGTGCGGTATCAACACCTTCGCGTTCGTCGATAAAGACGACTTTTGCGCGAAAGGCTTTTTGATAGGTCGGGGTAATGAGTGTGCAATAGGTCTCCGTTGTTTTTGCTTTCCTCTTTATTCCCTCAGGGTGAAGCAATTCCTCGGGATCTCCGGGAGTAAACAAGATTTTTTTCGAGGTGCAGTAACTCATCGTTATCACATGCGCGGCGGTAACGATCAGTCCCTTTGCATTCACACCAAACGCGGTGCCGGTCGGAAGTATTTTGCGCACGGCATCGAGGAATACGTGCTCGTCGGTAACATTTTCGGGCTGCTCTTCATCGAAAATATACCTCGGGTCACTTCGATCGCTGTAGACAAAGTACGTTGCCGCACGTGTTTCCTTCATCACGCTTTCTCGTTGTTTGTCGGCGAGGGCGATAACATTTTGTTGATCGGTCGCCGCAATGCTTTTTGCACATCCTACAAACAGTAAAAGCAAACAACACACTATCTTTTTCATGTCGTACTCCTTTAAATGTACTCTATTTTCATGTTAGCGCCTTCGGGGTGGTTGTCAACGAAAAGGTGTTTTTGCTCTTTGATCTCGCGTGATAGGGTTTGACGTATTGAGTGGGGTTTGTACTATGGGAAAGGATGTTATTCAACATGAAAGGAGACCGCCATGAGGGGTTTCATGAAAGGACTATGGCAAGGGCGATTGACTCGCCGCGTCGAGGATTGGATAAAGCGACATGAAGCATTGCGTCAGAAGGAAAAAGCGATTCACTCATCGGGGGCGGCATTCTCCGGCGATCGCAGATTAAAACTTCGCGAAGATGTCGAGCAGATTAAAGAGGCAGCGGCAATTTCTTTTCTCCTCATCAGGCAACGTGGGCGTCGGCGTGCCTTAAGAGCGACCTTCTTTATGCTCATGGCATTTGCGTCTGCGGCAGGATATTGGTGGTATACGAATACACAAGAACCGGTGCAAGTGCATGACGCGTGGAAGACAATTGAACTTTCCAAGGATGGTAAGGGGACGGCACGCGTTCCGATTATCCAATTGCGCGAAGAAATTGATGGTGATATTCATGCCGAACAAGGACCGCAAAATACCGTCCGCTATATTGCCGATGCGCTCACACGTGCAAAAGAAGAATCAAATCTTGCATTTGTCGTGCTATATATTCAGAATTATGGCGGCACGGTGTACGCTGCGGGTGCGGTGCATGAGCTGATCATGAAATTTCGCAATGAGACCAAAAAACCCGTCTATGTTTACGTTCCCGGGAATATCTATTCGGCGGCGTACTGGATTGCCACTGCTGGCGATAGTATCACCGCGCATCCGCTCGCAGAGGTGGGAAATATTGGCGTCAGGAAGACAAGCATATATAAATGTCGGATGGGAAAGCGTATTGGTGTCGACGATGAGACGATCAGTACCGGCCCCGAAAAAACTTCCGGATCCGAATGGCAGTGCCCCAACCCTTACGAGCAAAAGACGGAACAGCACATTGTTGATACGTTGTTCGATCAATTCCTTTTAGCCGTCGCCGAGGGCAGAAAAATTCCCTTTGCGCAACTGAAACGTGAAGCAAGACTCCCGGGAAGTCGCACGAGCGGTGCATCATTTGTTGCCGGTGCCGTGGAAGATGGGAAAGTGGTTCGTGGAGATGCGTATCGTCTCGGCTTAATCGATGATGTCCTTTCCTATGATGCGTTCTTGCAAAAACATGCCGAGGAATTAGCGAATAATGAAGAGGTACATTATCGCGATGTTAAGTTTATCGTCTACGATCAGCGTAAGGTTGATAATACACCAAAGGAAAAATCGCCGACTTTTCACCTCTTCGATTTTCCGTTTACTCCATAATGATAAATGCCAGCAGCACTGTTGGCATTTTTTTTGTGTCTTTTTGCATGCGCTTTGACTTATGTACACTTCCCCATAGAATGAACAATGGTCATGTACATTGTTTTTATGGGAGAAATATATGGACACGCGAATTCATCGTCCGCAGTCGTTCGTCATATGGCTCAGTTGTCTCGTTGTCCTTGCGCTCAGTGCCATTTGTGGAACGTTGATACTCAGACATTTTCATGAGATTGAAGTCCGCGAATCACTGGTGCGACAAGAGGAGGTAAAGCGACAACGTGAAATATGGAAGTGGGGAAATTCGGTATTTGCGCATATCGAATTCATCCGCAATACCGCACTCGACAATATTTCCGATGAAGAATTTCAGAAGCGTATCGTTTGTGCCATGTATCAAATTGATGACTGGTCCAAGTGTTTGAAACGTGGAGAATATGAGGCAACACAGAAGGAGCGTGTCGGTGAATATGTCGGCATCGGGATCTTTGTTCGCCCTGTACCACTCGGCGCAGAGGTGCTCGATGTGCAACCCGGATCTCCGGCAGAGCACGCAGGATTGAGACGCAAGGATATCATTACCGATGAGATTGATAATGACAAAAAGATCGCACTTTCCGGAAATCAAAAACCTGAAGATATTCTTCGTGGCACACTTGGTTCTTCGGTAACGCTTTCGGTGCTTCGCAGTGGCAAGCCGCTTTCCCCGCTCACTATTCGTCCCGCAAAGACCAAGGTCGTCAGTGTTGATCGTGTTGAACGCACAAGCGAAGGCATCGGGTATCTGCACATTCGCTTTTTTGTTCGCGCCGGTGAAACGCGGACAAGTACCGACATGCTTCATGCAATTGACGAGCTGTCAAAAAAAGAAAAACTCTCCGGACTCATTATTGATCTGCGCGGTACTCCCGGTGGAGAATCAACGGAAGCAACGGCAATCGCGGATATGTTACTCACGGAGGGTGTCATTATGCATGTGCGGAATAAGAAAGGAATGCTCCCGCCACTTTATGTGAAACCCAAAGTGCATGATGTCGTGGACGGTGCACCGATCGTACTTCTCGTGGATGGCGATACTGCCTCGGCAGCCGAGCTTCTTACCGGAGCGCTTGCCGATCGTGTGTATCCCCGCGCCTTTGTAATCGGTGAGAGTCGTACATATGGCAAGGGGGTCATTCAGCATTTGGTGCATCGCCCCGACGGCGATGACGCACTTATTACGGTGCAAGAATTTCTTACTCCCGAAGGGCATACGGTGCACAAAAAAGGAATCATTCCCAATATGATCGTCAAATCCGAAGAGGGTGCTGATGCACAATATGCCGCCGCACTCCTGTATTTAAAAGAACAACGAAAGAAAGAAAAATAACAAGAAGGCACTCGATGAGTGCCTTTTCTCTTCCCGAATTCTCCCTCGCTCACCCGTTGACTTTTTTCTTGAATAGGGAAAGATGGGAAGAGTAGTTCCTCACTATATTTCTTGAGAGGTATCAATGACTCCTCGTAACATTCCCGCGAAGCTCCCTACTGTTTCCATATTACGAAAAACCGCAACCCTTGCACGAAAACGCCTCAAATACTTATTTCAAAACGAAAGAAGTGTGAAAAAACTTCCCAATGCAAAGGCGATGTACACACTCGGCTTGTTGCGTCTTAAGGCAAAGGAATGCTTCGCAATCGTTTTCGCGAATCATATGAAGAAAAATAATATTCATACGGTAGAAGAATTCGCTCATCTGCATTGGATCGGTGAGGATTATCAGGAGGCACTCAAATGGCTCCGTTCTCCAACTGCATTTAATTCCTCGGGTTCAAAAAAAGCTCATGATGAATATCTCCTCAATCTTTGCGGGCTGGAATGGGATCATATGCTACGGAGCTTCGTTCCTTCATCGAAGGAATAGCGCATTGGAAATCGTGCAGAAAAGAAAACCACCGATTATTGTCGGTGGATTTTTTTTACGGAGCGATAAATGATTCAGGAGAAAGATGTGCATGATCATTCCATGAAAGCACCGTCCACCCCTCTTCGTCTTTTGACCATCCGCGCCGTTCTCCATAGTGCAAGATGCCGATGCCCGTGTTGGTAATGCGAAAGTTAAAACAGGACTCCAGTTCATGCGACGTGAGTGCATCCCCGCGTTGTGATATGGCAAGGAACATTGAGTTGAAGACCCCATGAGCAATGACGGCGATATGCGTTTCCGACATGTTGAGTATCTCATTGTGCGCACGGAGCACCCGCTCCTTAAAACGCGCAAAGTGTTCTCCATCTCCATAGACAAAGTCGGGATCGTGGAAATGATTTCGCCCTTCAGTGTGAATTGCTCGCACTTCCGGATCATCAACGTGTTTTCCAATAATTCGCGTGGGATGTTGTCGTTCCACGAATAACGAAGAGCATGTCGGAGTAAGTCCGTGTATTGCCGCAAGCGGTGCCGCAGTTTCTTGCGCCCGATGTGCAGTGCTTGTCACGATGCGTTCAATCGGATAATTGGACAAACGTTTGGCGAGTAATTCCGCCTGAGCACGTCCTCGTTCGGTGAGTATTTCGTCGCTTCCTTGTATCCGTTTTTCCACATTTGATGTTGTCTCTCCGTGCCGAATCAAATAGATAATTTTGTTCATATGTCGAGTACCTCTTGATAATTTTTCCACGTAAGCCGCGGCCCACTGTGTGTACGGTTGTAGGGCTGATCGTAGAAAATATGTTTCCATGTTGGTGTGGCGATTCCGGTGATATTGGGTTTGTCATCAATTAAGATGTCGCCATACACAAGGGTTTTATCGCGCGTAAGTACGATGCGCTCTGTCCATTTTTTTCCGAGATATTTTTCCACCCATGCAAATTTTTCAGGCACACAGTGTTGGTGCTCGCGTTTGGGCGCGGTGCAAATGCGCACATCGTGACCTCGGGCGAGCAGCTCCTCCAAGGCCTCTTTTCCTCCCGCAATGGGTTGTAAGCTTTCAAAAAAACCTTTTTGTAGCGTGATGTCTTCAATGAGTTCGCGATATTCGGATGGATAATTTTTATCCGTGTCATGCTCAGTGAGCATCTCGGTGGGAAGCCAGAATTTTTCGGGATGTGCATTTCTCCAGAGTTCAAGAAAACGCTCTTGATAATTTGCCAGTACGCCGTCTTGGTCGACAAGAATGATGAGAGATTTGTTATTCATGTGTTTTTCCTTTGTTGATAAGTGCACTAAAGATTTTCGATTGAATGATTGCATCATCCACTGCACGGTGGAGAAGTGTGGTAAAGGGAATTCCGACATACACTGCCATGTTTCTCAGTGTCGCATCCTTCCATGCACAGCCTGTTTTTCCTATAAAGTATGCCTTCATGTCGAGCGCGCTATGACCAAACGGATTTTCAATTCCGAATTTTTTGAAATACCATGCGATGAACATCCAATCGAAGGGTGCATTGTTTGCGACGAAGACGGGATTTTTTGACCCTGCAACCTTGCGCACCCAGTCTGCAAAATTACTCAATGCTTCGTACGGGCTTACCGCATCTTTGCGTTTCAGTAATATTGCAATGTTCGCAATATGCATCGCTTTCAGTGTTTTCGTGTCGTAGGAATTCTTGGAGAGCAGTGTTACTTTGCGCATAAATTGTATTTCCTCCGTACCCAGAACGCATGCACCAAGTTCGTATATGCTATACAATCCCGGCACGGGACCTGTCGTTTCGATATCGACCGAAATAAAGCATTCATTCTTCCCCATAAGTTTTCCTTTCAAGGTACTGTTCATCCTTATTGAGGCTACGCCATAATCAATTCGTTGTCTGAATATTTACTCAAACTTGAAAAGATCTTTTTTGCACACCCATAATTATCTTGCAGTTTATTGCTATTTTGGTAAAATAAAGTTGTATAAATTTCGTACAACTTTATGGAACATCAGCAATTTCTTCAAAAATTGGGCTTCACTCCGCATGAAAGCCATGTCTACCTCACACTCCTCTCCCATGGCAAAATGGGAGTTTCCGATATCGCACGAAAGACAGGACTCTATCGCACGGTGATTTATGATGCACTGGGAGGATTGTTGCGCGAAGAGTTGGTGAGCATGTCGCCCAAAGGAAAATATAAAGTCTATGCTGCGGAGTCGCCAAAGAAGCTCGAAAAGAAATTTCTTGAACTTTCCAACCATTTTGATGACGAAATTGTTGCTCTTAGTGCACTCAATAAATCATCGGAAATTGCTCGCCCTGTTGTGAAATATCTTGAAGGACGAAAGGGAATTATTGCAATACATGATGATGTCGTGGAAACTCTTAAAAAGGGTGACACCTATTATCGCTACAGTTCTTCCAATGCACACAGGAATATTGATTTACGCCCACAATATCTTTCAAAAAAATATCGCATTTTACGAGATCAAAAAAAGCTTGAACGGAAAGTAATAACCAACCTACCAAATAAATTGGGGAAGCATCCTCGGCTTGAGCGGGAGATCAAGGTTGTCCCGCCTGATTTTGATCTCTTCGAGTATAGTATTTCCCAGATCATTTATGGTAATAAAGTCGCAGTGATCGACTACAATACCGAAACCGCAGTCGTGATCGAAAATGAAACGATTGCAAAATTTCAGGGCAAAATTTTCGAACTCCTTTTTCGCAAATTATAAAACTATCCCAAACTCGTTGTCGATCGACAACGAGTTTGGGATTGCAAAATATGCGATAAACATTTACGCTCTCATACATGAAGAATAATAAATTTTTATTCTGGGCGACGAGGCACCCAAGGCTTGTCGTGGTTTCAATTTTTCTGATTCTCGATATTGTTATTGCGGCGATTTTTCTGCAACATGGGCGGCACGTGCTCACCGTGGCGTTTTTGAATATCGGTCAAGGTGATGCCGTCTATATTGAAGCGCCAAATGGTAATCAACTGCTCTATGATGCCGGCCCGCCAACGGGGGCAATTTTACGCGAGTTGCATAAGGTCATGCCGTTCGGAGATCGTTCCATTGATGTTGCGGTTTTCTCCCACCCTGACATGGATCATATCGGCGGATTTCTTGATGTATTCAATCATTATAAGGTTGGGGTGCTCCTTGAGCCGGGATCACGTTCTGACAATGGTGTCTGGAGTGAAGCGGAACGGGTGATTGATGCCAAACAGATTCCGCATATTCTTGCACGTCGCGGTATGACGATTGATCTTGGTGGTGGAGTGTTGGCCGACATCCTTTATCCCGATCGTGATATGACAACAATGGAAACAAATGCCTCATCCATCGTACTGCGGATTCACTATGGTGAGACGGCTTTTCTTCTCTCGGGAGATCTTCCGCAGGCGCAAGAGGACTATGTTGTCTCTTTGGATGGTGCGACACTCCATGCACAGGTACTCAAACTCGGGCATCATGGTTCACGTACGTCTTCGAGTGAGGCATGGCTTCAGGCGATTCGCCCCGATGTTGCAGTTATTTCTGCGGGGGAGAATAATCGCTACGGGCATCCGCACAAAGAGGTGCTCAGTCTGCTTGAGCAGTTACATATTCCTTCGTTGACTACGTGGCGTGAAGGAACAATACGCTTTGAAAGTGATGGAACCCGAGTAGCTCATTATTAAAAATAATTTTCATCATGGACAAGTTGCAGATATTTTGATTGGATACGTAAGGACTGTTCAACCTGTTCTCGTTGAGGAGTATGTGATGCAGAGTTCTGATGTAATCTGGTTGTTCCGTGAACATCAAAAGCCGACAAATATCGATCGTCGGAAAGAAATCAGTGCGGCATTTATTGTCGCGATTCATCCGCTCGTACGGAGTCGACACTATGCGGAATCCGAAGTTGCCGTGCGGCAAATTCTCACACGATCGCTTGGCGCGCCTCCTTCAGTTGTCGCACTCTGTGAAAGTGCGCTCATCCAAATTTGCCGCGCATATTCGGATGCGTATACCAAAGAAGCTGATCAGCTGTTGCTCGAACAAATTTGCGGGGGAACATATTTCCCTGCTTCGGGATAATCATTGTTATGTGAATAAAGCTTGTTGCGACAGGCTTTTTTTTGTCCGCACAATAATTTGACAAACACATACTAATCTGGTACCATTTACCTTGTAGTTTTTGTTCTTCAACTTTTTGAAAGGGGACCAATCATGTCCACAAAGGTGCCAATCACTGTGTCCAACACGCAAAAGGTGTTAATTGCTTTTCGCGTTAAAGTATCCGAGATTCCCAAGGATGTTCGCGGGCGAAGTCTCTTCCAAGCCCATGAACGCTCGGGTGGTGGTCAGGCTGCTTCCACCGGCAAGATTATTTTCGGCGGGTATGAAAACCCGAAGCAGAAAAAGGCACTCTTTGATCTGCCTGCACTGCTTGGTCGCGGCTTCCGCGTGAACAATATGTACACCTCTTCAGTGTACAAAGAGCACAAGGTGCGCGAAGATGTTGTGAATATCTGTCTGTGGTTGGAATATCACAAGGGGGCATCACAGGATACCTTGGCCAATGAGTGGGGTGATACCGCCGCGCGATTTATTGTGGAAAAACTTGCGCGTGCGTACAATTCCGCAACAGTGTTCGACAATGGAAACATGATATCGGTTAATCTGATCGATGTCATGAATCCGGAAAAGGAAGCGGATTTTGTTCTTACTCCTCGCTTGGCGCGCAAATCTCAGCATCAAGCACCTCACGCACTTGTTGCCGTTCCTCAAAGCACTCATCCGATTGTGAACTTGCAACCGGATTCGCGCCTCACCGCTTTTGGCGAAGCATTACAAGGTGCATTGGCGCAAAAGCGGTAATGCCTGTTCAATCTTTGAAACGCACTCCTCGGAGTGCGTTTTTTTGTATCAGTGGTGATTTATTTTACCGACCCTCCTTTCAATCGCTCGATTTCTTCTTTCAGTTCAACCATTTTAATTTCTCTGTTGATCATAAATTTGTTGATTTGTTCAAGCTCCACCATTTTTTCGCGCAATTCTTCACTGCGTTGCTGTACCTTCTCCTCCATATTTTCGGAGTATTCGCGTATCTGCTTCGCCATGGTATTGAATGTTCTTGCCACTTCACCAATCTCATTTTCCGATTCAATCGGAACAAGAACATTAAAATTTCCCTTACCGAGTTCTTCCGTTGCATCACGTAACTTTTTTATCGGGGTGATGATGCGCATTGAAAAATATAAACTTACGGCAATGACAAGCAGAACGCTTCCCACAATGATTATCAATGAACGGAATATTCCTTGCACCACCACCGCATATGCTTCGGTTGTCGGTATCTCAATGACGACCGCCCAATCCGGTAATCCCAAGGAAAGATGTGTTGCGATTACTGATGTTCCGAGAATTCCTCGCGAGGTGACTACCGCCGCCTCTGCTTGATCACTCTCACCTTGGATAAATTCACTGACTTCGCTCAGTGTGCGTACATTTTCTCCGCGCAGTACCCGACTCGTATCGGCGAATGCCAAGAGATCGCCATTTTTATTAACGACATAGGCAAGACCGTGCTGTCCCACCTTGATCTCTTCAACAAGTGTCCACATGAATTTGAGATTGACTTCTGCGGCGAGGATGCGATTGCTGTTGCCGAAGAGGTCATTGATAGGAACTGCGAGGAGTACCATCGGTTCACTGGTTGTTTCTTCGATGTATACCGGACTCACATAGACTCCTTTTTGTTTCAGCGTAGTGAGGGCTTTGGGTCCGATGAGTGTGTGGAACTGTCCGGATGCAAAGCGAGAAAGACGCGAACTGCTTATGAGCTCTTGTCCGTCATTGCCCTCGATCGCAATTTGGCGAAAGGAGGGTTCAAGGATGAGGAGTTTATTCAGGGCAATTTGCTGTGCTTCCGGTTGATCAGTCTCGTGACTGCTCAAACTTGCAGTGGTCCTGAGTATACTGAATTTTCCTTCAATAAAACTCCGTACTGTTTTTGCGGCATCTTCAGCACTTAAGAGTTGTTGGCTAAAGATCAGTTGTTGCTGCGTGCGAATGGCAAAATAGAGTTGGAGTCCGCTTGCGAGAAGAAGTGTCGCAAGACTTGTCGCCAAAAATGCGACCGTGATGGTGCGGGTGAGACTGCGAAATTGTTTCTTCTTCTCGTTGGTCATTCTGGATATATTACTGCAGAATTCTGTCGCACTTGTTGCGCTGACTTATTTGCGAATAATATGGTCGACTTTTGTGAGAAATTCTTCAGTCATTGTTAGTCCCAGTGTCTGTGCAAGATCGTAATTGAGATATGATTTCGGTTCTGCGGTTACCACGGGGATGCTTCCGGCGGGCACACCTTTGAAAATTTTATTTGCCAATGCGGCCGCTTGTTTTCCGAAAGCGATATTTTCAGGAAATATTCCAAAGACTGAGGTATAACCACCCATGGTCACATATGCACCGCCAAGAGGAATGTGTTGCTCGGCGGCAAATTTTCCGAGCAAGGGAAATATGTTGGGATCAAGTGTCAGTGGTTCGACGATCATGAAGATTGCGCCGACCTTCGCTCCTTTTACACTTCCGAGTGATGCGAGTTTTGTCGCAATTTCATCGGGCGACGCGGCGGGGAATTCTTCCAAGGTGACCCCGAGTGCTTTGGCTGCGGGTTCAAGGACTGCTAGCTCCGGAGGAATAATAGGGTAGCCTTTGAGGAAGGGGACAAAGAACTTTGTCGCATGAGGAGCCAATTCGTGGAGCATTTCGAGTCGCCTTACTGCGACATCGGGGCCTGCCAAACTTACCCCAGTAATGTTGTTGCCCGGTTCGCGAATACTTTCGATCAGATTGACCCCTTCAATATTTGCAACGAATACGACCGGAATATCCGTTCCCGCTACGGCCGCTTTTGCTTCAAGAGAGGCTTCGGTGGGAAAGACAAATATCATGTCCACCTTATCCGCAACAAATTTTTTTGTTACGGCACGGTAACGCTCTTGATCGATGCCCGATTTTTGCACATCATAGATAATGTTTTTCCCCTCGATATAGCCAAGCTCGGTCATGCCTTCCTTAAAACCATCAACGGTTGTTCCAAAGAAATCCAATCCGGAGAGAATGCCTACGTGGTAAACTTTTTCCGGTACTACCTTTGGGGGACTTCCCAACATCACCCCATTTTTCAATAAAAAACCGATAATGATAATGAGAAAAAGTGCGCCAACCCCCAAGAGAGCTTTTTTGTTCATGCCTTCATTGTAGCGATTTTCCACCCTGTCTACAATCATCATGTGCAAAAAAATCGCCGAAGCGAATTTTTTTAAGAATCGTGATGAGATTGTCTTGAGTGTGCAAATCGAGGACGTGCTACTTGATTTCGAGGTGCTTGTTGCCCTTCAGACAGCGCGTGCAAATTTTAATGCGTCCCCCTCCTGCCGCCTTGGGAAGTGCCGCCCACTGAAGGTTGGGGTATTTACGGGTATTACCGGTAGGATTAAACTTGGTTGCGCGGACGCGGTTGGAATACCGTCCGACAATACGCGTTCCTTTATCACAGATGATGCAGATATTTGTTGATGCCATACGTTTATTGTTGTTCTTTTGAGCACGCGGGTGCTTTAAGGTTTGTGCATCGCATGCTATCATGACACTCACCACTATGCAAGATGTCGACCTCATACAAACACTTTTTTCCATCGCCATACTGATTTTTTCCGTTGTGGCGCATGAAGTTTCCCATGGATATATGGCCCAATACTTGGGGGATCCGACCGCTCGGCTCGCGGGACGATTAACCATAAACCCCTTGAAGCATCTCGATCCCATCGGTTCTTTTGTTGCCCCACTCTTCTCCAAATTTTTCCTCGGGGGAATGATCATCGGATGGGCGAAACCTGTTCCTTATAATCCCTATAATTTACGAGATCAAAAGTGGGGTGATGCAAAGGTTGCACTCGCGGGGCCGCTTACCAACCTCGGAATTGCGTTTGTGTTTGCGATGCTTTTGCGTTTTGGCGGGATGTTTTTTTCTGATGCGATGTGGAGCATTATGAATTTGATTGTCTATATTAATATTATTTTAGCGGTGTTTAATCTTGTGCCCATCCCACCCCTTGATGGTTCCAAGGTGTTGTTAAACGCGCTCCCGTATCGTTACCGCTATATTGGCGAATATCTCGAGCGGTATGCATTGTTTCTTATTCTCTTTTTTGCTTTTTTTCTTTGGCAGTACTTTGCTCCGCTTATCGGCATAATTTACCACCTCTTCATGGGTATACCCCTCTAAGAAGAACCTAAGATGGCCATACTCGGATATAGAATAAGGGGCTGCTTGCCTTTTTGAGCGCTCTATATTAAAGTGGGCCATACCCGTTACTGATTTTCGTTTTAAGTGAGGGATGACGAGTTGGGAACCCATTCCGATGGGTGTCATCCCGCAAGACCTTTTGAGGGATTTTCTGAAATCTCCAAAAGGTGTACAGTACCTGTAAGGTATGTACGCAAAAAGGAAGTGTGCATGGCTGCATTACTTCTGCTTTGAACCGAGAAACGGCAATGGGTTTGTGTGCAACAATATTAAAATCAATTATGCCGACAATCAATCAATTAGTAAAAAAGAGTCGTAAACAAATCGTCCGCAAATCCAAAGCGGTGGCGATGGGTCGCGGCTTCAACTCGATTCAGAATCGTCCGATTTTCTACAACTCACCCTTTAAGCGCGGTGTGTGCACGAAGGTAACAACGATGACTCCGCGTAAGCCAAACTCAGCTATTCGTAAGATCGCCCGTGTGCGCCTCACCAATGGAATGGAAATCACTGCATATATTCCCGGTATGGGACACAAGCTTCAGGAGCACTCGGTGGTTATCGTGCGCGGTGGACGCGTGAAGGACCTCGGTCTTCGCTATCACATTGTGCGCGGACGCCTCGATGCGGCCGGTGTGGAGAAGCGGATGCAGGGACGCTCGCTCTACGGCGCAAAGCGTCCCGAGAAGAAATAATTTTCTTCTCGCGCACTACTCGACGTTCCCGACTCGAATTCGGTCGCCCTACAAAATGTAGGTCTTCCGAATATCTCGTCGGTCCACGTCGTCGTATTGCATCGAGCAGAAAATTATTTCTGGTCTCGATAAAATTATTTAAGAAAGGAGAAAGTTTTTCACGTCATTACTGAAATATAAAAGAGTGCCGGAGTACCGACGACGTGCGGGAAAGACCGGCTCAAAAAAATACTATGCGCAGACCAGTCAAAAATCGCAATATCCGCAAGCCGGATTTAAAATATCAATCAATTGAAGTTTCAACATTGATCAACTACATCATGTTGGACGGCAAGAAAACCATTGCCGAGAAGGTGGTGTACGGTGCGCTTGAGGAAATCAAAAAGTCGCTCAAGGTGGAGGACCCAATGGAAACCTACAAGGAAGCGCTCCGCAATGCAGGACCGCTTATGGAAATCCGCTCCCGCCGCGTTGGTGGTGCAAACTACCAAGTGCCTCGTGAGGTTCGCCCCG
>OBEQ013061854.1_pt1 | contig 24887 bp, 23 predicted proteins | sample 1670901 | NCBI WGS metagenome assembly OBEQ01 (sample SAMEA104232315, study PRJEB22302) | groundwater metagenome | biome: forest; feature: aquifer; material: groundwater | place: USA | collected 2011-08-07 | depth 5.4 m | reverse complement strand
GCCCAAAACGCGCTAGTGTTTTATTCCTCCGCAGAAAGCTGGTTAAAGAATCCCGCAAACCAGGGCATTTTATATGACATCGTGTTTCTTGACCCACCATTTCGACTAAAGTTAATTGAACCTATCTGTCAGTTACTTTCCGACTATAATTTTGTTCATACAGGTTCAAAGATATACATTGAAATGGAGGCAGAAGGGCAGGGACCAACATTGCCATTCCACTGGCAACAAATAAAATCCAAGCAAGCAGGGCAGGTAAGTTATAGCCTTTATGAAGCCAAGCCCTTAGCGGGAGAAGGTCAAGAAGGAGAGAGTCCACCCAATAAATTGCTGTAAGACAACACCACAATGTGTTTACCATCAACCTGTACTTTAAATATGGAAACATTAAAATGAAAAAAGTCGTCTATCCAGGTACTTTTGATCCACTCACCAATGGACATGCTGACCTGGTCGAGCGGGCAGCTAAACTATTTGATAAGGTGGTGGTGGCAATCGCAACGAGCAGTAAAAATACGCTCTTTTCATTGGAAGAAAGAGTCACCTTAACGCGAAAGGTGCTGGCCGATTTACCGAATGTTGAAGTTTGCGGGTTTGATTGTCTTTTGGTAGACCTAGTAAAACAGCAGGGCGCTTCAGCGGTCATTCGTGGACTGCGAGCTGTTTCTGATTTCGAGTATGAATTCCAACTTGCCAACATGAACCGTGCGCTGGCACCGGACATGGAAACTATCTTCCTCACGCCTGCAGATCACCTCTCATTTATTTCGTCTTCACTGGTACGCGAGATTGCTGCATTGGGCGGTGATGTCTCGAAATTTTTACATCCAGAAGCGGCCAAATTAATCACACAGCGTTTTGCTAAAAAACTACCGCAATCTAATTAACATGTTTTTATTAACTCGATACCTGCCTATCTATCTGGGTAGCGTTGTCATATTTCTACTAGCAAGTTTGTATTGCCACGCAAAGGACCTCAGCAAAGAACTGCCACCTGAAGCTGCCTCTGGCTTAACGCAAAAAGTAACGGCCGTAGGCGAAAAGATGATGGCTGTTACTGCGAATAAATATGCCACACAGGTGGCAATGTCGGTGCTAGAGCAGGGGGGCAGCGCTTTAGATGCTGCTATCGCAGCACAGATGATGCTCGGTTTAGTTGAACCCCAATCATCCGGCATTGGGGGAGGGGCCTTCCTCCTTTATTGGGATAATAAACAGAAAACCATTCACTCCTACGATGGGCGAGAAACAGCTCCGCAAGCATTAGCGGAAAACCATTTTCTTGATAACGATTTACAACCGATGAATTTCTTTGACGCCGTGATTGGCGGCCATGCGGTGGGTGTGCCTGGCGTATTAAAAATGTTAGACCTCGCACATCAAGAACACGGCAAGTTACCTTGGGCGAGGTTATTCAAAGAAACGATCACATTGGCCACTAATGGCTTTCCGGTTTCAGCACGATTACACGAGCTTCTTAAATCAACACCCATTGAATACGCTGAGGTCGCTACCAATCCTGACATAAAAAATTACTTCTATTTGCAAGATGGCAATCCAGTCCCGACTGGACACCTCTTGAAGAATTTGTCTTATGCGAAGACCTTACAGACAATCTCAGCAAAAGGTGTCGATGCATTTTATGACGGAGAAATTTCCCAACACATTGTAGAGAGGTTACAAAACGATCCTCATCACAAAAGTTTGATGACGCTTGATGATCTGAAAAATTATCGCGCTATCAAACGCGATGCAGTTTGCGGTGCATACCTCATCTATAAAGTCTGTGGGGCCGCTCCCCCCACTTCGGGTGGCATAACTGTATTGGCGATTCTCGGCATGATAAATCAGTATGATCTGACAAATTATGCAGTGAATTCGGCCCCGCTGATTCATCTTTTTGCCGAGACATCAAAATTGGCATTTGCCGACAGGAATAAATATATTGCTGATCCCGCTTTCGTTAATGTACCGACGCAAGCATTAATTGATGCAGATTATTTAGCACAACGCGCTCAACAGATTGAGCTGAACAAAACAATTGAAGCAAAACCGGGTGCAGTTAAATTATTCGGTGATCGAATTAATTGGGGCGTGTCCAATTCGCCAGAGCTGCCTTCCACCAGTCATTTATCCATTGTCGATCAATGGGGAAATGCCGTTAGCATGACGACAAGTATCGAAACAGCGTTTGGCTCTCGGGTGATGGTGGATGGTTTTTTACTTAATAATCAACTAACGGATTTTGCATTTACGCCGCGTGAAAACAATGAATACATTGCAAACCGTGTACAAGGCGGCAAAAGACCACGCAGCTCCATGTCACCAATTATTGTACTTAATCCCAATAACAGTCTGAGATTAATTGTGGGTTCGCCGGGTGGCGCAAGAATTATTGATTACACGGCAAAAACGATTATCTATTATCTTGCTAAAGATCTTTCTCTAACTGAAGCAGTGGCTGCACCGAATATTGTCGATCGCAACGATAATGTGCTCGAACTGGAAACCGGCTATTTCAACCAAGAACTGATTGATAGTTTGACGAAACTCGGGCACACAGTAAAAGTCACTAATCATACCAGTGGCATAAACACGATAAGCTTCGAACACGGAAAAATTTACGGAGTGGCAGATCCGCGAAGAGAAGGTCTGGCGGCGGGAATTTAATTGACCGAGACGCTGGGAAAGTTATGACTGGCATTTAGTGCAATATACAGTGCTGCGCTGGCCTATTCTAATTTCCTTCAACGGTTTGGTGCAGTTAACACAAGGCTCACCCCCCCGTCCGTAGACTTTAAGTTCTTGTTTAAAATAGCCAGGCTTACCATCGCCGCCGACAAAATTCCGCAGGGTTGTGCCGCCCTGTTTAATAGCCTGCAATAATATAAGTTTGATATTTTCCACTAATAGCTGGTATTTCGCTTTGGAAATTTTACTTGCCATGCCAGAAGGTTTAATGCCAGATAAAAAAAGTGCTTCATTGGCATAAATGTTTCCCACCCCCACCACCACTTTACTGTCCATGATAAAGTTTTTTATCGCGACAGTTCTCTTACGTGATTTTTCAAAAAGATAGTCTGCGGTAAATTCATCAAGTAGCGGCTCTGGGCCTAAATGAATAAGTAATTCGTGACTCAGCACATCTTCATCCGTCCACAAAATAGCGCCGAATCGCCGCGGGTCTGTATAGCGCAGAATGATTCCATCGGCAAAACAGAAATCAACGTGATCGTGTTTTCCCACAATGGAATCTTTAGTGACGATTCGCAAACTGCCCGACATTCCCAGATGCAAAAGCATGGTGCCATTGGTGAATTGAAAAAGAATATACTTGCCTCGCCTTACCAGTTCTGTCGCGGCGCGGTTCTCGATATTTTCACTCAGGCTTTTCGTAATCGGCCAACGCAAGGATGGTTGCCTTATTTCGACTCTGATAATCTTATTGTTCACAACATGCGGTTCAATACCGCGACGCGTTGTTTCTACTTCAGGCAGCTCAGGCATAATCTAATCAACAAGTGGGTTAAATATCGAATTTAATTTATATGTGCAACATAGTTTGTAACAAAAGACTCATCTACAATAAGTTGTGGTCGTATTGCAATAGAAAGTGGAATAGAAAGCCGAGCCGATCGAGAGGACAGCTATGTTACTTGGTGTAGATACAGGAGGAACGTTTACTGATTTTGTGCTGCTCCACAACGGTGAAATTGTCATACACAAAGTACCCTCCACCCCCTCTGCTCCAGAGCAGTCGATTATACAAGGCATTAATGATTTAGGCATCTTAGAAAAAGTTAATGCAGGCAAAGTGGTCATCATTCACGGTAGCACTGTGGCAACCAATGCAGCATTGGAAGGAAAAGGTGTGCGCACCGTTTATGTGGCCAATCGAGGATTAAAAGACATTCTTACTATTGGACGCCAAACACGCGCTGAGCTCTACAATTTAAAACCCGGCCCAAAACCAGTTCCCGTACCCCCAGAATTGTGTTTGGAAACCGGCGGCAGACTGGACGCGCAGGGTAACATTATTGAGCCCTTAACAGATGAAGATATAAAAGAACTTGTAGAACAGATAAATCTATTAAAACCCGACGCAGTCGCCATCAACCTTTTGTTTTCCTTCCTTGATGACAGCATTGAAAAACGCATAGAGGCCGCGATCGACAATAAACTTTTTGTCAGTCGCTCATCCTTTGTTTTGCCTGAATATCGCGAATATGAAAGAGGCATAGCGACCTGGCTGAACGCCTGGCTTGGCCCATTGATCCAAAATTATTTGCAGCAATTGCAAACCATGCTAAATCCATCGCCTGTGACAGTCATGCAATCTTCCGGTGGGACAATTGATGCTCGGCAAGCCGGAAAAAGGGCGGTTAATCTGTTGTTATCCGGTCCAGCAGGTGGCTTGGCCGCGGCAAGATATATGGGGACGTTAAGTGGGATAAATAAGCTTTTGACCTTTGATATGGGCGGCACCTCAACTGATGTTGCGCTGATTGATGGCGATATTAAATTAACAAACGAGGGGCGAATCGGTAATTATCCAGTGGCCGTTCCCATGGTGGATATGCATACCATCGGTGCGGGCGGTGGCTCAATCGCGTATCTCGATCAGGGAGGAATTTTGCAAGTTGGCCCTATGTCAGCAGGAGCATCTCCTGGACCAGCCTGTTATGCAAAAGGCGGCACAAATCCCACGGTAACAGATGCCAATACGGTTTTAGGGCGTTTGCGTCCCGATGCACTTCTAGCAGGAAATATGGCACTTGATATAGAAGCGGCACGCAGCGCAATTCAACAACTCGCAACACCTCTAAGCTTATCCATTGAAGAAACAGCTCTAGGCATTATTACGATTGCCAATGAACATATGACGCAAGCATTGCGTGTTATCTCAGTGCAACGCGGTCACTCGCCAAAGGATTTTCATCTATGTTGTTTTGGTGGTGCTGGAGGATTACATGTCTGCTCACTGGCAAACGATTTGAGTATTGAAAATATTTTTTTGCCGATTCACGGCGGAGTTCTGTCAGCGCTGGGAATGCTGGTGGCACCGCGGGAACGACAGCTTTCAAGAACCCACCAGCGAGTGTTGAGTGACACTTCCGATCAGGAAATTAATAGTTTCCTCGAAGAGCTTGCCATTGCAGGTCAGCAACAGCTGAGCGCTGAAGGAATAGAAAAGCATGCGATACTGTTGCAGCCCAGCATCGACCTCCGTTATCGCGGCCAATCGACCACGCTCAATGTAATTTGGCAAAATATTCAAACTGCGGAAAATGATTTTCATCAAGCCCATCAAAAAAGATATGGGCATCAATTGCAAAATCCTGTTGAACTGGTCAATGTAAGGCAGCGCGTTTACAGCCCTGCAAAACACTTGAATTTTCCGTCACTCAAATGCACTGAACGAGCGCCGAGATCGCAGCAATTAGAACTGTACCGCATCGGTTTAACCCACATCTATAATCGCAACGACTTACACACTGGGTATAGGATTGATGGACCGGCAATTATTCTAGAGAAGACTTCGACCACATTGGTTGAAGCTGGGTGGCAAGTAACTGTGGATGATATCGGTAATTTATTTTTGCGAAAGAAATAAAATCAAATAAGTAGAAAAATAAAAAGCCCGGATAAACCGAGCTTTTGGTAAATTTATTTCTTGGTGAACTAAAATCAAAAATTCGTGTTAAAAATGCAACGTTTGCGTTACTTGATTTTAGCTTCTTTGTACATAACGTGTTTTCTTACAACTGGGTCATATTTTTTGATTTCAAACTTTTCAGACATGGTTCGTTTATTTTTGTCTGTTGTGTAGAAATGACCAGTTCCCGCTGAAGATACGAGTCTAATTTTTTCGCGTGCACCCTTAGCCATAACATTCTCTCTCTGAGCTTACTTACATTATTTATTGCAGAAGAAAGGACCTTGTCGAAAGCAGATATTGATTTTTCACTTTAGTACCCTGTTGAGTACTGCTGCTTGCTGTCAGAGATCGTTCATTCTTCGCACTACTGAAGTATAGATCAAGCCCTATACTTTCTCGCCACGTGCTTTGATTTGTTCTAAAACAGTTTCAATGCCTAACTTATCGATAGTACGCATGCCTTTTGATGAAACACGCAATTTAACAAAGCGTTTTTCAGATTCAAGCCAGAAGCGATGCGTGTGTAAATTTGGCTCAAAGCGGCGGCGTGTTCGATTTTTCGCGTGGGATACATTATTCCCCGTCATGGGGTGCTTACCCGTAACTTGACAAACCTTGGACATTTTCAATCGCCTCTTAAACTGCCCCCTCTTCACGAGGAGAGCGGTATTATAATTGATCAGCTAAATGTGTTTTTTTGTTCAAAAAAAAACACCCTTGTCGCAGAGCTGCGTTTTATACCAAAACCGTCCTAATGGATCAAGAATATGTTGGGATTTCACTATTCTATCTGTGTTTTTTTGGTTTAAAGCATGCCGCGCTCGGCCAGAGAGGTGATTTCACCATCACCGACAACAAAATGATCTAACACCCTAACATCCACCAACTCTAAAGCTTCCACCAGTCGTTTGGTGATGTGCTGATCCGCCTGACTGGGTTCAGCTATCCCAGAGGGATGGTTGTGAGCAAATATCACGGCAGCTGCATTGTGATGCAGAACGCGTTTTACCACTTCTCTTGGATAGATATGGGCAGCATCAATAGTGCCGCTAGAAAGCTCTTCACAAATAATTAATCGATGTTGGCTGTCTAAAAAAAGCCCTACGAACAACTCGTGTGGTTTGCCTTGAAGCTTAGCATATAAAAATTGCTTAACCTGACTAGAATCATTCAACAATTCAGTTCGCTTTAAAGTATCTAACACATTGCGTCGCGCCATCTCCATTACCGCCTGGAGTTGTACGTATTTTGCCAAGCCAAGCCCTTTGTGATTACAAAAATCCACCTGGTTAGCATTGATCATATTCCGCAAGCTGCCAAAACTGACCAATAAATCGCGCGCTAAATCGACGGCGGTTTTACCAGTGACGCCAGTGCGCAAAAAAATTGCCAGCAATTCCGCATCCGAAAGCGCGTGACAACCGAGTGTTATCAATTTTTCTCGTGGACGTTCTTCTATGGGCCAATCTGTAATAGCCATCGTTATCTCCCTGTTGCGGCTATTCCTCAATGGAACCTGTCGAAACAGGTCGCTGACTAATCCTTTACTCAGCGACGGCAATTATACGTCCTGCTTATTTTTTTTCTGTACGATCTCTACCGTTTAACGCTAGGGAGATACGCCATCCTTAATAGAGATAATGCCCCGCAATACGCCTACGTACGCGGTACCATCTTGCCCCAAGGTGATGGGCGCCCAATTATTATTCCAGTTGCGCCCAGTGCCGGTGAGAATTTTAAACTGAGTTTCACCGGTACGAAAATCCACGGCTGTAAAATACCAGGCTTCAACATTGGGATCAGGTTGCTCTTCGCGTGTATAGAGATAAATAAGACCGTTGCCAATAGAAAGTTTAGGCACGGTGGTTTGTGAAGCTTCACTGCTTTCCCAAACCACGTCGCAACCAGAAAGGTCAGGACGGATATCAATACGTGTCAATCCAGATTCTGTCCAAGGATTTGCAAAAGGTGTGGTATAGCCAAAATTATTTTCCACAACCAGGCTATGATCGTAACCAATCAACGAATTCTCGGTGACACTCAAACCTTCCTGAAATATTGGAATAGTACAAACGGTTCTGTCGCCCGTAATGGTGTTTCCTCGTTGATACACGACGATATTCACTCGACCATCCGCATTATCTGTAATAGCCACTAAATCATTTCCCAATAACGTGGGTGTTGTCCCAGAACCCTGGTTAATTGCTCCCGGTTTAGGCGCAGTGCCACGGTCATAGACTTCGCGCCAGGTGTATTCTGGATTCCCTGTAGTGGCATTGGTTTGAAATCTATAGAGCGCGTGATCGGAAACAATAAACACCCCATTTTCAGCCACTGCAGTCGCGTTTTGAACTTCCTCGCCAGCTAATGTAATGGTTTTAACTTCTCCCGATCCAGGATTAACCACACCTACCACGCCTAGCCGAGTTGCAAACCAAATATTGCCATTCCAATCAGGTATCGCGTTAGTTACCCTCGAGCCTGCGGGTAAAAAAGGATTTAAATCGAAGTCTTCATCAATTTGCCAGGTTGGCCCATTTACACCTTCATTTACGCTGAAAATCTGGATATGGCGTGCAGCATTGGCAATTATCGGCCTGTTGTTATTATCGAGGTGAAAATAAGCGCCACCTGAACTGTCGTTAAGTATTTTTTCGATATTGAGGGTTTTATTGGATTCTCGCAGCGGCAAGTTGTGTGTTGCCAAAATATTTAAATTGTTCGGATCGAGTAATACCAGCCGCATATTAAAAAAATCTGTGCACACTGTCATGAGCCGACCTTGAGAATCAAACGTAACCGTTGCACATTCCCCACCTAATAAGCCGAAAGATGCCGAATCTACTTGAGGATTAACACCCAATGGTCCAGCCCAAGGATAGGTTTGAGAAACATACGAATCGCTATGCATGCCATTCATCCCTTGCGGCGCCATAAAAGGGTGTGCAGGAATAGCTACTTCTGGCAGAGGATTTGAGATTGCTGGAGCCCCAATAAAATGCACGGCATCAGCATAAGATGCTGGTAGCGGAATTTCACTGCCGAGTTGGTAACAGCCCGTTTGGGCCAAGGAAAGACCGAGTATTGCTACATATCGTAGACTTGTATTCATCACAGGTTCCCGTTAATTATTATTGTTTTAAATGAAGTAGATTTGTTGTGTAACGACATACTGGCGAAACACAGAGCCATGAGATTACATAACATATCGGACGTTTGTTATATTATCAACCCCTGATCATATTAAATGCGCTAAGTAATTGGAACTATTAATTAAAAAATTTTTACTTTCTTCCATCCTGCATATAGGCTTTAACCCATGTTGTAGTGAATATGTTAAGGATAGCGATCTGGAGCCAAGATTGGATTCAGCACAACAGCTATGCCTTACACCCGCATCTAAATTGCTATTTCCAAAAAATTAAATGTGAGTGCTGATTTTGAAAAAGATTGATCATGACGCGAGACGACAAGAGATCGCCCAGACAGCAGCCCAACTTATCGCGGACCAGGGTATTGATAAGCTCACAGTGCGCTTGATTGCAAAAGGGATGGGGTGTTCGACAGGCGTTCTTTCTCACTACTTCAACAGTAAAGATGATATCGTGTTAGCTGCTCTGCAGTGGGCAAATGAATGGGTTGTTGATACTCTGCTCGGAGAACTCACTGCGCCACGCGATTTAGGCGAGCTGCAGCGTTTATTGACCTCTATTATGCCACTTAACGAAGAATCGGATTTGCGCTGGAGAGTCAGATTAAGTTCCTGGATCTACTCTCTCTCACGGATTGAACTGACGATGGAGCAACGTGAAAGAACCAAAAGTTGGCAAACATTCGTGACCGAATTGCTAATACAATTGCAAACCCAAGGACTCATCTCCACAACTGTCAATGCAGAACTCACGGCAGTAGCATTAACTAATCTCATCATCGGCACTAGCCAGAACATGCTCTTTCTGCCGATGAATGAACGCGCCGATAAATTGCGTAGCATTGAAAACTACATCCAAACTTTGAGAACCCAATAGCACATGCGTTCACTGACCAACAAGAGAATTTTATTAGGCGTCACTGGCGGTATCGCCGCCTATAAGAGCGCCGAACTAATTCGCCGCTTGCAAGATTTGGGCGCCAGTGTTCGAGTAGTCATGACCAAAGCGGCGACTGAATTTATCACGCCGCTGACAATGCAAGCATTGTCAGGTAATCCTGTGCACATGGAAATGTTAGACACCAACGCCGAAGCCGCGATGGGCCACATAGAATTAGCTCGCTGGGCCGACCTCATTTTAGTGGCTCCAGCGACGGCCGATTTTATCGCTAGATTAGCTGGTGGACACGGCAATGATTTATTAACGACGCTTTGTTTGGCAAGCAACGCACGTATCGCTATTGCTCCCGCGATGAATCAGGCCATGTGGCGCAATGAGAGCACCCAAGCGAATGTCTCAACACTCCTTGCTCGGCAAATTAAAATATGTGGGCCTGCCGATGGTTCTCAGGCGTGTGGCGATGTCGGGCCAGGGCGTATGAAAGAGCCAAACGACATCGCTGTATTTGCAGCTCAACTGTTTGAATCCGGAATATTAGCCAGTAAACGGGTGGTAATCACGGCTGGGCCAACCCGAGAAGCCCTCGATCCTGTTCGCTACATTAGCAATCACAGCTCAGGAAAAATGGGTTTCGCCCTCGCGGAAGCCGCTGTTGAAGCTGGCGCGCACACCATTTTAATTGCTGGTCCAGTAAATCTTGCCACGCCACTCCATGCCACCCGAATCGATGTAATTTCGGCGATTGAGATGTATAACGCAGCGCTCGAAGCAATAAAAGATTGCGACATATTTATTGCAGCGGCTGCAGTGGCAGATTATCGTCCACTCCAGCCCCAACTACAAAAAATCAAGAAAGGCTCGAACGATCAATTAAGTATTGAACTCGTCAAAAATCCAGATATTGTCGCCCAAGTTGCCAACTCACCCAACAAACCATTTACCGTAGGATTTGCGGCAGAAACTCAAAATGTGCTCCCTTACGCGCGGGATAAATTGAAATGCAAAAATCTCGACATGATTATCGCCAATGATGTTGCTAATTCAGCTATTGGCTTCAATAGTGACGAAAATGCGGTGACTGTAATCTATCCAGACTCAGAAACTAGCTTCACTCAACGATCAAAAAAACAGCTTGCCACAGCATTGATAGAAGAGATTGCGAAAAAACTAGCGAATCTTAGCTGACCATAAAAATATTTTTCCTTTTCCCTCTCAGGCACAATATTGTTCACTGGTTCAGCGACCAATGCATAGCAGATTTACACCCAACGCGTACTCCTGCGGAATTCACTCGACTGCGCATTAAAGAAATGTTTCCTGTCTATATAACGTTAATCCGACTATCAATGCTACAAAGGCGTTAAATGTTAAAACCGTAATTCACTTAAAGTAGATATAGGTCTAAATTTAATGTATGAAGAATGCAAATTTTCGTTTTCAACCCCCCAAGTGGAAAGCCGGTGAAACTGTTTAAAAAAAAATCTAAAACCGAAGAGATAAATCAACCGGATATTAAGGGTAAAAAGGGCACGCCTCCTCCGGCTAAAGCCGCCCCCGTTTTTATTACCAGCGTTCTGCTGGCATTTCTACTTCCCATAGCGATAGCCGCGTTTTATCTCAACAAGCACTACATTGATGATAACAACTCAACCATAGCGAAAGGTGCTGCCACCTACTACGGTACCTTGCAAGCGAGTACTATTGATTATATTTTGGAAGAGTATAACTTCAGACTGCAGCATATCGCGAAAATGAACGAGCTAAGGATCGCCTTGGCCTCTGCAAAATCTTATTCAGATGCTCCGCTAGTAGAATTCACCCAGCGAATTAACGCGGCATTCCCACACGCTGTAAGCCTGCGATTTATTCCTAAAGATAGTTTAAGCGAGGCGGAGCAAGCAGGTGATTACCCAATTCGTTATGCCGGATTGGATTTAATCCGTCGCACACTACGCGAGAAAAGACCTGAAAGCGAAGCGACAAAATTTGGTGACAACTGGTATGTGGTAATCACACAACCTATTCTAGATTCAAATGAAGAGGCCAACGCGTTAGGTGTTATTTATTTAGTGTTGAATAGCCAGCCGTTTACCAGTCCGCTCGAACATAACAGTAAAGGAATGGGAAATACCCAGCTCACACAGAAATATAGCAACTCCTCTGCGCAGACTATTATTGATGTAGGTAATGGTGAACAAAAAACTTATGCCGTAACGATTCCATCCAGTAATAAAATTTGGACCGTAACCTTCACCCCATCGGATCAATTAGTTTCTCAAATCAGTACGAATAATCAGGCGCTGATCATCGCAATTGCTTCAGCTTGCTTATTTTTTATAGTTGGCACCCTACTCGCTTATTTAAAGTTTTCTAACACTCTGTCAAAAAACTTAACTCTACTTGGTCATTACCTCGAAAATTTAATTGCCGGGAAAATCCAAGAAGAACCTTTATTTGCCTTTCCACAAATTCAACATATTCTTGCAGGTCTTGTTGCCCTTAGACCTCGCTCATCAAGCGAGATCGAGTTTATTCATTCAAACTTCAGTGTAGGAGAAGAACAAAAAGATAAAACGAGCGAAGCTAAAAATAGCCTTACCAACCCGATGTTTCAGAATGATGATATTCTCGATATCGACATGAGTGATGATGACCAAGATTTGCTGGGGCTTGGCGATGATGTCGCGGAGGAGCGAGAAGATCTACCATCAACTCTTTCTCACCCTGCTCACGTGGATAGGATATTCCGTGCGTATGACATTAGAGGCATCGTTGATACTCAACTTACAGAAAGTTACGTATTTCTTATAGGCAAAGCCATCGGCAGCGAAGCCTTAGAGCAACAACAGTCCAGCATAATTGTTGGTTCCGACGCACGTAATTCCAGCCCCATAGTCAGCAGCAAATTAATTCAAGGCATACTGTCAACTGGTTGTAACGTTATTAATATTGGGGTTGTTCCAAGCCCAGTACTTTACTATGCAACCCACACTCTCGAGACGCAATCCGGTGTTATCGTCACAGCCAGCCATAACGCTGCTGAATACAACGGATTTAAAATTATTATCAATGGCAAACCACTCTTCGACAAAGCAATTTCAGCGATCAAAACACGTATAGACAGCGAAAATTTTCATTTCGGCCAGGGCTCTCACACTGAAACTAATGTGGTGCCTGCTTATATCGACAGAATATGTTCCGATGTAGCTTTAGCTGACTCAGTTAAAATTGTGATCGACTGCGGCAACGGTGTAGCCGGAAATATTGCACCGCAATTATTTCAGGAACTGGGGTGCGAAGTAATCCCACTCTATTGTGAACTCGACGGTAATTTCCCTAACCACGCGCCAGATCCCAGCGTACTTTCCAACCTTAACGATCTCATAAACCGTGTATTGAGTGAAAAAGCTGATTTAGGTATTGCGCTTGATGGTGATGGTGATCGTATCGGCGTCGTTTCAGCGAAGGGAAAAATTATAATGCCCGATCGCCTGTTAATGCTTTTTGCAAAAGATATTGTGTCGCGTAATCCAGGTACCGATGTGCTTTTCGACGTAAAATGCACTCGTCGACTCAATTCTATTATCAGCACCTATGGCGGTCGTCCCGTCATGTGGAAAACAGGCCATTCATTTATGAAAGAAAAAATGGCCGAAACAGGCGCTTTACTCGGGGGAGAACTCAGCGGACACATTTTTTTCAAGGAAAGATGGTACGGCTTTGATGATGGATTATATGCTGCTGCAAGATTGCTTGAGATCTTAACTATAAGAGATCAAGACATTGACAGCGTATTTGAAGCATTTCCTGATGATGTCAGCACACCGGAAATTATTGTTGCAGTACCTGATGAGAAAAAATTTGAAATAGTCGCTGCATTGATTGAGGAAGGTGATTTTGGCCAAGGAAAACTAACGACGATAGACGGAGTTCGCATAGATTTCGCCGATGGCTGGGGATTAGTAAGAGCATCCAATACCAACCCAGCTATCACCATGCGCTTTGAAGCTGAAACACAACAAGCATTAGACCGTATTAGGGGTATTATCAATTCACAACTTTTAAAAATCGACGCAACGTTAGCGCTCAAATAATGACGTAAGTTTGTCTTTGATGTGAAGTAACTAAAATCCAAATTTCGCTCCAATAAATACCCATTTCTGCTAAAATTGCGTGCTTATTTCATCTCTAAATAAAGGTTTTTAACATGTCATTGTCTCGTGAGGCTGCCAGCAATATCGCTAACGTTTTAACTGAATCGCTACCCTACATTCAAAGATTCACTGGCAAAACTATCGTGGTTAAATTTGGCGGCAACGCGATGACCGATAGCACCTTACAAAACAGTTTTGCCAGGGACATCGTGCTCATGAAGTTAGTTGGCATGAATCCCATCATTGTCCACGGCGGGGGTCCGCAAATTGGCAGTTTACTGGAAAAACTCAATATAAAGAGCGAGTTTATTAATGGCATGCGAGTAACTGACAGCGCGACCATGAATGTCGTTGAAATGGTATTGGGCGCTACCGTCAATAAAGAAATCGTGAACACGATAAATCACAACGGCGGCAGTGCAATCGGACTTACTGGCAAAGACGGCAGACTAATCCAAGCAAAAAAATTAAAAGTCACTCACCAATCTCCAGAGATGCTTGAACCTGAAATAATTGATATCGGCCAAGTCGGCGAAGTACAACACATCAATAGAAATGTGCTGGATATGCTAATAAACAGCGATTTTATTCCAGTGATAGCGCCTATTGGTGTGGGCGAAGACGGCAGTTCATTCAATATTAACGCCGATCTTGTGGCAGGAAAAATTGCAGAAGAACTAAAGGCTGAAAAGTTAATTCTTCTGACCAACGTAGCCGGCCTGTTAGATAAAGCAGGGAATGTGTTAACCGGGCTAACCACCACGCGAGTCAATGAGCTGATAGCTGACGGTACTATTTATGGCGGTATGCTGCCTAAAATCGAATGTGCACTAAATGCAGTTAAAGCTGGTGTCATCAGCGCGCACATCATCGACGGCCGTGTAGAACACGCAGTTTTGTTAGAAATTTTTACCGATGATGGCGTTGGAACTCTTATATCCAATCAGGCAATACTCTAATTTTTAGCGAAATTGGCCGCTTTAATCACGGATTTAAATACACTTTTAGACATTTTTAAATTGCATGGAATAGAATCCACACCAATCGAACGATATATCCACAGGTTTCAATTAATTTGTATTGCAGCTTACAAGACTTAGAGATACGATTGGTTACTAAGGGTTACCATGATAAGTCTCAAAAAAACTGTATTAAAAAAATAATAAAACCGAATCGAGCAATGATCATAAATGGGATGCCTGGTCGATTTTAGTAAGATGAAAAGCTAATTTAATAATAATAAAGCGGCACACCTACTTAGCCGTCACAATAATTTAGCTTCTCGTTAAAGTCACCGATCATCATACAGAGCATACTTGCGAGTAATCGCGTCTCAAGCCTGCACTGACCTTGTCGATTCCAAAAGCAGTGGCCAAATTATGACTAAATCAATTCAGAAAATTACTCGTCGTCAGCAAATTCTACAGGCACTCGCATATATGTTAGAAGCTAGCCCCGGTGCGAGAATCACAACGTCTGGGTTAGCTAAAGAAGTCGGTGTTTCAGAGGCTGCGTTATACCGTCACTTTCCCAGCAAATCTAAAATGTTTGAGGGTTTAATCGAATACATCGAAGAAACCATATTTACCCGCATTACGAAAATTCTTGCAGAGGAAAGTGATACCACTGAACGCTGTAAACAAATTCTTACCTTATTACTTTCCTTTGCAGAAAAAAATCCTGGCATAAGTCGAATCCTGACGGGAGATGCGTTGGCCGGTGAAACCGATCGCTTAAGAACTCGCGTAGCGCAATTTTACGATCGTCTTGAAACTCAATTAAAACAAGTTCTGCGAGAAGCGGAAGTCAGGAACAGCGAAATTCCAACTATACCCATAACCGTGGCTGCCAATTTGTTACTCTCATCGGCTGAAGGAAAAATTTCACAGTTTGTTCGCAGTGATTTCAAACGCCTGCCTACAGAATACTGGGAAGAGCAGTGGCCCACTTTAATGCACGGCTTCTTCCAGACTGAACTTGAACCAACGTACAATTAACCAATAGACGACAAATAAAGAATTTTAAAATAATTATCGATTCGATAAATGACCAACACAAACTTCGCGGTCATTTATCGATTTGCCTTGAGCGTTTTAAATCGCTCAACAAATCCATCAAATTGTGCCGACGTTTCCTTAATTTCTACTTTGCGTGCCGCAATCAAATTCAGCGTTTCAACTTCATTCTGTTTAAGCGCTTCAATTTTTTCCAAAATATTGCTAGATATTGTCTTGCCGTCACGCTCTAAGTCAGCTGCTTTCGACTGAAAGGAAATAATTTCTTGGCGGGTGCCATTTACGTTTCCCTGCAGAATACTAACCTTACCCTGTAATTCTGTCATTTTTCGTTGTTTGGCGGCACCAATCTCGTCAATCGAGCTGAATCGACGAAGCAGATCATCATCTTTACGTTGCTGTTCTTCATTTGCTAAACGGGACTGTTCAGCTGTTGCGTTCTTTGATGCTTGTAAGGCTAATTCCTCTTTTGTAAGTGCTCTTGGGACCTCGCGGATGAACCTTAGATCATCACCAAGAACTTCATAACCACGGGAAATGAATTCTGCTGGAACCTGTTTGCTATAAACCCAATTGCCGTGGCCATCTTTATAACGATACATATCTCCATAGGAAACCATTGCCATACAGAGCAATAAAATAAATGTTATGAAGTGGAAAATTCGCTGCAACATATTGCTCACTTGAAACTAAACGTATTTAGTAATCGCTAGGGTGATACTCAGACTACTCACTTTAATAATAGTACCAACCCGCCAGTTTTTTCTAACCTCTACACCTGCAACCATAAAGCTATCAATTGTACAAATCACACCATCAAATTTGGCTTCAAGATATCCAGCACATTTGCCATTGTTATAAAAGGCTGCCGTATAACTATTAAACACCATATTGCTGACGATAAACTTTTATCTTCTCGAGCAGATCGGTACCGGTATAGTTTGAATCAATTTCTAAAAAGCCAATAATATCATTTAACGAAACTATGCTGATTACCGGAATATTATAGTCCTTTTCAATCTCCTGGACCGCCGATAATTTTCCCATTCCTCGCTCTTGGCGATTTAAGCCAATCACTACACCGGCTACCTTTGCACCCACCTTATCGATGATGCTTACTACCTCTCTTATCGCTGTGCCTGCAGTAACAACGTCATCAACAATTAAAACTTTGCCTTTCAAAGGCGCGCCTACTAAAGCGCCTCCTTCTCCATGATCTTTTGCTTCTTTGCGATTAAATGCGTAAGGAAAATCACGCCCATATTGTTGGTTTAATGCTGCTGCAGTAACCGCAACTAAAGGAATTCCTTTGTACGCTGGGCCGAACAATATATCAAATTCAACGCCGGATTCGATTATCGCCGCAGCGTAGGCCAACCCAAGTGCTGCCAACGCACCACCAGTGTTGAATTTACCAGCATTGAAAAAGTAGGGGCTCGACCGACCAGATTTGAGGGTAAATTCTCCAAAACACAAGACCTCTCGCTCAATTGCCAATTCGATAAAGCGCTTTTGATATTCTTGCATATCTATCAACCCCAATTATGATCCATTTAACACCTTAGGTTTACCAAATGCTGCTAAGGTCGGGTATCATACACACTCCAAGATTAAGGGGCGAATATGAGAATTATCAGTCTGTGTGTTGACGGCATCAAACAAGCTGCGAAGCGTGGATTCTACGACTGGGTCGTTAATCAAGATGCAGACATCATATGTATCCAGGATATTCGTGCTTGGGAAGGTCAGCTTTACGATCAAGAAAAGATTTTTTTCCCTAAAGAATATCACGGTTATTTTTTCGACGCTGCCGATGAAAATTTCAGCGGTGTCGCAATTTATTGTCGCAAGCCCCCAAAGGCAATCATGACGGGTTTGGGATTTCCAACTGCAGACTTAGAAGGTCGTTATATCCAAGCCGACTACGATGAAATCAGCATAGGTTCCATTCTCGCACCATGTGCTACAGAACAGACCCAGTCCCAAGAACACAAAATTGAATTTTTTGATGACCTGCAGGCGCATTTAAACAAAATAACCCGCAAGCGAAGGGAATATGTTATCTGCGGTAATTGGAATATGGCGCACACAAAAAAGGATGTGCAGAATTGGGAGACCAACCAAAATAATTCCGGTTTCCTACCGCACGAACGGCAATGGATGGATCAGCTTTATAATCAACTTGGCTATGTCGATGCTTTCCGCCACTGCACCTTGGATGGAGACGAGTACACATGGTGGCCAAGTGGAACACACGGTGAAGGTGAGGGCTGGAGAGTAGATACTCAAGTAGTATCGGGGGGATTTAGGCAGCGTGTGGAATATGCGTCCATATATAAAAATCAGGCATTTTCCAGTCATGCCCCAGTAATCGTCGACTATGATTATGAGCTGTAAAGGTTGAATCCCAGAGTGGGATGACAGTACGCTTAATACTGCACCCACTGACTAATGCGCTTGAGCCGCCCTTTCTTTGTTACACTCAAATAATCGCACTTAATTTATTTTGTCTTAAAATTATTTACCTATCCAAAATATTCCGCTGCAGAGCAATTAACTCTTTGATGCCTTTTTCAGCGAGCGCCAACATTGCAGCCAACTCAGTGTGAGCAAATGGCACGCCCTCAGCAGTTCCTTGTATTTCAACAAAACCACCGCTTTCAACCATGACGACATTCATGTCTGTCTCAGCTTTAGAGTCTTCCAGATAATCAAGATCAAGCACAGGCACACCTTGGTAAATTCCAACCGAAATAGAAGCCACTAATTCACGCAGCGGATTTTTCTGTATTATCTTTTTGTCCAGTAGAGTCTGGATAGCATCTGCCATAGCGACACAGGCTCCCGTAATTGAAGCAGTGCGGGTCCCGCCGTCTGCTTGAATCACATCGCAATCAATGACAATCGTATTTTCTCCGAGTTTTCCTAGATCTATGGCAGCTCGCAATGAACGGCCAATCAAACGTTGGATTTCGACCGTACGCCCGCCCTGCTTACCTCTTGCCGCCTCACGATCCATCCGTGATCCGGTTGAGCGAGGTAGCATGCCGTATTCAGCAGTAACCCAGCCCTGCCCACTGCCTTTTAAAAACCGCGGCACCGAATTATCCACACTGGCTGTACAAATTACTTTCGTATCACCAAACTCAACCAAAACTGATCCTTCGGCATGTTTCGTATAATGTCGTGTGATATTCACCGGGCGTAACTGATCTGGATGGCGTTCGCTGGATCTCTGCATGAAAACTACCTATGATTTTTTATTAAATTTAAGCTGGGTGTGGATTATAGCTGCAAATTGGTTTTGAAAGCGTATAACACAAGAAAAGTATCGAATAACAAGGTAATATTTAATGATCTGTCCAATTAAGAGTGGTCAATTTCTATGTTAAACAGCATGACAGCATTCGCCCGAGCCGATGCAAAAAATGATATTGGCACATTTACGTGGGAGATCAGATCGGTAAATCATCGCTATTTAGAACCCAGTTTTCGGATGCCGGAAACAATGCGAGAACTGGAATCAGACCTTAGAGATATCCTCAGAAAATATATTGCTCGAGGAAAATTAGAGTGCCAGTTGCGAGTCCAATTCAGCGCCCTGCAAAATAATTCTTTTCAATTTGATGAAGTATTAACGAAACAAATTGTCCTGGCGGCGGAAAAGATCCAAAAACAAACGACAAACTTTGCCGGGATTAATCCGCTTGAAGTTCTGCAATGGCCCGGTGTTTTACAAGAAGCCGAAATAGACAACAAAGCCATACATCAAACGGTATTAACACTCTTTCAAGACACCCTCAAAAAGCTCAGCGACGGACGCCAGCGTGAAGGTGCTGAACTTAAAATCTTTATCGAGCAGAAAATTGAAAGTATCGCGAATATTGTTGTCCTGGTACGCGGCAAAATGCCCACAATTTTGAGCGCCCAACGGCAGAAAATTTTCGATCGTCTTGCAGAAGCTACCGAAGCACTGGATCCCAATCGACTAGAGCAAGAAATGGTCTTCATCGCTCAAAAATCTGATGTCGAAGAAGAGCTAGATCGTTTAGCCACGCACGCCAGTGAGGTAAAACGCATCCTCGCTGATAATAAAGAGCCCGTAGGACGCCGTCTCGATTTTCTAATGCAGGAGTTAAATCGCGAGGCCAATACGTTATCATCAAAATCTATTGTGACTGATACTACCCAAGCAGCGGTGGAACTTAAGGTTCTTATTGAACAGATGCGTGAACAGGTCCAAAATATTGAGTGAAGTTGCGTTCTTGTGATGGAATAAAACACTTTATTCTTTTTTAACCTAGTACTTTTTAAACCTAGTACTATCGATATTAAGTAGGTTGCCATGGCTCACAAAGGTACGCTTTATACCATTTCTGCTCCATCTGGAGCGGGCAAGACAAGTTTAGTGAATGCCCTGGTAAAAGATGCTAATGATGTCCTAGTTTCAGTTTCTCACACCACTCGAAAAATAAGACCTGGTGAAGTCGATGGCGTGAATTATCATTTTGTCCCGCTCGCAGAATTCAACGATATGCTAGCCAAAAATGCATTTCTAGAATATGCGGAAGTGTTCGGCAATTGGTATGGCACATCGCGCGCATGGGTGGACGGGCAACTGCTCAACGGGCATGACGTGATACTCGAAATAGATTGGCAAGGCGCACAGCAAATTAAACAAATTGTGCCTGAGTGTGTAAGCGTATTCATTCTGCCGCCCTCCAAAGCAACCTTATTAGATAGACTTAAATCGCGCGCGCAGGATTCAGAGGAGTCGATTAAAAAACGTCATCAAGAAGCGGTTACTGAAATGAATCATTATCATGAAGCAGATTTTTTAGTGATCAATGATAATTTTGAAAATGCTCTCCACGACCTTCAATCGATAGTTTCCTCGGTGCGCCTCAGATTAGAAAATCAACAAGAAAAGTACAACGAACTGTTGAAGAATCTCCTGGCTCCTTGATCAATAATCGCCATCTTTCAATAATCGAGCGACTTTGAACAATGTACTCGCGCTGAAGCGCACTGAAATAGTAATTTCTTTACTCCAAAGTATTGTTACAACAGTCTATTATTAGTTAGACTGTGTGGCTGCTAGTTAATCTAGCGCCGTCTTAACATGCCCTGACACCCTCACATCGTGTGCTTAATCATCTAGCAAGCTGAGTTAGTGTTAGAGCGATGAGTAATTGTTCACAATATCAGATGGATTAAACATGGCTCGAGTAACCGTAGAAGATTGTTTACATAATGTTAAAAACCGATTTGAATTAGTCATGGTGGCAAGTAAAAGAGCGCGCCAGCTAGCGACTGGAGGAAAAGATCCTCGTGTGCCTTGGGAGAACGACAAGCCAACGGTAGTCGCTCTACGCGAAATTGAAGAGGGCCATATCGATGCCAGCATCTTAAATGAATCCCATCACGCCGAACCACCGATAAAAATCGCACCATTCTCGAATATTCCGACGTCTACCGCTATTTCGATGGATGATGACGACGATTAAATTGTTTGGTCTGCAATAACCAATGCCTTTAATGAGATTATTGAGACCAAGTATTGAGACGGTCGTAGAAACTAGGCACCGAACGTTAGCAGAAAGTTGTAGGGAAAAATCAAAACTACTTTCTGCTAAAATTTAACAAGGCAGCGAAAGAAAGGAGGCGCACTGTTGCTCACAATTGAGACGCTAGCAGATAAGGTCTCCGAATACCTCGAACCCCCACAAGTCAACTTCGTTAAGCGGGCTTATTTTTACGCTGAACAAGCGCATGACGGACAGATGCGTCGCAGCGGAGAACCCTACGTCACTCATCCTCTTGCGGTGGCAGATATCCTTGCCGATATGCACCTGGACCATCAAAGCCTCATGGCGGCAATGCTGCATGATGTGATTGAAGACACCGGTATTTCGCGCGAAGCCCTGGAAGAGCAGTTCGGTGAGTCAGTGGCTTATCTGGTCGATGGCGTCAGTAAACTTACTCAAATAGAATTTGGTTCTCGCGCGGAAAAACAAGCGGAAAATTTCCAAAAGATGGCGCTCGCGATGGCCAAAGACATCCGTGTCATTTTGGTTAAATTGGCCGATCGACTCCACAATATGCGCACACTCGGCGTTTTGCATGCCGATAAGCGTCGCCGCATTGCCAAAGAAACCTTAGAAATTTATGCGCCGATTTCCAATCGCCTGGGCATGAACAACATGCGGATCGAATTTGAAGATCTCGGCTTTGCTGCGCTCTATCCGATGCGTTCACGGCGAATAAAAGCTGCGGTTAAAAAATCCCGTGGTAACCGCACCGAGATCGTGGAAAAAATTCAACAAGCTATCACCGATGCGTTAAAAGAAGAGAATATTGAGGGCCGCGTTATTGGCAGAGAAAAACATCTCTATAGTATCTATCAAAAAATGCTGGTAAAACGCAAATCATTCGCCAATATCATGGATGTTTATGCCTTCCGCATTGTGCTCCAATCGGTCGATGACTGTTACCGCGTGCTGGGCATAATCCACAATCTGTATAAACCGGTGGCCGGCCAATTCAAAGACTATATTGCGGTTCCCAAAGCCAATGGCTATCAATCGCTACACACCGTGTTGTTCGGCATGCACGGTGTACCGATTGAGGTTCAAGTCCGCACGGAAGAAATGAATGAGATGGCCAACAAAGGCATTGCCGCACATTGGCTTTACAAATCAAAAAATGGCGCAGACCCCAATGACAGCCAAGAGCGCGCGCGCCAATGGGTAAAAGGCTTATTGGAATTACAACAGAGCGCCGGCAACTCTCTCGAATTTATCGAAAACGTAAAAATAGATCTATTTCCAGATGAGATTTATGTTTTCACTCCCAAGGGAAATATTTTAGAGCTACCGGCTGGCGCCACGCCGGTAGATTTCGCTTACGCGGTCCATACAGACGTCGGCAACACCTGCGTCGCTTGTCGTATTAATCGACGGCTCCGGCCACTCAGCGAACCCTTGCAAAGCGGCAATACCGTGTCAATCATCACAGCTTCCGGTGCACAACCCAATCCAGCCTGGCTCAATTTTGTGATCTCCGGCAAAGCCCGCAGCGCTATTCGACATTACTTAAAGAATCAACGTCACAGTGAATCAATTGCGCTGGGTAAACGTCTGCTCAACAAAGCGCTGATGTCCATCGATAGTAAATACGAAGATATCGGTGACGATCAGAAAGAGGATTTTGTGAGAGAAAATGATGAAACCAGTTTCGATCACGTGCTTGAAGACATTGGGCTGGGCAATCGACTGGCGTACTCTGTCGCTAAACGTCTATTGCCTGATTTTACTGAACCTAAAGAAGAAACTAGCTCGGATCGCACGCCGTTAATTATCGAAGACGCCGAAGGCATGATGATTAGCTTTGCAAAATGTTGTTATCCGTTACCCGGTGATCCTATTGCATGCCATATGAGTACCGGCAGGGGAATCGTCGTGCATCGCGATGATTGTAAAAACCTGGCGGAATTTGAAGACAACCCAGAAAAATTTTTACCGGTTAACTGGTCGCAAAATGTCGAGGGTGAATTCCTCGTCGAGCTACACCTCGAGCTGGAGAATAAACGCGGCATTGTAGCCATTCTCGCCTCTAAGATTGCCGATCAGCATTCCAATATCGAAAAAATCAGTTTAGAAGAACGCGACGCAAAAGTTAGCATCGCTCACGTGTTGTTGTATGTCACCAGCCGAGTACACTTAGCCAATATCATGCGGCGCATCAAAACAGTAAAAGCCGTCACCAAAATCACCCGCGCGAAAAACTAATCATTCATTTGATTCGAGGAATTTTTCCATGACCAATCGAGCCTATATTCAAACAGAAAATGCGCCCCAGGCAATTGGCACCTATTCCCAGGCAGTGAAAGTGAATAAAACCGTGTATATGTCCGGCCAAATCGCTTTGGACCCAAAAACAATGCAGCTGGTGGACTCTTCGATTGAAGCGCAGATCACCCAGGTATTTGATAATCTTTCGGCTGTGGCCATTGCAGCGGGTGGCACTCTGCAGCATGTGGTGAAGCTTAATATCTATATGACAGACCTTGCGCATTTCGCGACGGTAAACAGCATCATGGCGACCTATTTTGTCGCGCCCTATCCCGCTAGAGCGGCCATTGGTGTAGCGCAACTGCCAAAGAATGCTGCTATCGAAATGGATGCCATCATGGTAATTTAGGTCAGCAGTGGAAACCACCTCGGAATACGCAACCAATATCACTCAAAAAACCCAGCTTGGACAACTGCCCATTACACGACTTAAAGGGGTGGGCGATCAACTCGGGCAAAAACTCAATAAACTTGGGATCAATACCGTTCAAGATCTGCTATTTCATCTTCCGCTGCGCTATATCGATCGAACCCATATCACGCCCATTGGAGCAATTTTACTAAACAGTATGGTGGTGATTGAAGGAGAAGTGAAATCCTGTGAAATTACCTTTGGGCGACGACGCAGCCTGCAGTGCAAATTGCAGGATGGCAGTGGTCTTATCACGCTACGGTTTTTTCACTTTTCAAATGCACAGAAACAAAATCTGACGCCTGGGACGAGGATTCGCTGTTTTGGCGAAGCCAAACGTGGCACCACAGGTTTAGAGATTTATCATCCGGAATATCGACGAGTTGATCCAAATCATCCCTTACCCGTCGAAGAAGCACTGACACCGATTTATCCCTCTAGCGAAAAGCTTACCCAAACACGCTGGCGCGGCTTAATGCTGCAAGCTCTCGAATTATTAAAAAAGGGTGCGCTTGAAGAACTCTTACCAGCACAAATTCGCGAGAGCCTCGACCAAGTCACCCTTGAAGAAGCGCTAATTTATTTACACAGTCCACCGCCAGATGCGCCTATTTATCTACTTAAAGAAGGTATTCATCCCTATCAACAGCGATTAGCGTTCGAAGAACTGCTAGCGCATCAGTTGAGTCTGCTCAAACTGCGCATGCTGATACAGCAGCACGGTGGCTTAATGCTGCCTGTC
>OBEQ011599968.1_pt1 | contig 24894 bp, 23 predicted proteins | sample 1670901 | NCBI WGS metagenome assembly OBEQ01 (sample SAMEA104232315, study PRJEB22302) | groundwater metagenome | biome: forest; feature: aquifer; material: groundwater | place: USA | collected 2011-08-07 | depth 5.4 m | reverse complement strand
TTGTATTCTGTTTCATTTTTTGATGGAAGTTCATACATTGCATCTGTTAAAATTGCTTCACAAATTGATCTAAGTCCTCTTGCTCCAAGTTTAAAATCAATCGCTTTGTTGACAATGTAATCTAATACATCTCCTTCAAAACTTAATTTAATGCCATCAATTTCAAATAAACGAACATATTGTTTAACGAGTGCATTTTTGGGTTCTGTCATAATACGTTTTAAACTTTTAGCATCTAAAGGTTCAAGGTAAGTTAATACGGGGAATCGACCTATTAATTCAGGAATAAGACCAAAAGTCTTAATGTCTGTTGGGTTAATGTATTTTAAGAAATTATCACCATCAATTCTTTCTTCTTCTTTGTTGGTGAATCCGATTGCTTTTTTATTTATTCTTCGAGCAATTAATTTTTCTATTCCATCAAAAGCGCCTCCGCAAATAAACAATATGTTTTTAGTGTCTACTTGAATCATTTTTTGTTCAGGATGTTTTCTACCTCCTTGCGGTGGTACGTTGACAATTGAACCCTCCAATAATTTTAGTAATGCTTGTTGAACTCCTTCTCCTGAAACATCTCTTGTAATTGAAGGGTTGTCGCTTTTTCGAGCTATTTTATCAATTTCATCAATAAAGACAATTCCATTTTGTGCAGCATCAACATTGTAATCTGCTGTTTGAAGTAATCTTGAAAGTATACTTTCGACATCTTCACCTACGTATCCTGCTTCTGTTAAAACGGTTGCATCAGCTATGCAAAATGGAACGTTAAGCATTTTTGCAATTGTTTTAGCTAATAAAGTTTTACCTGTCCCAGTTCTTCCTACCAGTATAACATTTGATTTTTCAATTTCAACATCATCTTTTACGGGAGGTTGGTTTAACCTTTTATAGTGATTGTAAACAGCTACAGAAAGTGTTTTTTTAGCATCCTCTTGCCCAATTACGTATTCGTCTAATTTTGCTTTTATTTCTGTTGGTTTTAAGACGTTTACAGTAACTGATTTTGTTTTTTTCTTAACTAAATCTTCTTCTAAAATTATTGAATTTGCTTGCGTGATACAACTTTCACAGATGTGACCTGTTACACCAGCAATTAACATTTGAACTTCATTTCTTTGTCTTCCGCAGAATGAACACCCTGATTCTTTTTTAGCCATGATTTTGATTACGAAAAAAGTCATTCATCGATTGATAAATGACTTTTTATTTATTTAATATTTTAATTATTTAGGATTTCTCAATAAAATTTCATCAATCATTCCATATTCTTTAGCTTCTTCAGCAGTCATCCAATAATCACGATCTGAATCTGCCCAAACTTTTTCATACGATTGTTTTGAGTGAGACGCTATGATTTCGTATAATTCTTTTTTCAATTTTTGAATTTCTCGAGCAGTAATTTCAATGTCAGAAGCTTGTCCTTGAGCACCTCCTAAAGGTTGGTGAATCATGACTCTTGAGTGTTTTAAAGCAGATCTTTTTCCTTCTGCACCTGCACACATTAAAACCGCTCCCATTGAAGCAGCCATGCCTGTGCAAATTGTTGCCACGTCAGGTTTAATGTATTGCATTGTATCATAAATACCTAATCCTGCATAAACAGAACCTCCAGGTGAATTTAAATATATTTGAATATCTTTTTTCGAGTCAGCTGATTCTAAAAACAATAATTGAGCATTCACAATATTTGCAACTTGGTCATTTATTCCTGTTCCTAAAAAGATAATTCTGTCCATCATCAATCTTGAAAAAACATCCATTTGTGTCATGTTCATTTGACGTTCTTCAATGATATAAGGAGTAATAGAGGACTCAATATAGTGCTCAACATGCATGCTATTTAGCCCCATGTGTTTTGTTGCGTATTTTTTAAATTCATTATTATCAAACATAATCTTAAGAGTTTTCTTTTGTTATGTTGTAAAGATAAAAGCAAAGTTTAGATTTACAATTTATTTTTTGATAAAAACTCAAAAAAAGAGCATTATTTTTTTTCTTTTAATACATCAAGCTTAATTCAATTCATTTAAGGCATTTGTATTTCTCAATCCATTCTTTATTTTGTACATCTCCTAATATTTTCCAGAGGTTGGTATCTAAGAAAAAATCGGAATCAATATGACCTACGCCATAGTTGTTATATAGAAATAATTCTTGACTTAAAGAAGGATTGAATTGTTTATTACTCCAACCGCTCCCTTTTGTAACGTCTAATGGATTTTTTTCAAAATGTAACTTCCATAATGAGTCTATAGGTACGCAATATGTGTAGTCTTTTAAAGTAAATGAATCTTTTAGAACACCTCAAGGATATTTATGTTCTTCAAAATAGTTTTTTCTTGTAGGATTGTAAATGCTTGGCCAGTGACCAGATGCTATTTTTATAAATTCAGTTTCAGTAATTACTTTTAAATGCGTATGTGTTCGACCATTATCTATGTATGCTATAAAAGTTGTTAGTGAGCCTGTTGATTGAAAAGAAACTTTTACACCAAATGCAGCATGAGGCTGATTTACTAACATAAAAGAGCCAGTTATCATCCAACATAAAACGAGTAGCATTTTCATTGTTTCAATAATTTATTATTTAAATTATTGGTTCTTTAACGGATAGATTTAAAAGAAGTTACCTTTTTATAAAATTCAGACTTTTAAATATTTTTTTTGTTTATTAAAAGTTATTATTTGTGTAGGTGTGACACAAAAATTCAAAGTAATATCTTCTTTATTTAAATCATCAATTATTTCTATTTCTTCAAATAAATTAAGACCAATGAATAGACATTCAGGGTTACATTTACTTAAAAATCGATCGTAAAATCCTTTTCCATATCCAACTCTATTGCCAAATTTATCAATTGTTAATAATGGAACAAACACAATGTCAAATTCTTCAGGTTGAATTAGATCACCTGATTTAGGCTCTGGTATTCCAAATGAATTAATTTCTAATTGAGCAATGGAATCAAATTTTATATGTGTCAAATTATTTGTTTTGAAATCTGATTTTGGGGTTGCGACTAATTGACTTATTTTTTTAATTTCTTCTAAAAATGGAAAAGTATTGATTTCATTTAGTTTTTCAATGGTTAAAAAAAGACTAATTTTTTTATTTTTCAGTGTAAAATTTGAATTAATCAATTCAAAAATCATCATTGATTTTTGATGAATTTCACTTTTAGAAAATTCTTTTCGCCTCTTAATATATATGGATCTTAGTTTGTCTTTTTTCATTTCAAGCTTTATTTTTTAACATATTTTTAATTGATGAACGTTAATTCACAATTAATTATCTATAATTACATCTATTTTATTATGTAAATTTAAATGTTTTAGTTAGTTTTGAATTATATCTTACATAGATATACTATATTATTGTTGATGATTGGCTTGTTTTTATTGTTTAAGTTGATGTTTATCAGTGTTTTGAATTTAATGTTTCTTTACTTATGAAAATTATAAATCTGATTATTTTATTTTCTATTATTTCAGTTTTACACTCTTTTGGACAAGAAGATTCTGTACTTGTTGAAGATATTTATGTTGAACCGATTGAAGAAATTGAAACTTTCGGAGGTACTCGTATTATAAATGGACATTCAGTTGAAACATTAGGAAAAGGAGTTTTAGAATTTAGAATCGAGCATCGTTTTGGTGATATTGCAGGAAATGGAGGAGGAGTTCAAACTTTATATGGTTTTGATCAGTCTACAGATATTCGTTTTGGTTTTGAATATGGAATAACAGATAAATTTATGATCGGCATTGGTAGAAGTAAAGGAACATCTTCACTTGGAATTACAGGTTCTCCTTATAGTGCTTTGTTGGATGGTTTTTTTAAATACCGTTTATTATCTCAAAAAGAGGGTGAATCTCCTTTCTCAATCGCTTTTCTTGGAACGACAAGTTATACCTATATGAAAGCCTCTACTGATTCAGCAAGTGTTTCTCATTTTCCAAAAGATATTTATCGATTTTCCTATTGTTCTCAGTTAAATATTGCTCGTAAGTTTGGAGAGAAATTAAGTCTTGCTGTTATGCCAACAATGGTATATCGAAATTATGTTGCATCCAATGATGTAAATGCTCTTTTTTCTTTAGGAGGGGCTTTTCGCTACGCTATTAATTCAAAAGTTGGAATAATAGTTGAATATTATCAAAATTTTCAGAGTGAAACCGTTCGAACGACAAATACAAATAGTTTAGGAGTTGCTTTTGAGTGGATTACTTTTGGTCATAATTTTACAGTTAATTTAACCAATTCAGTTGGATTTGGAGAAACTCAATTTATTCCTTACACATTTCAAGATTGGTCAAAAGGGCAATTTAGACTGGGTTTCTGTATTGGAAGAAAATACATGAGGGAATAATCATTAATTTAAAAAAATATTATGAAAAGGCAACTGTTATTTTTTTGTTTTATTGGAGTTATTTCTGCTAAGCTTCTTTTAGTTTCTTGTGCAAAAGAAAAAGTTCCAGTTCCTGTTGTTGTTGATTTTTTAACGGCAGATTGTCCCGATACCATTTTTTATTCAACTCAAATTAAACCGTTTGTTGATATAAATTGCGCAACCTCAAATTGTCATAGTACAGCGGTTCATCAAGGAGGATATGATTTAACGAATCATGAGAATGTTTCTACCAATGTTGACATAATAATGCAATCGATGGATCCAAATTCTGGATTAAGTCTAATGCCTCAAGGTATGCCAGTTGTTGCTGATTCCGTTATTAAAATGTTTAATTGCTGGAAAAATCAAGGTAAATTAAATAATTAAATTAAAAAGTAATACCATGAAAAAAATATTTTATCCTTTAGTTGCAGGAGTTCTTTTATTCACATCTGCTTTTATATCAACGGTTTCTACAGACTGGAAAATTAATCCTGGTTTTTCAATAAAATTTATAAGCAAAGATCCTTCAGGAATTTTTAAAGAATTTACCGGTACAATTAAATTTGATGAAACAGATTTAGCGACATCAAAATTTGATTTATCGATTCCTGTATCGTCCATTAGCACTGGAAATGGAATGATGAATAAAAAATCTCAAATTGAAGAATGGTTTAATGCAGCTAAATTCCCTACAATTACTTTCGTATCTACTAAAATTGAAAAATCTACAACAGGATATTCCATTTCTGGTAATTTAAAAATGAAAGGCACTTCTAAAGCTGTTAAAATTCCTGTGGTTTACACTCATTCAGGTGAAACTGCTAAATTTACTGGTACTTTCAATGTGAAACGGTCAGATTATAAAATTGGACATACAAGCGATGCTGTTCCTGATATAATGAAAATTGAATTTAGTGTACCTGTTTCTAAAAAATAATTATATGTTAAAGAAATCTTTATTATTAGGTGTTTCGTCTGGTGTTTTATCTGGAGTTGCTTCTGTTATCTTTGCTGTAGTTTACAAAGAAACGATGTTCACCGATTTTTCTCCCGTAGTTTCTACTATGAATTTGATGGGAGCATGTGTGTTTGGATGCGTTTTAGCCTCAATTGGTTATGTTGGAATTATGAAGTTTTTACCCAAAAGTGGAAATATTGTATTCAATTTGATTTTTACATTATTGACTTTTGTGAGTATCATAATTCCTATAGCTTATAAATTCCCTCCAGAATTAGATGTTCCTGGTATTGATGAAATTACCATGCTTTTCATCCCTTTTGCGATGACGTTGCATTTCTTTCCTGCATTAGTTTGGTTTACTTTAAAGCCAATTTTCATCAAGTCTTAAATTTTGCTAATATTTATTAATTAAAACCAAACAAATGAAAAAAAACTACATTATTCTATCTGCGATCATTTTATCTGCAGGTGTTTTTTCTTTCCAAAAAAGTGGAAGTGAGAAAATAGGTAAATTAACGATGAAACATAATTTATATCTTGGTGGTGTAAGTGCTGCAACTGGAAATTATGCTGGTGCACCAGGTGATAACAATTGTACTTTCTGTCATACTGGATCAACTCTGTCCGGAAGTTCAATTAACACAATTGTTTTTGCTTCAGGAATGGATCCTGTTACATCTTATGAGCCTGGACAAACATACAATATTGCCTTAACAATGACGCCGAATCCAACAAAAAAAGGATTCCAAGCTGTTGCGATGAATTCTTCTAACCAAATAGTTGGAACATTTGGAACGGTTACTATGGGCGGAGCTACTGTTGTTGGAAATAGAGCTACTCACACTAGCTCAAGTAATACAAGTTCTAATTCAGTTTGGGCTTGGTCATGGACAGCTCCGTCAACTGATCAAGGAGATGTTACTTTGTATGTTGCTACTATGTCTGCAAATAATAACGGAGGAACAAGTGGAGATTTAATTTATTTATCACAACATATAATTGGAAGTTCTGCAGGTATAAAAGAAGTGATAGAAGATAAATACAATTTTTCATCTGGATATTCTTCATCAAACAATGCAGTTGTAATGGACTTTAATTCATTAGTAGCTGGAGAGATGTATTTTAATTTAGTTGATTTAAATGGACGTTCAGTTTTCACTTATAAAATGGGGACTTCTTCAATTGGTTCAAATCATGAAAAAATTGCTTTACCTGAAGAATTGAAAAATGGAATGTACGTTGTAAATATGTTTGTAAATAACAATGCAATGTCTCAAAAAATAATGATTCAAAAATAATTTTTTAGACTCAAGACATAAAGAAATAAGATTTTAAGACTTAGTATAAATTAAATTTTGAAGTTCCGATTACTTTAGTAGTGATCGGAATTTTTAGATTTTAAGATTCTTTAAATCTTTTGTCTTATAATCTTGAGTCTGTTCTATATCCCCAACCTTCTATTTACTAGCCCATTTACTTTTTTAAATAATTGAAAAGGCGAATATGTTCTCCATTCTAATTCTTCTAATTCTCCTCCTAGCACAAAATAATTATCGATATTGATTCGTTGAAATTCATTAATGACGTGTTCATGAAAATTGACAGCGGCAATCCAACCATCTTCTATTTCGTCGAACCATTCTTCATAATAACAATCGTCTGAATAATGAAAATTTAAAACATTTTCACCTATTAAAATATATTTATTGATTCCTAGATTCATCATTGATTCAATGATGTCTCGTTTGAGCGTCATAATATCATTTTCAATTGCATCGTTCCATTCCCCAATTAATTCAATAATAGCAAAACCATCTTCGTAATCAACAAATAATATTTTTAAAAATAGAGTAGGAGAACCCATTGAATCCCATTGAGGATGTATATAGAAATTGTAGATAGAATTATGAAATTCAAATTCACTATATTCTTGATTGTAAAATGGAGAAGAAGGATCGTCAGAAGCGATATAATAATTTCTCCACTCAAAAAAAGGTTCTACTAAATGCATACGTCAAATTTAATTTAAGTTTGGATAATTATCTCATTTTTGATAAAAATTATTGATTATATTTACATAACTAATTTAGGGTATTTTGTAAATGCCCTTTTACTAATTTATACACATTGATTATGAAAATTAAGTATTTTTTTATTTTAATAAGTTCTCTTTTTTTATTTTACTCCTGTAGTAATAATGGTAATCGTGAATTAAAAGATTATGTTTCTGCTTTTATACATGAAAATCAATCTATTGTGTTTTTTGGTAAAACGGATTTAAATTCGATTTTAAATAAAGCAGCTTATAAAAGTATTCCAATGATTGGAAGTAGAATTGAGGATGAATTAAAATCAATGGATCAATGTATTGGAGTTAAAACACCTATTTATTTTGCTGTAGAAGGTCCTTTTTCTACAAATGCTATTCCTGAAGCTTTTTATGGATTTATTGATGTGAAAAATGCAGATTCTTTGGTTTCTAATATCACAAAAAAAGGATATGATTTTGAAAAAGAAGGTGATATGAGTTATACATCTTTTGGTGAATTGACATTAGGAGTGAAAAATAATTTAGCAATTTTGATTTCTAAATCCAAAAATGGCGAAATTAAAGATGTTTTAGAGAAAGCTTTTGAAATGGCTAATGGTGATGTATCTGAAGGTAAAATGGCTGAAATTCTTGAGGCAAAAGGTGATTTGGTTCTAGGTGTAAATATTGAATCAATGTATTCTACTTCTGATACACAATTAGCAAAACTGAAGGATTCTAAGAAAAAAGAATTAAAAGAAATGGTATCCGGTTCATATACTCAAACGACAGTTAAATTTGAAAATGGAGCAGCAATAATTCAAACAAAAAATTATTTTTCAGAAGCATTGAAAAAAAGGTTGTTTTTAAAATCGAATTCTAAAGCTGATATTGTTGGTAAATTAGGACATGGAAATGCAACATTAGGTTTTTCTATGAATTTTGATATGGATAAATTTCAACAATTAATCAATGATTTTGCACCAGAAGCATTAGCTGAATTAAGTGATAAGTTTGGTATGTCAGGTGGTTTAATGTTGTTAGGTGAAAATCCATTAGTAGGTGTAAGTAATGGACAATTAGGTTTTGTGATGGTCGGAGATTTAAAAGGAGAGCAAATGACTCCTGATTTTAATGCTTACATTGGTTTGAATAAAAATGGTAAATCTTTGGCTGAAATAATGACAAATCAATTTTTAACAGGTGGTAATATGATTTTGAATATAACAAATAAAGAATTCTGTTGCTATTCTTCTTCTGCTTTTACCCCTTTAACAGGTCAGAAATTGTCTATTCCAGTAGGTTGTGAAAATTTCGGAAAAAAAGCGATTACTGGATTTATAAATTTGGATGGAAAAGATCTCTCCTCATTTGATTTTGAAGGGGGAGCTAAAATTATTAATATTATAAAGTATATCAATTTTGAAGTTGATGAAGAAGGTTCTTTAATTTATATAAAGTCGAAAAAAGGGAAAGAAAATATATTAAAAGAATCGTTGGATTTTTTAATTAAAGAATTGATGAATTAAAGTAGGCTTTTTAGAAAGTTAGTTCGGCCAAATGTAATTTGATTATGTTTGGCTTTTTTATTAATTTAAAATTAATTGTATGTTAGCAAAAGAAAAATGGAATAAGCTTAGTTCAGAAGAAGAACGAATAATACTCTTGAAAGGAACTGAAATGTCATTTATTGGTGAATACACAAGTTGCAAAGATAATGGAGTTTATGTTTGCCGGCAATGTGAAGCTGAATTATACCGTTCAACCGATAAATTTGATTCTGGTTGTGGATGGCCTTCTTTTGATGATCAAATTGGAAATGCTGTAAAACATGTTATGGATAAAGATGGCTCTAGAACCGAGATAGTGTGTTCTAATTGCGAAGGACATTTAGGACATGTTTTTATAGGAGAAAGTTTTACAGAAAAGAATACTCGGCATTGTGTGAACTCAATTTCACTAAAATTTATTGAAAAAGAATAATTCTCAAATTTAATGAATAACAAAAAAGGCTATTTGAACAATCAAATAGCCTTTTGTATTTATTTTGATAAATTTATTTTGTTGGTGCTACTTCAGGTGTTACGATTGGAGCTGGAGCTGAAGAAGGTGTTGCAGTAGGATCAAATGACATATCCAATATTCTAGCTTCCGTTCTTCTGTTTAATTGATGCAATAATTCAAATTTAACTTTGTCAGTTTTTTCAAAAGAATTGATGTATGCTTCTGTTAGAATAACCGTTTCTCCTGTTGCTGGATCTACCCATTTACCAGGTATGTTTTCACCTTTTCCAACCGCTACTAATCTTCTTGGGTCAATTCCTTTTTCAGTAACTAGGTAATTAACACATTCTTTTGCTCTATTTTCAGAAAGTAATTGATTTGCGGGTACTTTACCTCTACTATCTGTATGAGAACTTAATTCTAATACCATTCCTGGATATTTCGTTAAAAGATCGTAAACATAATTTAATGAATCTTTTGAGTTAATTGTTGAGTCTACTAATAATGACCACTTATTGAAAGGATATCTAACTTCTGGTAATCTGATAGGATCAGGTGGATTTATAGGAGCTAATTCTAATTCGTAAATGAAACTTTGACTATTTGTTAATCCTGAAGTTGAGAATTTAGCACCTGTTTTATTTTCATAATATCCTTCTTTGCTGATCGATATTGCAAAATCAAGGTTTTCTAAAATCATTCTATCTCCATTTGGTTTTTTATCCCAAAAGATAGAACCATCTTTTCTAGTATAGCCTTCCCAACTATTCGTTGCATCTGCTCCAGTAACCGTTATTTTTACATCTGAAATTTTCACATTCTTTTTTCCAACTTCACTAATAATAACTTTTAAATCGAATAGATAGGGAGGAATGTCATAAGAATAAATATCTGCATCATTTTCAGCTCCTCCATTTGCATTTTTTCTTTCTGAAGTAAAGTATCCTTTTTTAGCTGTATATTCTATTAAAGAGTAGTCATTATTTTCAGAATTGATAGGATACCCCATGTTTTTTGGATTTTCCCATTTATTCTGATCCCCTACTTTTGAAGCAACAAAAATATCTAAACCACCTAATCCAACAATTCCATCAGAAGCAAAGTATAAATTTCCATTTTTAGCGTATGTAGGAAACATTTCATTACCAGCAGTGTTTATTTCTGGTCCCATATTTACAGGAATTGACCAAGTTTCTGTTTTCTTTTCATAGTTTGTGTACCATAAATCTCTTCCTCCAAAACCACCTGGAAGATCAGAAACAAAAATCAAGAATTTTCCATCTGGAGAAATACAAGGATGACCAACTGTAATAGTGTCATTTTGAGTCAAAAGTATTTTTTTAGGATCTCCCCATTCATTTTTACCTTTTAGTTCAGACATCCAAATTTCACATCCAAGATTTTTCTTTTTAATGTTTGGACAACGAGTAAAAAACATTGATTTAAATTTTTGATCAAAACAAACGGTTCCTTCGTTGTCAATTGTGTTAATATTTTCACCAGTGATTAATGTTGGTTCACCCCAATTTCCTTTTGCATCAATATTCGATACCCATATATCCATATATACATCTCCCGATCTTGAATCGATTCTAGAATTTGTTTCTCCTGTAACACCCGATCTGCTTGAACTAAAGTACATTTGAGTTGTTTTAGTATCTCCAAACATTGGAGACATATCAAATCCTGTTTTGTTTAATGAGGTTTGCGTTTGAATGACATGTAGTGTTTTGTCTTCTTTCATATCATTTACTGCATTACAAGAAGCGATTCCAATTTCTCCTTTTGTATCATTTGGATTCGCTATAATTGCAAGATTTTTATATAAGGTATAATTTTTAATTGCTTTTTCTAAATCACCTAACATTCGAAGCATTTCTCCGTTGTAAAAATAAACCAATGGTTCAATTTCAAAATAATCTAAATCGATAGCTCTATTATACCATTCAATTGCATCTTTAAACATTTCAGTATGTCTAAAACTTTCTGCAATTTTGAATGCCATTTCAGATTTTTTAATTTTAGTTTTAGGACCTTTTTTGGCTAACTTATTATAAGCAGCAATTAATTCTGGAACACCTGTACTATAGTTTTGTCCAGTAAATTTTGCTTCAGCTTTAACCACGCTCGTTTGTGAAAAAGTTACTAAGTTGTAACTTAAAAAGGTTAATAAAAAAAATAATCTATATTTCATAACTATGTTTTATTACATAAATGGACGACGAAGTAACATATAATTTTTATAAAAAACAATTTTTCTTAAATTTTCTGTTGTTTTTTATAATTAATAACACTTAATTTTATTTAAAAAAAATGGTAATAATTTTGTTTTTGTTTTATTTTTAAATTTCAACTTTTAACATTAACTTTCAATTGTATAAGTTCTCCATTTCTGAAGTATTTTTTCAAAGCCTTCAACTAATTCAGAATCAAATTGTAACATCTCTCCAGTGTGCGGATGCTTGAAACCTAACGTCTTTGCATGCAAGGCTTGACCTGGAATTAAATCGAAACAATTTTCAATAAATTTTTTATATTTAGTATGTGTTGTTCCTCTCACTATTTTATCACCTCCATATTCATTATCGTTAAATAATGGATGTCCGATGTATTTTAGATGCGCTCTAATTTGATGTGTTCTTCCTGTTTCTAATTTACATTCAATTAATGTAACAAGTCCAAATCTTTCAAGAACTTTATAATGAGTAACGGCATGTTTTCCGTAATCGCCATCAGGAAATACAGTCATAACTTTTCTGTTTTTTAAAGATCGACCTATATTACCTGTTACAGTTCCATTATCTTCTTCAATATTTCCCCATACCAAGGCGTTGTATCTTCTTTCTGTAGTTCTGTCAGCAAATTGTTTCGCTAAATGTGATAAAGCAAATTCCGTTTTTGCTATTACCATTAATCCTGTTGTGTTTTTATCTAATCGATGAACTAATCCAGGTCTTCCAAAATAATCTTGAATTCTATAAGGTAAATTATCAAAATGATATACCATTGCATTGACTAAAGTTCCAGTATAATTCCCGTATCCAGGATGTACGACCATGTTAGAAGGTTTGTGAACAATTGCCAAGTATTCGTCTTCGTATTCTATATTGATAGGGATGTTTTCAGCAATTAATTCAATTTCCCTTACAGGATAAGGCATAACAATTGAAATTTCATCACCTGGTTTTACTCTGTAATTTGGTTTTATAGCTGTTTTATTTACTAAAACATTACCGTTTTTAGCAGCAAATTGAATTTTGTTACGTGATGTATTTGGTAATCGATCTAATAAAAATTTATCAATTCTTAATATTTCTTGTCCAGGATCTACTTTGAAATTATAATGTTCAAATAATTCGTCTTCTCCATTCTCTTCATTGTCAATATCTTCGAATTCTTCTTGCATCAGTTTTTTATAACTTTGTAAATTTTATTATTAGAATCTTTTGATTTAAAAAGGTAGACCCCTTCTGGATAATTTGATAAATCAATTTCCAATTCATATGTAGAGATTAGAAATGTTCCTTGAAGTGTATATATGTCAAATCCTTCATAACTAGGAGAAGTATTTTTGACATTTATTTTTCCTGAAGAAGGATTAGGGAAAAGAGACATTTCTGAATCATTTATTACTTTTTCAGCTATATTTAATTCATTATCCATTGCTGTTGAAAAAACAGGGCGCATCATAACTGATCCTTCAATTTGTGAAATATTCCAAGTACCACCTGAATTATTGCTGTAAAAATTATTACTATTATTTACAATGTTTTTATCAAATCCAATATTTAATCGTTGAGAATCAAATTGTTTCCATCCAATGTAAAATGCACCATTAGTTTTCACTTTTAAATTTTCATGAAAGTAATAAGTATGAAATCCATTATTGGTTGTTGGATAAATTGGAGTTCTAGGAAAGAAGGTTTCATCTTGATAAATTATTTCTCCTGGTACACCATTGTTATCATTCCAAACTGTTAAAAGAAATAATTTATTAGAAACATCAGTAGCAGCTTCAACAAAATTTGTCATTATACCGATTAATGAATCAGATTCATACGGAATAAATTTCACAGCTAATTCTGATTGAGTTCCAGTGCATCCATAAGCTGCTTCAGCAGACCCATCATCATAACTGTAATAATTTCCAAAATATTGAGTACTGAATGTTGAATCATTTTGATTGAAGTTTGGGAATTGAGAAGCAGCAGTCCCGATTATATCGAATGAAGCTTTGGTGCCTGATTTATTTTCATCAAAATGGTAACCTAATGAAAGATCGTGAAGAGTTGAATAAATTGTTCTAGGAGCATAATTTAATTCGTTATTTGCTAAAGAATTTCCAGTGATTGTAAAAGAACTTTCAGGTAAATTGTTATATTCAATATTAATTTTCCCAGGTGTTGAATTATTTTCAGGAACATTACTACCGTTTCGAATTACAAGATTGACATTCGAAGACATTTTTCCAGTAAAATTATTTTTATAATGATCCCATGGAACGGATGTGTACTTATTTAATAGTGTTGTGATTGGATATACCCAAGCGTAATCTTTGAAAAGAGTATCTTGTTTTCCGGATAAAGTTCTAAGATTTACATAGTCTAAATTAAACACATCAAAATCTCCAGATAATTGGCCGTAATTTTTGAATCTAAATTGAAATCCCTTTTTAAAATACTGTATGTTTTTTATGCAGATATGACCAACTTTAAATTCTGTAATAGTTGAACCTTTAGCACTCCAAATCCACATCCATTCATCTAAATCTTTTGCGTAAAACTCCAATACTAATGAGTCGTTCGGATCTGGAGTTTCACCATAGCCTCCAGATTGGTATAAAAAACTTAAATAGATGGAATCGCTTGCTGTATTTAATGAAAGATCAATTGGTTTGGAAGTTAAATAATCACCATAATTTGTATTTAATGATCCTACTTGGTATGGATGCCCATATTCATCTAAACCATCGAAAGAAGCGACTCCTATAGACCAAGGGTTTTTAGCGAATCTGTAATTGTGGTAAGCATTGTTGTCTAACCATAATTTGTCGGGATCAAGTATGTTTGCAAAGAATTGTGTAGCTGAATCTTGAGTTATATCAGGTGAAGTAATCCAAATGGTGTCTGAAATGTCATCAGGATTTTCAAGAGAATCATAAATATAGTAGGGAGGATAAACAGTTGTAGTTACATAATTCACAGGATAGGAACTTAAACTTCCAATTTTAATAGTACTAGAAGGTAAAGGAGTGTCAGTATGTGTTAAATGATCACTACTGTAAATTCTTCTAAATGTAATTTGTGATGTATAGGTTGAATCAACAGGTAATTGAATACCAGTTATATTACTTAGTAAGTGAAATTTTTCAAGTGATGTAACTCCAGGATCTGTAAAATTTGAATTGTATTGTTGGAATTTATTTTTACTAAATTCGTCAAAAACAGGAAGGTTTAATGTATCGGTATAATATATAAATGTACTGTCAAACGAACTTGTATTTGATTTTTCATTCTGTTTAATAAATTGATTGTGATTTTTTACAATATATGGATTTGAAGTCATTGGACCTACCTCTTCTCCTTGTGAGAGAATTTTTCCAATTGAAAAAATAAGAAAAGAGATAAATAATGTTATTTTCATAAATACTTGTTTAACACGAATTATGTAATTCAGTTTTTAGATCAATTAAATAATAAGTATTAAACTGAATTTTTTTAAAATTATTGTATTAATTACTTATTAATTTTGAATTGGTTCATTCGTTTTTAAAATGGGGTGTCGCAAAAACACTCACTCTAGTTCCTGAAGGAGATAATACCCCTTCTATAAATTCAGGTGTTTGTTCATTGATTCTTGCTGATAACGAATCTTCACTGGTTAAACAATCTGGACAAATGAAACCAAAATCTAAATTGGAAATGTTTGAAATACTATCTCGAGCTGCAGAAATTGTTAAGCCATATAAATTCGGAATTTGAACTGGTTCTCCTCCCTCATTTCTACCTATAATTAATAAAATGACAGATCCAATTTGAATTTTTTGACCTTCTTTAATGATACTTCCTTTGTATTTTTGGAAAAGAATTGCTCCGTCCGCTTCACTTGAAGTTTGATATTCAATTTTATACTTTAAACCTCTGTTTTTAAGAACTTGTAAAGCGAATCTTTCGGATTTATTAATCAAACTCGGCATTTCTACTAAGTCCGTTTTTTTCGAAATTCTTAATCGAATTATTCTATCTTCTTTTACGTAAACATCTGAAAAAGATGTGGATATTGGGTCTTGTTCAAGAATTGTACCTTCAGGTTTTTTAGGATCATATTTAGATTCAATTACTTTATATTGAAGATCGTTTTCCTCAAGCAGAGCTTGAATACTATTTATATTTTTTCCAATTAAATTTGGAACTTTTATCTTTTGTCCGTGATTAGTATAACTATCCAAATAAACAATAACAAAACTCACAACAATGATGTAAGATAATATTAGGATACCAAACCGTTTTACAAAATGTTTACTCCAAATGAAGTCTAGAATTTTTTTTACTAATTGCATGTGTACATCAAATCTAACAACAAATATAAGGAAATTAAGAAATGAGTATTACAATTTAACACTCATTTCTAAAAATATATTTTTTAAGGATTAAAAATTTGGTGTTAATTGATGGTTTCTGTAGAAATCATCAATATATTTTACTGCTTCGTCAGCTGTATCAACCAATGCAAACAAATTTAAATCAGTTGGTGAAATATTACTTTCGTCTTCCAACATCACTTTTTTAATCCAGTCTAAAAGCCCTGCCCAATAAGCTTTTCCAACTAATACAACTGGACGATTATTTATTTTTTTTGTTTGAATTAATGTCATTGCTTCAAACATTTCATCCAATGTTCCAAATCCTCCAGGCATTACAACAAACGCTTGTGAATATTTAACAAAAATTACTTTACGAACAAAAAAGTAATCGAATTCTAAATTATGTTCTGCATCAATATAAGGGTTATGGTTTTGTTCAAAAGGTAAATCAATATTTAATCCAACTGATTTCCCTCCTGTTTCTTGTGCACCTTTATTGGCAGCCTCCATAATACCAGGACCTCCACCTGTGATAACGCCATAGCCTGATGTAGCTAGTTTAGAAGCAATTTCAACTGTGAGACTATAGTATTTATTATCAGGTGTTGTTCGAGCCGAACCAAATATTGATACACATGGACCTATTTTAGACATTCTTTCGTACCCTTCAACAAATTCAGACATAATTTTAAAAATGGCCCAACTGTCGTTTGTTTTAATCTCTGTCCAATCCCTTCTCGTTGTATTCATGATTATATTTTTTAATTTTCTTTTTAATTTTTGATGTGTTCTTATAAGAACTGCTCTAACAAATTAGTGTTTTTTGCATATTTGTTAAATTTAAGATAAAAACTCAATAAATGATGTTTTAGTACTTTTTATTTAACGATTTTTTTTTAATTTATTAAATTCTATTATCTTCGGAATGATGAAGAGGATATATTCTTTACTTTTATTATTATTCGTGTCCCAATTTACTGCTTCACAGGTGAATTTTTTTAAAAAATCTGACAGCTTAAATTGGAAGCGAAGTATTTCTGTGTCAACTGGTATTGGATTGGCTTGGGGGGGAAGTACAATTGGACTGTCAAGTATTTGGTATGCTCATTCTCCGAGTTCTAAATTTCATACATTTAATGATTCTCGAAATTGGCTACAAATGGATAAATTAGGTCATTTTTATTCAGCAAATAAATTAAGTTTTTTTTCAAGTGATTTATTTAAATGGTCTGGAGTTGGTAAACGGAAATCAATTATATTAGGATCTTTTATAAGTTTAGGTTATCAAACAACTTTGGAACTAATGGATGGTACAAGTGATGAATGGGGATTTTCATGGAGCGATATGGTTTCTAATTCTGCAGGTATATTTAGTTATGCTATTCAAGATTTTTATTGGAACGAACAAAAATTTTTATGTAAATTTTCATATAGTCCTACTAAATTTGCTGCAATTCGTCCAACTGTTTTAGGTAGTACTTTTTCAGAACGTTTTTTGAAAGATTATAATGGTCAAACATATTGGATGAGTTTTAGTCCTACTTTGTTTTTTAAATCTTCTAAAATACCTTCTTGGCTATGTCTTTCTGTTGGTTATAGCGTAGATCAGAAATTAGTTGGCAATACAGAAAAATATATAGATGTAAATACAAATATCACTTATTTATCAAAAAGACAGTATATTTTTTCCTTAGATATTGATTTTAGTAAACTTTCTATTAAAAAGGAATGGTTGAGAATAATTGTAAAACAATTTAATTTTATCAAAATTCCTTTTCCAGCTTTGATTTTTTCGAATGGAAAATTTACGAGCTCAGGGTTTTATTTTTAAAAAATAATTCTACATTAAAGTTGACTGTTTAGAAGGGGAAGTTCCATTACTTTTCGAAGATATTTTGAACTTAGGTTTTGTTCTATCGTATTTAAATGATCAATTCTATGACAATCAGTAGCTATTAAATCTATATGGCCAGAATCTACTAATTTTTCAGCTTGTTTTCTTACATCAATACCATAATGACCAAAAAGGGAATTAATATTCAGTTGAATTAACAGTCCTTTTTCTCTCCATTCTTGTGCTTGATCAACAGATCCGTGAAAATAGATATATCTTTCAAAATGAGCAATTACCGGTTTAAATCCTTTTATTCTCATATCATAAAATAAGGATTCTTGATTTTGAGGAGGGGATGAGAATGAAAATTCAATTAAAACATGATTTTTTGAAAACGTTAATAATTCATTAGCTTCTAATTTTGGGAAAAGTGTTTCATCAAAATAATATTCGGCCGCAGCTTCAATTTCAATTGATAAATTGATTCTTTTTAACTCTTCTCTTACTTTTTCTAATCCATTCTGAATTATCTCAGGCGTATTTCTATAAACATCGCTCATAATGTGAGGAGTTGTGATTACTTTATTGTATCCCAATTCCTTAAATTTAATAAGCATCGCAATAGTTTCATCCATTGATTTCGAACCATCATCAATTCCAGGTATTAGATGACTGTGCATATCCGTTTTTAAAACAGATAAATCAACTGGATTACTCGATTGTTTAGAAGAAAATAGATTAGAAAAAAAGCTCATTTATTTTTAATTATACATTTTATCGTAATATTCTTTATAAGATCCGCTTGTGATTTTATCTACCCATTCTTGATTGGATAAATACCAATCCACTGTTTTTTCTAATCCTTCCTCGAATCGAATTGAAGGTTTCCATCCCAATTCTTTTTCAAGTTTTGAAGCATCAATTGCATATCTTGCATCGTGTCCAGCTCTGTCTTTCACATAGGTTATTAATGTCTCGTTTTCACCTGTTGATCTATTTAATTTTTTGTCTAATAATTGGCATAAATAACGAACAAGATCAATATTTGTCCATTCGTTTAATCCTCCAACATTATAAGATTCTCCCAGTTTTCCAGTATGAAAAATCACATCAATTGCACGGGCATGATCTTCAACCCATAGCCAATCACGGATATTTTCACCTTTACCATAAATTGGAATTGGAATTTTATTGACGATATTATGAATAACTAAAGGAATTAATTTCTCAGGAAAATGATGACTGCCGTAATTATTTGAACAGTTAGACATTTTGACTGGGAAATCATACGTATGAAAGAAAGCTCTTACAAAATGATCAGAAGAAGCTTTTGAAGCCGAATATGGACTTCTTGGATCATATGGAGTAGTTTCTTTGAACAAACCTTCATTACCTAAGCTTCCAAATACTTCATCTGTTGATACATGGTGAAAAACATGGTCATTTCCTTTCCAGAAATCTTTTGATTTTTGTAATAAATTTACTGTTCCTACCACGTTCGTCAAAACAAATTCCATCGGACCTTCAATAGATCTATCAACATGAGATTCAGCAGCTAAATGTATTACATCTGTAATGTTGTATTTTTCGAATACTTCAGTAACATCTTTTTCGGAACAAATATCACCTTTTACGAAAGTGTAATTATCTTTATTTTCAATGTCAATTAAATTAGATAAATTACCAGCATAAGTCAATTTATCAAAATTAATAATATTATATTCAGGATATTTATTTACAAATAAACGTACAACATGTGATCCTATAAATCCAGCACCACCAGTAATTAATATGTTCTTTTTAAATTCCATTTAATTTTTTTTTATAAACTCCAGTACTCTAATTTTGAAATTTTATTTTTAAATATCCCTTTTACATCAACAAATACACCTTCTCCATTTTTTAATAATTTGGAGAAATCTCCTTCCTTCATGTTTTTATATTCTTTATGATTAACAGCAACTATAATGGCGTCATAATCATTTGACGTTTTATTAATTAAAGTAACACCATACTCTTTTTCCATTTCTGAAGAAGAAGCATGAGGATCGATTATATCAACTTGAACTTGAAAGGATTTTAATTCATTTATAACATCAATAACTTTTGAGTTTCTAATATCAGAAACATCTTCTTTAAAAGTTGCTCCCATAACTAAAACTTTAGCATCTTGAATATGTTTTCCTTGCGAAATTATTTTTTTTACAGTTTGTTTCGCAATATAAAATCCCATAGAATCATTTACATATCTTCCACTTGTTATTACTTTTGAATGATATCCAGCTTGAGCAGCTTTATGAGTTAAGTAATAAGGATCAACACCTATACAATGTCCACCAACTAATCCAGGTGAAAATTTCAAGAAATTCCATTTTGTGCCAGCAGCTTCTAATACGTCGAAAGTATTTATTTTCAACTTGTTAAATATGATTGAAAGTTCATTCATCAAGGCGATATTTAAATCACGTTGTGTGTTTTCAATTATTTTAGCAGCTTCGGCAACTTTAATTGATGTAGCTCTATGAACACCTGCTTTTACAACCAATTCATAGGTTTTAGCAATCTCTTCAAGTGAAATGTCACAACAACCAGAAACAACTTTTACTACATTTTGAAGTGTATGTTCTTTATCTCCCGGATTAATTCTTTCAGGAGAATAACCTACCATAAAGTCATTTTTAAATTTTAATCCAGATTCAGCTTCTAATACAGGGATACAATCTTCTTCAGTACAACCAGGATATACAGTTGATTCAAAAACAACATAATCTCCTTTTTTTAATACCTTTCCAACTGTTGAACTTGCACCAAGAAGTGGTTTTAAATTAGGTAAATTTGAATTATCAATTGGAGTTGGAACAGCAACAATGAAAAATTGTACATCTTTTAAATCATCTAGTGAAGTCGTAAATTTTATGTCACAACCTTCAAAATCTTGCGAAGTTAATTCATTACTTGGATCAATTTTATTATTCATCAAATCAACTCGATCTTGATTTATATCAAATCCAACAACTTGAATTTTGCGAGCAAATTCTAGTGCAATTGGTAACCCTACATAACCTAAACCGATAACAGCTAGTTTCGCTTCTTTGTTTATTAGTTTTTTATAGATTGAATTGACCATTTCTTATTTTATATTTTTGTTCAATTATTTCAATAACTTTTATTTCTTCTAAATTACATTTGTGTTATTTCTAACTTTTAGTAGACCTTTTGAATAAGATCAGCTCATAACACTTCAGAGAGCATTGTTTTTTAAACAGGCTCTTTAATTATTTTTATGACAAAATTATTTTCTAATCGATAAGTCTCATCGCTTTCAGAACACAAAGCTATACCTTTTGAATCAAATTCTAATCGTTGACCAAATTCACTCATCCAACCAATTTGCCGAGCTGGATTTCCTACTACTAATGCATAGGGAAGAACAGTTTTTGTAACAACTGCTCCAGCTCCAATAAATGCAAATTCACCTATATCATGACCACATACAATTGTCGCATTAGCACCTATACTAGCCCCTTTTCTAACAATTGTTTTTGCGTATTCATTTTTTCGATTAACAGCACTTCTTGGATTTATCACATTAGTGAAAACCATAGAGGGACCTAGAAATACATCATCTTCACATTCAACGCCTGTATACAAAGATACATTGTTTTGAATTTTGACATTTTTTCCCAATTTAACACCTGGAGAAACAACAACATTTTGTCCAATGTTACAGTTTTCTCCCATTTCACAATTGGACATAATATGTGAAAAATGCCAAATTTTAGTTCCTTTTCCGATTATGCAACCTTCATCGATAATCGCCGTTTCATGCGAGAAATATTCCATTATCTAATTATATATTTTTCAAAATCATTGTGTTCTTTCTTTGTTAACTCTTCTTGAGATAAACTTTTGAAATAATCATACGTTATTTTTAAACCTTCAGCTCGACCTACTTTTGGAGACCATCCTAAGAGTTCTTTCGCTTTAGTTATATCTGGTTGTCTTTGTTTAGGGTCGTCCACTGGTAAATCGTGATATACTACTTTTTGATTCGTTCCTGTTAATTTAATAATTTCTTCAGCAAAATCTTTAATCGAAATTTCATCCGGATTTCCAATGTTGACAGGCATTGTATAATCACTGTGTAATAATCTAAAAATACCTTCTACTAAATCATCAACATAACAAAATGCTCTTGTTTGATAACCATCACCAAAAATAGTAATGTCTTCACCTCTTAATGCTTGTCCAATAAATGCAGGTAAAACTCTTCCGTCATTCAATCTCATTTTTGGTCCATACGTATTAAAAATTCGAACAATTCGTGTTTCTATCCCATGGAAAGTATGGTACGCCATTGTAATTGCTTCCTGAAAACGTTTAGCTTCATCATAAACTCCACGTGGTCCAACTGGATTTACATTTCCCCAATATTCTTCAGGTTGTGGATGAACACTTGGGTCGCCGTATACTTCAGATGTTGAGGCTATTAATACACGAGCATTTTTTGCCTTTGCTAATCCCAAACAATTATGAATTCCTAAAGATCCAACTTTTAAGGTTTGAATAGGGATTTTTAAATAATCAATAGGACTTGCAGGTGAAGCAAAATGAAGAATATAATCTAAATTTCCAGGAATATGTATAAATTTTGAAACATCATGATTGTAAAATTCAAAATTTTCAAGTGGAAATAAATGCTCGATGTTTTTTAATCTTCCTGTTATTAAATTATCCATAGCGATAACATGATAATTTTCTTTTACAAAACGATCACATAAATGAGAACCTAAAAATCCTGCAGCACCTGTAATTAAAATACGTTTTCTTTCTTTCATTTATTTTATTTTTTCTGTGTGAACAAAAGGTAGTATAGTCTTTCTTCCTACTGAATTGTAGTAAAAACCTAGATTTTCCATTTGCTCTAATTCGTATATATTTCTACCGTCAAAAATGATTGGATTTTTTAAATTTTTCTTTACTAAATCAAAATCAGGATTTCTAAATGCAGACCATTCCGTTGCTACTAATAAAGCATCTTTACCAATTAATAGGTCGTATTGATTTTCAGAATAGGAGATGGTATCCCCAAATATCGCTTTAACATTTTCCATCGCTTCTGGATCAAAAACTTCAACAGTAGCACCCGCCAAAAGTAAATCATTTATAATGTATAGTGCGGATGCTTCTCTGATGTCATCCGTGTCTGGTTTAAAAGCTAAGCCCCAAATTGCGAAATTCATTCCGGATAAATCTCCAAAATAATTTTTCACTTTGTGAACCATTGTCGTTTTTTGTTTTTCGTTCACATCTAAAACACTTTGGATAATCTCAAAGTTATAACCAACTTGTTTACCACTTTTTAATAAAGCGCTAACGTCTTTAGGAAAACAACTTCCTCCGAAACCAATTCCAGGATATAAAAACTTATGCCCAATTCTTGAATCAGAACCAATTCCTAAACGCACTTTATCTACATCTGCGCCAACCAATTCACAAAAATTTGCAATTTCATTCATGAATGTAATCTTTGTCGCTAAAAAAGCGTTTGCAGCATATTTTGTTAATTCAGCAGATTTTTCATCCATTATAATTAAAGGATGCCCATCATGTATAAACGGTTTATATAATTCAGTCATAATCTTAATTGCTCTTGGATCTTCTGTTCCAACAACAACTCTGTCAGGATTTAAAAAATCATCAACAGCAAAACCTTCTCTTAGGAATTCAGGGTTTGAAACTACAGCAAATTCAACACGAGCGTGTTTTTCAATAGCAGCATGAACTTTATCGGATGTTCCAACAGGTACTGTAGATTTATCGACTATAACTTTGTATTCTTTCATTAGCTTTCCAAGTTGGTCAGCTACACCTAGGACATAACTTAAATCTGCACTTCCGTCTTCTCCAGGAGGTGTAGGCAATGCTAAAAAGATAATTTCTGCAAAATCAATTGCTTCTTCAAGATTGGTCGTGAATTGAATACGTTTCGCTTTGATGTTTCGTTCAAAAATAACATCTAAATGAGGTTCATAAATTGGAACTTCGCCATTACGCATTTTATTTACTTTGATTTCATCAATGTCGACACATAAAACATGATTTCCAGTTTCTGCAAAACAAGTACCAGTTACTAATCCAACATATCCAGTCCCAATTACGGCTATTTTTTTCATTTTAAAATCTTATCGATTAATAAATTCAGCAATTGCTGCACATATTTTATCTAACTGTTCTGTTGTCATTTCAGTATGAATAGGAAGAGAAATCACTCTCTCAGATAACCAATCAGTAATGGGTAATTTTGTGTCTGAACTACCAAAAGATTCAAACATTTTTTGACGATGAGCAGGAATTGGATAATAAATCATCGAAGGAATTTCTTTTTCTGCTAAAAACTCTTTCAAATCATTTCGATCTAAACCTTCTAATTTTATAGTGTATTGGTGAAATACATGTGTCGAATTGTTTGCTCTTTCAGGAATTGAAATTTGAGGATATTTTGAAAAGAAATGATCATAATGAGCAGCTACTTTTCTTCGTGCATCATTGAAATTATTTAATTCTTTTAATTTAATTCTTAAAACAGCAGCTTGAATATTATCTAATCTTGAATTACATCCAACAATGTCATGATGATAGAGTTTACTTTGACCATGATTTGCTATCATTTTTAATTTTACAGCTAATTCATCATCGTTTGTAAACATTGCTCCACCGTCTCCAAAACACCCTAGATTTTTCGAAGGGAAAAAAGAGGTACACCCTATTTGTCCAATAGTTCCTGATTTTACAGTTTTTCCTGTAGATAATGTGTAGTCTGCTCCAATTGCCTGAGCAGTATCTTCAATTACAAAAAGATTGTATTTATTTGCTATTTCCATTATTTCGTTCATAGGTGCGCATTGACCATATAAATGAACAGGAACGATTGCTTTTGTTTTGGGAGTAATAGCAGCTTCAATTTGTGAAGCGTCTAAACAGAACGTGTTTGGATTAACCTCAATAAAAATAGGTTTTAATCCTAGTAAAGCCATAACTTCAGTTGTAGCTATATATGTAAAAGAAGGAGTTATAACTTCGTCTCCA
>OBEQ010944636.1_pt1 | contig 24904 bp, 22 predicted proteins | sample 1670901 | NCBI WGS metagenome assembly OBEQ01 (sample SAMEA104232315, study PRJEB22302) | groundwater metagenome | biome: forest; feature: aquifer; material: groundwater | place: USA | collected 2011-08-07 | depth 5.4 m | reverse complement strand
GTTTCGCACATTTTTCGTATAGCCAAGCAATAGCGTGATCTTGCCCACGTTCATGTATGCGGGCGCGGAGTATGAGTCAAATCCTGTAATGACACCGTCAAGAAGATCATTACCATCGTGGTCGACTACATGCAGGTGTAGCGCTGTTGCGGCCCGGGGTCTTGATTTCCGCCTCTTCCAGGCGCGGGCCCTCTTTGAGTGAGAATCCGGAACCGGGAGTTAAAATGAAAATATACGCCCTCTGCGCCGTCGCGCTTGCGTTCGCCGTGCCGGCTGCGCCCGCCGCCGCGTTCACGTTGCCGGAGGGCACCTATCAGTTGACGGGCTACAACGGGGCGGACGCGACTGAGGCCGCCTACAAGGGACACGTGTTCATCACCCGCACCGGCGCGACCTACTCTTTGGTTTGGAAGATCGGCCAACAGCAGACCCAGAAAGGGGTCGCGATCCTCTCCGGGAATGTGCTCAGCGTCGGCTACTTCGACATGAGCGGACGGGACGCCGGCGTGGTCGAGACGACGACGGTCGCGGGGGGGAGCGCGAGGCGGCCGCGCCAGAGGCCGGCGCGCACGGTCGCGGTTGAGGGATAAAGGTATTCGGTGCCGTAGGACAGGGCGTAGCTCGTGGTCTCGAGGGCGAGAAGAGGTCCGGCCGCGGACTGGTTCTGTTCGAAGCACAAGGTTTTTCCTTTTCCGATCTTGAGCTGCTCGGTGAGCGCGCCCGACGCCGTATTTGAAGAAGCGAGCGCCGCGTAGGCGCGGGGCTCTTCGCCGACGCCGAGAACGAGCGGGCGCATCGCGGCGTCGCGCACGAAGTCCACGAAGGCGGGCTTCCTTGCGAGGTTCTGTATCTCAAAGAGGAGCGAGACGCTCTCGCCGGGCGCGTAGACGGCCTTGACCGGGCGCGCGCGGGCGCGCAGGCCGCCCGAGGGCTTGCTCCAGGGCGTCGCGGCCGGCAGGTCCGGCAGCGCGCAAAAGGCCGAGCGCGTGAGCGGATCCTCGAGCCGCGGCTTGAGCTTCGCGTCGAGGTCGAGGAAGACGAGCGAGTACGGATCGATGCGGGAGCTCTTGAATTTCAAGGCCCAGTGCAGGTGCGGGCCGGTGACGCGTCCGGTCGCGCCGACCTTGCCGATGATCTGTCCCTTTTTAACCGCGTCGCCGGGCTTGACCAGAAATTTCGAGAGATGGGCGTACTGCGTCGTCAAGCCCAGGCCGTGGTCGATTATGATAGTGTTACCCGCGAAGAACAGAGAGTCGGCGAGCAGGACGATGCCGGCGGCAGGGGCGCGCACCGGCTGGCCGAGCTTGGCCTTGAGGTCCATGCCCGAGTGCGGCGCCCTTGGCTGGCCGTTGAACACGCGGCGTTCGCCGAAGCGCGCGGTCGAGGCGCCCGGGATCGGGGAGGTGAAGGCGCCGTCGAATAAGCGCTTCGGCTCGGTCTTGGAGAACAGCCTGTGGAGTTTTGCGGACTCGGCCTCGGCGCGTTCGGCGTCGTTTTTGTCGGGAGTGACGAATTTCGGATCAACCGCGAGCTCGACGATGGGGAATCCCGCGTCCGCGATGTTCAGGACCTCGGCCTTGCGCACCGCCTTGCCGCCGGGGGCGCGCATCACGGCGTTAAGAGTCGCCGGGCCGGTCGAAAAATCGAGGTCGAGGCCGAGGAAGGCGAGCCAGGTTCCCGTCGAGGGTCCCGGAAAGAAATCCAACGCGCGACCGCCGAGCGACGCCGCCGGCGGCATTTTGGGATCGTTGCCGGTGACGGCAACGAGGATGAGCTCGCCGGGCTTGAACGCGCGCGCCTCGACCGTTAGAGCCGGGTCGGGGCGAGCGGCGGCGCGCGCCGGGGCGGACAAAAAGAGAGTGGAGATCAGCAGGAAATTCATTCGACCATCTTCTTATACAACACCCGGGCCTTCGCGTTCGACGGCTCCCGGCGCAGCACTTCTTCCAGGTGGCCGGAGCACTCCTTCAGACGCCCGCGTTCGCACAGAAGCTTGGCGAGATTAAGGCGCGCGTCGATCTGTTCCGGAGCCGCGGCCAGGGATTTCTTCCACCAGCCGATAGCGCGGTCGAAGTCTCTCTCGAGATAAGCGAGATTTCCGAGATTGTTCAGCGGTCCCGGGCGCGCCGGGGCGAGCTCGGCGGCGCGGCGAAAAGCGGACGTCGCTCCAGCGAAGTCCGAGGCCTTTGCTTTGAGAAAGCCGAGCTGCTCGGCCGCGTCCGCGTCCATCGGCGAGCGGGTGAAGCGATCTTCCGCCTCGCGCAGGAGCCGCGAGTCGGTGTCGGCGTGAAAGGGCGCTTGCGCCGCGTTGCGGCGGACGGCGAGGGGGGCTTGAACGGCGAGGCCGAAGAAAACGAGCAAAGCGATCGCGGGAAAGACGGCGTGAGACGCCGCGCCGCGCAGCTGAGCGACGGAAGCGGCGCCAAGCAGGACAAAGGCGGCGAAGGCCGACGCGCCGAAACGCAGATCGGGCGAGACGGCGGCGGCGGAGAACAGGGCCAAGGCGCCTGCCGCCGCCGCTGCGCGGTCGATCTGTCCTTCTGCGGTGTCGTCGCGCCGCAGCATCAGCCAGGCGGCGATGGGCACCGCGGCCAAGACCGCCAGTCCGAGGGGGCCGGTTTCGACCAACGTCTGGAGATATTCGTTGTGGGCGAAGTTGACGATGACGCGGCCGTCGGGCCAACGCGCCTTGAGGGCCTCGGAGGCGAAGGCCGGAAACTCGAGATGGAATCGGCCGAGGCCGCAGCCGAGAAGGGGATGGGCGCGCCACAGCGCCAGGGTGTCGCGCCAGATCAAGGCATGCGTCCATTCGCGCCCTCGAAACGCCCACGCCGCCGCCGCGACGAGCAGCGCCGTCGCGCTCAGCGCCCCCGCGAGGCGTTTTCCATTCATGCGCGCCAACGCCCACAGCGCCAGCGCCGCCAATAATCCGAAGATCGCCGTGCGCGAGTGCGTGAGCAGAAGCCCGGCGCCTTGGAGCGCCGCCGCGGCGCCCCAGAGCGCGCGCTTGCTGTCGTCCGATTCATAAGCCCGGGCGAGAGCGACCGGCAGGGCCGAGGCCAAGGCCGTGCCGAGAAAGATCGGGTTGCCGAAACTCGCGATTGGTCGCTGCGCGCCGCTCGCGGCTTCTCCGACGGCCCAGAGCGCGGCGGCCGACGCCCCCATGGTCCAGGCCGTCAGGAACGGGCCCGGCCCCGTGAGCGCGAATGAACGGCTGGCCGTCCAGAAAGCGAGGCCGCAGAACAGAAGACGCGCGGCCTCGGAGGCGGAAATGGCGTAGTCGGGGGACAGCGCCCAGAAAAAGAGGCCGGAGGCCGCGAGTACGGCCATCGGGACATCGAGCGAGGAACGGCTGCCCGGGACGGCGCGCGTCGCGCGAAGATGGACTAAGGCGCCTCCGGCGAACATGATGACGGATTGCACGGCCATGAATTTCGCGCGAATGAGCTTCTGGTCGGGCACGAGCCAGAAGGCCGCGGCTCCCAGCGCCCACAGCGCGGGGAGGAAGAACTCGTGTTCGGTCGCGGGCTTAACCTTAGCCACGCAGGGAAGCGACGATGCGGCCCTGAACCTTGAACATGCGGGCCTTCGCGGCCGGGCGGTGATCGTCGTGGCCGAGCAGGTGCAGGCCGCCGTGGACGGCGAGCGTTGCGGCCTCGACGGCGGCGGAATGGCCGAGCGCTTTCGCCTGCCGCCGCGTCATCCAGGAGGAGATGAAGATGTCGCCGATCGGATGATCTCTGCCGACGATTTCTTTAGGCGCATCGTGCGGGAAGGCGAGCACGTCGGTGTCGTAGTCGTGTCCAAGGTAATGCCGGTTCATTCGACGCATCGCGGCGCGCTCGAGAAAGACGACGGCGACCTCGCCGCGAAGGGCGGCCGCTTTCTTCGTCGAGCCGAAAGCCAACCGCACCGCTTTTTGGTACAGCGCTCCACGTCTCGCCGATGACGGCAATGAAGACATGCCGGCGACGACGACCCTCAGACCGCTTTTTCGTCCCATTTATCGTAGGCGCGGATGATGCGTTTGACGATCGGGTGGCGGGACACGTCGGCTTCGGCCATGCGCACGGTGGCCGAGCCCTCGATGCCCTTGAGGATCTCGAGGACGCGCACGAGGCCCGAGGTCGCGTGCGTGCCGAGGTCGTTCTGTGTTGTGTCGCCGGTGACGACGGCCTTGGAGCCGGTGCCCATGCGCGTGAGGAACATCTTCATCTGCTCGGGCGTGGTGTTCTGCGCCTCATCCAAAATCAAGAACGCGTCCTCGAAGGTGCGGCCGCGCATGTAGGCGAGCGGCACGATCTCGATCACGTCGTTGTCCCGCCAGGTGCGGAAGCGCTCGCCGCCGAGCAAAGAGATAAACGCGTCGTAGAGCGGGCGAAGGTAGGGGTTCACTTTCTCCATCAAGTCGCCGGGCAGGAAACCCAGCTTTTCACCCGCCTCGACGATCGGTCTCGATAGGATGATCTTCACGACCTGGCGCGACTCAAGCGCGCGCAGGGCGCAGGCGACGGCGAGAAAGGTCTTGCCCGTGCCGGCCGGGCCGACGGCGAAGGTCAGGTCGTGTTCGGCGATCGTGTCGCAGTATTTCTGCTGGTTGGGCGTGCGCGCGCGCAGAACCTTGCCGTTGTGAGCGCGGTACAGGCCGTCCTCGGGCAGCGACGGCGCCTCGAGATTAAGCGGCTCGAAGCCGCGCGGATCTACGGGTGCCACGCGGCGGCGCAGGGCCTCGATTTCCGCGCGCAGGCGCTTGGCGGCCTTCTCGACGCGCTGCGCGCTGCCCTTCACGGTCAGCGACAGATCGCCGCTTTCCGCGTCCTGGCGCAGGAAGATCTCGACGCCGAAGTCGCGCTCGAGCTCGCGCAGGCGCGCGTCCTGTTCGCCGAGGAGGCGCACCGTCTCCGTCTGATCATTGAGCCGGATGAGTTTCGTGGTCATAAGGGAGACGCGGTCTCCGCGAGGCCGAGGCGCGCGCCCACGGCGCGGCAGGCGTCGAGCGCGGCGGACGGGCCCTGTCCGAGCAGAGCCGCGGCCCAGCGGTCCTGGGCGTCGCGCAGGCGCCAGGTTCCGGCGAGCAGGCCGGCGTTCCACAGCGCGTCGAGCCAGCGCAGGGCGGCGGACACGCTCGCGGCGTCGGTGGGTGAGGCGACGACGGCCTCCATGTGCGCGTGCAGGCGGTCCTCGAGCTCCGAGGTCCAGGGCAGCTCCTGCGGATTAAACGAGTGCGTCTGCGTCTCGCTCAGAAGCTGGAGCAGGGCGTCGTCGACGCCGCCGCCGCGCCTGACCTCGGACACGCAGTCGACCCAGCGCTTCAGAAAAGCGGCGCGCTCGGCGCCGAGCGCGCCCGCGGAAGACAGCGCCTTGACGACCTCGGAGCGCTCGTCGTTGAGCACCGCGTCGAGCCCGTACACCGAGGCGCCGAAGCGCTCGTCCATCGCCGCGCGGAACTCGGCGTCGTCCAGGCGCAGGAATTGATCCCCGATCAAGGCGGTGTCGACGGGCTCCTTGCGGGGCGCCAGCCAGCAGGCGAAATCAAGGCGATCCGTGCGATGCACGATCACATTAAATTCGCCGTTTTCTCGGGTTTCGACGCGGCCGGCGCGGACGGGTTTTATCGACAAAGACCGGTCGCGGCCCGCGAGCCCGGCCTTGTCGGCGCGGAAGACGGGGCCGACCTCCCAGCTCAAAAGCCGGGGCTGGGGGGCGGGCAGGTTTAAATGATCGAGCAAAGCCGCATGCGCCGCGGCGCGGTCGAGGCCGACGCGCGCCGATTCCACCATAGTCTTCCAGACCTTGGCGCCGTTCTCGAAGCGCGGCAGGTTCGAGCGGCAGGCCTTCAGGCGCTCCACGAAGCCCTCTTCCGCGTCTTCTCCGAGCAGTTTTGCCAGGTCGAGCGCCCGGGCCGCGCGCTCGAGGCACAGCACGGCCTCGACGCCGGAGATGTCGTCGAAAAACCAGCCGCAGCTCGTGAACATGGCCAGGCGCTCGCGCTGCATCATCAGCAGCTCGAGCGCGCGCTTTTCATCCGCGGCGAGCAGGGGGCGCTTGGCCCGGGCCTTCAGAAAGGCCGAGGCGTTCTCATCTCCGGGAGTCAGCCACAGCTCCACCGATTCGTCGCGTACCTTCCAGGGCTCTTCGAAAAAACGCGAGGCGTCGTCATCGTAGAATGCGTCCAGGCGCTGCGCGAGCTTGATGAACGCGTCGCGCATCCCCGCCCGCCAATTCTGGTTCCACTCGGGCAGGTGCGCGGAACGGCAGCCGCAATCCGTGAGCCAGCGGTCGAGGCCGTGCTCGCAGCTCCAGGCGGTGTGCTCGCGGAGGCGGACCTCGTGCGGCGGGGGGAACAAGGCGAGAAAGCGGGCGGGATCGATCGCCGTTATCCCGTCGGCCTCAAGCAGGTCGAGGGTCCGCGACAGCACGCGCTCCGCGCCCGGATGATGATGGCCGTAGAACTCGCCGTCCGAGGCGACGGACGCGAGCTGGGCGGCGTCGCCCGGCATCAGGCGGGAGCGCGCCGCGTCGGCGAAGCCCTCGGCGTTGGCCGTCGTCTCGCCGGTGACGATGCCGCGGGACAGGCGATGATGGTAGAAGAAGATCACGATCTTTTTGGAAGGATCGGCCGGCGAGACCCATAAGTAGGGGGTCTTCGGGTCGATGTGCTCGGCGTCGAGCTTCACCCACGACTCGGAGCCGAGGTCGCGCACGGCCGCGCCCTGCTTCGGGTCGAGAATGGTGAACTCCACACCCTCGCCCGCGAGCACCTCGAGTGTCTCGGCGTCCACTGCGGTCTCCGGCAGCCACATGCCTTTCGCCGCGCGGCCGAAGCGATGGCGGAACTCGGCCAGGCCCCAGCGCACCATAGTCTCCTTGTCGCGGCGGGACTCGAGCGGCATGATGTTGTGAAAGTAGGGCGAGGCGATCGCCGTCTGCGTGGCGGCGTCGGCGGCGAGTATGCGCTTTAGAATCTGCGGGCGCTCGCGCTCGAGCCATGACAGCAAGGTCGGGCCGAAATCATACGAGATTCTTTTCAGCGTTTCATCATAGGACAGAGTTAATCCGTCTGATCCCGCGTGGATGCCGAGCGTGATCGGCCCGTAGCACTCCTCGGCCACGCGCGCGTTCCAGTCGTGGAAGGGGGCCGCCGTGGCCTCGCGGTCGACCGAGCCCGTCCACGGGTTTTCCCGCGGGGGCTGGTAAAAATGGCCGTGAACGCAGATATGTCTATGGCTCACGAGGTCATTGTAGTTATTTCGCCTGCGTCGCGCCTCTCTTGGGTGCGCGCAGCACGCAGCCCGTTAAGTTCGATTGAGCGCCGCGAATCGGATTACTGTTGATAATCACTGGTTCCGGAACCAGTGATTATCGTTAGTAAATCCCGGATTCGACTCAGAGAAGCACGGACGCGACGGCGGCCCAAAACAGTGCTTGCCGGAACGCGCTGCCGAGCTGGACGATCCAGCGCGGCTGCGCGTCCTTCTTTTTGCCCTCGCCGAAGCGGATCACGTAGGCCTGCTGGGCGTTGCGCTCGCTGAGCGGCTCGAAGCCGATCAGAGGCGCCTTTGCCGGCGCGGACGCGGCGAACGACGGGCACGGCAAATCGAGCTTGCCGGTTCCACAGATCAACGCGACCGTGAGCAGAAGACTAAGCCTCGATTCCTTCATAGCGCCGCCCCGCGTAGGCGCGGAAGGCCGCGAGCTGGACGAGAATGAGCAGGGCCAGCACCGGGAAGCAGGCCGGGGAGAGCAGGTAGCCGCCGGCGCTGACGCCTTTGGGCGCGGGGTCATTCTCCTCGAGCGGCGCGCCGAAGGGATTGAGATGCATCGCCGACGAGAAGCCGATGCCGGCGGACAGCACGCCTTTTTTCTTTTCCGGGCTGTCCGGGTTCCAGACGAGCCGGACTTGCGTCAAGGTCAGCGCGAGCAGGACGCTTTGCAGGGCCAGGCTCAGCAGAAGCGCCGACCGGGCGGCGTCGCCGGTGACCGCGCGCTCGCGCTCGTCGCCCTCGCGCAGGCCGCACAGCCAGGCCATCGCGCGTTCGCGCCGGGCGTGGTCGAGGACGAGCGTGATGGGCCAGACGGGGGCGCTGAGCACCCAGAGGAAGGCGGCGGAATTAAAGACATCCGCCCAAGGCGCCGGCGACTTGTAGGCGCCCGAGGCGAGGTCCAGGAGCAGCAGGGGCCAGCCCCATGCCGCGAAGGTCAGGACGGCTCGATGCAGGCTAAGCGCGATTTTTTTCATTTTGATCCTCCACGATGAAGACTTCCTCGACCGCGCGACCGAAGCGCCGGGCGAGCAGCAAGCCCAGCTCCAGGGACGGCAGATACTCGCCGCGCTCCACGCAGTTGATCGTCACGCGCGTGACGCCGACGTCGGCGGCGAGCTGTTCTTGAGTGAGCGACTCTTCGGCGCGTAAAACGCGCAGGCGGTTGGAGACCTTGAGGCGGGGCTGTTTAGGGGACATATGTATTATATTATTTACTAAGTGTAAATAATACTTTACATATTGTCAAGCCCTAATGATTCTTGTGCTTGTCCAGAATGCGGCGCACGCGGGTGACGATCACGTCCTTCGAGACGGGCTTTTTGATGTAGTCCGCGGCTCCGAGCTCGAGCGCTTGCGCCTCGGCGTCGGCCTGGGCGGTGAAGAAGATCACGGGCGTGTCGATGTGCTTCTGCGCCTTCATCTCCATGAGCTTCAGCCCGTCGAGCTTCGGCATGCTGAGGTCCGACAAAATGAGATCGAAAGACCGCGCGGACAGGTGGGCGAGCGCCTCGACGCCGTCGGCCGCCGTCGTGACGGCGTAGCCTTGGTTCTCGAGGACGCGCTGTATCAGGAGACGCGTGTCGGCGTCATCTTCCGCGACAAGTATCGTTGCCGCGCCGGAGGAGGATTCGATGATGGCCGGGGCTTTCGACGGCGCCTTCGGCGCCGCCGGCGCCGCGGTGACGGCCGCAGCCGCGCCTGCCGAGCCGTTCTTCGGCTGTCGCCGGTACTCGGATTCCTCGAGCAAAACGTTCTCATACACATTACGGGCGTCGAAGACGAGCCCGCGCACCTTTTCGACGGCGTGATCGGTGATGAGAATGTCGCCGCGCGCCCGGGCGAAGTCGCGGATCTCGGAGATGGGGAGGTCGCGGCGGATCATGTCGGAGATCTCCGGATAGAACTTCACGATCTCGTAGATGCCCTCGCGCCCGTAAAACCCGGTCTTCCCGCATTTGTCGCAGCCGACGGGCCGCGCGACGACCGCGGGAATGTCGCCGGTGAAGGGAGAAAACCACGCGCGCTCCTCCGCCGTGATCGGCCCCGTTTTCTTGCAGTGCGGACACAGGCGCTTCAATAATTTCTGGGCGATCACGCCCAGGATGCTGTCTGCCATCGCCCCGCGCGTGACGCCGATGCGTTCGAGGCGAAAAATCGCGGTGGTCGCGTTCGTCGTGTGCACCGAGCTGATCGTCAGGTGGCCGGTGCTCGAGAAGTCGATCGCCATCTTCGCCGAAAAGGGGTCGCGCATCTCGCCCAAAAACAGGATGTCCGGATCCTGCCGGAGCGAGGACTTGAGCAGGGCCTCGAAGGTCAGGCCCGCCTTCTCGTCGACCTGCTGCTGGTTGGCGCTGGGGATGCGGTACTCGACCGGATCCTCAACGGAGATCAGGCTGCGCGTCTTGCAGTCGATGTGCTGGAGCAGGCTGTAAATCGTCGTCGTCTTTCCCGACCCTGTCGGCCCCGCGATGACGACCAGGCCGTGGTTGCGGTGCGCGAAGTCCACCATGTGCTTGACCTGCGCGGCGGACATCCCGAGCTCTTCGAGCGGCTTCGCCTTGGCGTACGGTTCGAGCAGGCGCAGGATCAGGCTTTCGCCGGCCGGCGTGCAGGTCGTGGCCAGGCGCAGAATGAACGCGCGGCCGTCGATCTCGAGCTCCATCGAGCCGTCCTGAGGCTTGCGCCGCTCGGCGATATCGAGTCGCCCCGAGGCTTTAAAGCGGGTGATCAGCTGCAGCCCCGTCGAGGGCTTCAGGCGGTATATCTCGCGCATGTCGCCGTCGATGCGGAAGCGCACGACGGTGCCGTCGTTCTTCGGCTCGATGTGGATGTCGCTGGCGCGCTCGTAGACGGCGGTGTCGAGGATGTTGCCCGCGATTTCCGCGATGGGCACCTCCTCCAGGTCCGACTTCAGGCGCTTCGTGAGGCGGTCCTTGTCGGGCCGCTTGAGAAGAATGGCGATGTTCGACGGGTCGGTCACCAATATGCGCGGCGCCGTGCCGTCGGCGTAGCGGCCGAGAAGTCCGAACAGCTCGCGATTGAAGGGGTCGCCCACGACGAAAGCGGGGCCGTGACTATCGGAAATGGCGATCACGCGATTGGAGCGGCAAAACGGCACCGGCAGCACGCCGAGCCGGATCGACTCGGGGTTGATGTGGGCGATGTAGGGCAGGCCCGCGGCCGCGGCGGCGAGCTCGACGGTCGCGAACTTGGCGCGTTCGTTCTCGCGGGGCGCCCAGGCGGCGGCGACGAGGCCTTCCTTGAGCCCCGCCCACTGCCCCTTCGTGCGGGCGTGCTTGGCGACGACCTGAAGCAAGGTCTTCTTGTCGATCGGTTTGGTGATGAAGTCCACCGCGCCCGCGGCGAGCGCCTGCGCCTTGTCCCGGGCGGTGTTGAGCGAGGTCAGGAAAATCACGGGGATCAGCGCCAGCTCGGGGTCGGCCTGGAGCTGGGCGCAGAACTCGTAGCCGGTCGAGCCCGGCATCATCACATCGGTGAGGATCAGGTCGGGGCGGCCCGTCTTCAGCCAGTCGAGCGCCGATTCGCCGTCGGGGAAGGGGCGCGCGTCGTAGCCTCCATTAACGAGAATGCGCTCGAGCAGCAGCCGCATGCTCTCGTCGTCTTCGACGCTCACGATCACCGGTTTTTTCTCGCCGCTCATGAATAGACCACGTTCACCCGCTCCAGGTAGACGCGCATTTTTTCGAGATGCGCCGTCACCGCGGCGCCGTCGGAGGCCTTGGCCGCGGCCTCGATGAGGCGGCTGTTATCGCTGATGGGCGGGAAGCCGAAGCTGGTCCCCGCTCCGGTGAGTCGGTGGCTCGCGGCGACGATCGTCGGGTAATCGTTCAATTCGAGGGCCTTCTTCATCGCCGCGGTTTCGCGGCGGCAGTTGTCGAGAAAAGTCGGTATCAGATCGGCGTACTCGGGATCGGCCGTGATGAGAATTCGTTCGCCTGCGGCCGGCGCGCGCTTGGCGCTGAGATGCTGCGCCACGGCGGCCGCCAGCTCCTCCCGGCCGAACGGCTTGCGGATCGTGCCGGTGAAGCCCGCCTCCAGGCATTTGCGCAGGTCTTCGGGCTCCGTGTTGGCGGTGAGTGCCAGCATGGGAACCGGCGCGGCGTCCTTTTTCTTCTCCTGTTCGCGCATGCGCGCGACCGCGGTGAGCCCGTCCATGACCGGCATCTGGACGTCCATGACGACCGCGTCGTAGGTCCCGGTGAGAAACATGTTCACCGCGGACGCACCCTCCTCGGCGAGATCCACGGTGTAGCCGACGCGCGTCAGGCATAACTCGATCAGCGCACGCAACGCGGGCGTGTCCTCGACGGCGAGGATGCGCGCGCTCATCGGGGGACGGTCGTGCCTCGCGGCACGATGACGAGGCCGCTGGGATCCACGAAATAGCGCTTCGCGTCCTCCTCGGCGTTGAAGCCGAGCTTGAGCTTGGAGGGAAGCTCGTTGAACCGGTCCACGATCACTCGTTTTAAGTGCGCTTCGGACCGGACCTTGCAGAAGTCCATGATGATCGAGTCCTCGATCACCGCCCCGTCGTGGATGTGCACGCCGCGGCCGATGATCGAGTTCCTGATCGTCGCGTTGCGCACGAAGCAGCCGTCGCTGATGATGCAGTTCGTCAGCTTGCCGTCGAGCACCTTCGCGGGCGGGCCGTCGTAGCGGCCGGAATGAATAAACCAGCGGCGATTATTGAGGTTGAGCCTGGGCCTCGCGCCTAAAATGTCCATGTTCGACTGATAATAAGCGCCCAAGGTCCCGACATCGCGCCAGTACGCCTGCTCCTCGTAGGCCTTGAGCCCGGGTAGGACGTTGGTCGAGAAGTCATACGCATACAATTTGTGGCTTTTTAAGATCGCGGGCAAGACATTTTTGCCGAAGTCGAGATCACTTTCGTCTTTATGGTGATTTTTGAGTAGATCGACCAATACATCCTTCGTGAAGACGTAATTGCCCATCGACGCTAAGGCGTGAGTCGTGGAGCCGGGCATCGGGTCCGCCGTCGGCGGCTTCTCGATGAATTCCCCGACCCGCCCTTTGGCGTCGGTCGAGACGATGCCGAAAGAGGGCGCGTTCTTGAGCGGCACCGGAATGGTGGCGATCGTGACATCGGCCCCCTTCTCGATGTGCCACTGGACCATCTGTCCGATATCCATGCGGTAAACGTGGTCCGCGCCGAAGACGACGACCAAATCAGGATCGAAGTCGTGGATCAGGTTCAGGTTCTGACGCACCGCGTCGGCCGTGCCGCGGTACCACATCGTGCCCAGGCGCATCTGCGGCGGCACGACGGTGATGAAGTGCTCGCGCGTGAGGCCGGCCGTGCGCCAGTTGGAGCGCAGATGCTCGATCAAGCTCTGCGACATGTACTGCACGAGCACGTAGATCGAGAGCATCCCCGAGTTGACGAGGTTCGACAGCACGAAGTCCACGATGCGGTACTTGCCGCCGAAGGGCACGGCGGGTTTGGAGCGCTCGTGCGTCAGGGGATGCAGACGCTCGCCCTTGCCGCCGGCAAGCACGATCGCGAGCACCCGGCGCGTCGGGGCGATGCCGGGTCTATTGGGGCTCGGCATAGGGGTCCTCGCCGTAATCGGTGCTGTCGATGACGGTCGCGTGCTTGCCGGCCTTCTTCACGGGGGAGGGGCCGGAGTACGCCTCCGACGACGCTCCCTCGCCCGTCAGGCCGCGCGCCCTGCGCCGCAGGGCCTCGAGGTCGGCCTCCTGCTTGTGCCGCGCGGCGCCGTGCAGTTGCTCGTCGTCGAGCACGAGGATGTCGCGCTTATCCTCGATGCCGGCGGCGATCTCGGTCAGGCCCAAGGTCGTGATCCCCGTGGAGACGCGCACGGGCAGGTAGGTGCCGTCGGGGCCGCGGATCAGCGCGGCGGTCGGCACATAGAGCACGTCCTTCTTCGAGAGCGGGATGATGTGGCCTTCCCAGTCGGTGCCCGGGTCGAAGTACCGGTCGGGCGACATGATCAAAGTGAACGTGGCGCCCGGGACGACCTTCTCGCCCTGAATGTCGAGTATAAACTTCGTCACGCGGCCCTTGAGTATTCGCTTCGGGTCGTTGGCCGGCCAAAAAACCAGCTCCTGGCCGTCGCGGACCCAGTGGGCGTCCTCGGGCCGCACGCGTCCGACGAGCTTGAGCGTGCCCGCGGCCTCGAACATGACCGATTCCGGCTTCACCCAACTTTTCGGCTTTAAAAAAGACTTCAGGATAAAGCACGTGTCTGGGCAGCGGGCGGCCGTCGGCCGGTAGACGCGCTGCCAGCGGTCCTCGAGGATGTTCACGTTCTGCGTTCCTTTCGAATCGAGCATCGCCGCGAGTTCCTTGTGCGCGAGAAACGCGAGCGGCTGGTCGGCGCCGCGCCAGACGAAGGTCGAGGTCAGGACGCTCTCGACGCGGCCCTCGATCGTTGACTTGATGCGGAAGATATCGTCGGGCACGACCGTGCCCCCCACGTTGATCTTGACCTCCAGATCGCCGCGCTTGACCTTCGCCTGCGTCGCCGCGCCCGCGCGGGCGGCGAAGAAGACGAGCCCGGCGGCGAAGAGGGCCTTCATGTCGTTGAGGTTAGCAAATTGGTCCACGACGAATTGTAAGGGGAAAATCACGGCCGCGCAATGGCGCGGAAGGGAACAAATCGGGGTCCTCGATCGTATGGTAAGGGGGGCCTTGACGGAGCGGCGTCACGCGGCGTAATGATGAATTAATTCCGAAACGAATGTCTGATACGGCATCCTTACGTATGGCACTGGCGGGAGAATTGGGGCTGACTTAAGCCGGCATTTTTTCGCGAAAAGCCCGCGCGCCCGCCTCGGGCCCGCCGGGGTGCATCAGAAGTCGGCCGCCAACGAGCCAGATCGCGTCGGTGCCGAAGTCCGCGGTCATGGCGGCCGTATTGTCGAGGTTCATGCCGCCGCCGGGAGCGGGCCAGACGGGCGCCAGACTTCCGAGCGGCGCTGAGCAACGAGCTGAAATTCCCCGGCATTCGGCGGGCGTGAAGGCGAACCGCCCTCCGGCGTTGGGGAACACCGTGATGTCGGCCCCCGCCAGGCGCATCAAAGTCCCCAGATACAACGAGTGCTCGATGCCGTGGGAGCGCTCGGCGTAGAATGCGCCGGAATACGCCGGATGGGCCATAAAAACGACCTTGCGCTTGGAGGCCAAGGCGCGCATCTGGTCCAGGCCGACGATGGCGGGGCAGATCAGGACGCCTTTGAGGCCTTCGCCGAGAACGAAACGGAGGCGGTCCTCCAGTTCTTCCTGGGGACCCGACAAGTGAGGAAAGTACAGGCACTTGGTGCGGGAAACGGCTTCCGCGATGCGGGCGACCCGTGATCGAAAAGCCGAAAAAGACATGTCCACGATATTTTGGTCGTCTTTGACGATGTCGCCACCTCCGCGCGCGAAGGCGGCGGCGGACGCGGCGAGCTCGACTTCGGTGGAGCCCATCGGCTTGAGCGCCGTGGCGAGCAGCGGCCGGCCGTGGACGCCGAGAATGGCGCGCAGACCGGCGACGCCGTAGTTCGGGCCGGAGAAAGAAGCGAAAAAAGAATCGGAAAAACGGATGTCGACCAAACGCACGCCGGGCCAGATGGACGCATTCCCGAAAACCAGATTCAAAAGAGCGCCGATGCGGCCTGCGGCGAGCGTCGCGGGAAAGTCGATCTCGACGCGGAAGCGCCCGCCGTCGATGGGCGCCAAAGCTCCGGCGCGGCCGACGATGTCTTCCCGGATTCTCGAGGAGAGGGGAAATTCGAAGGGAACCTCGACGGTTTCTTCGTAAGCGATCGCGCGGGCGGTTTTTTCCGCCTCGGCGGCGGGGCCGGGAACTTCGTAAACGGCGATCAGGCGCTCGCTCAAGGGGAGATCATATCAAAGAGCACTTTGACGAAAAGTCCGGCGCAGACCAAAGCCACGACGGGGCGGATGAGAACGGCGCCTTTCTTGACGCCGAGCTGGGAGCCGACGAAGTGGCCCGCGATCGAGAGGAGGCTCATGGAGAGCCCGACCTTCCAATGCAGGCGGCCGGCCCACATGAACGCGGCCAGCGCGGCGACGTTCGAGACGAGGTTGAGGATTTTCGCGCGCGCGGTGGCGCCGAGCAGGTCGTGTCGGCCCCAGCGGGCGAAGGTGAGCGCGAAGAAGGTGCCCGTGCCCGGACCGAAGAACCCGTCGTAGGCGCCGATGGGCGCGGCGACGAGGACGCCGCGGCGGGTGCGCTCGGCGGCGGACAGACGGCCGCTGTCGTCGATGGAGCCGAAATCCTTCTTCGACCAGACCAGCCACGACACAACGGGAAGCGCCATCAGAAGCATCGGTCGGATCCAGGACGGATCGACCAATATGGCGGCGCGCGCGCCGAGCCAGGCGCCGAGCATCGAGGACGCGATCACGGGCAGAAAGTCCTTGATCGAGAATTTCAGCGCGCGGTGATAACGCACGGTCGAGACCACGGTGCCGAGGCACGAGGTCAATTTGTTGGTGCCCAGGATTAAGGCCGGGTCGAGGCCGACGGCGAGATAGGCCGGCAAGGTGATCAGCCCGCCGCCGCCGGCCAACGCGTCCACGATCCCCGCGAAGAACACGCAGGCGGCCAAAAATAAAGTCGCGTCGGGACCGAAGGGCATGAGCCATTCTCGTCTAATCCGTTCCGTCGGTCAAGCTTCCTTTGTGAAGCGGAAAGACCTGGCACGCGGCGCGAACGCCTGTTATATTGACTCCGTGAGACTCGCATTATGGCTGTCGGCCCTCGCCGTCTTCGCTCGGGCCGGACAGATCGAGGCCCCCGTTTCCGGCGAATTTTCGCCCGGCGTCCAGTCGGGAGCGGTCGGCTCGTCCTTGGGCGCTCCCGTCCCGCTTGAGTTGAACGTGCCGTCCTTGACGGGCGCGGGCGCGCCGACTTTGGCCGCGGCCTTGAATCAGTCCGCGGTTTCGGTGCCCGTTATGGCCGCCGCCCTCCAGCCGCTGGCGGTGAAGGCGGCGGCCATCCCGGTCCTGCCGAACTCCGTCGTCACGCCGGCCAAGCAGCCGGCGCCCGCTGGGAAAACCGAGGTCGCGCCGAAGACGGGTCCCGTTGCCGACGCGGGCCGGATGATGTTCGACCGCGGCCCGGGCAAGGTCCTCGACCCGAATCTTCTGTCCGATGAGGTCTACTCGCCGGAGATCATGCAGGCCGCGCGCGAAGCCGGCCTGGTTTACGACCTGGACGCGTCTTCCCTGAAAAAGATGAAGCCGGGCGTCGAGCATAATTTCGTGATCGTCAAGAATACCGACGGGACGCTCGCGATGACCGTGGGCCGCGTCGTCGCCGGCAATCTTAAGGAGATGGGCATAAAGCATGTGGCGCTCGGAGAGGGCCGCGCCGTGCTGTTCTCCGGCGGGGCGAGGGTCAATCCGGTCACGGGGCGGCCGACGTTCGACTTCAACAGCGGCATGTACTCCCGGGTCGGGCTCGATAAGCGCTGGGCGCCGACGCCGGAGAACGCCCGGTCGCTGGCCGCGCACGCCGAACTGATCCTGAAGACGCCCGTGGACGTCGTGAACCATTTCACGAACCAGACGATAGACATCCGCGTCCCCACCGGGCCGCTGCGCTCCATCGTTCGCCGCGGCGCTTCGCGCGGCGGGGGCTGGGAAGTGGACGGAGTGCCCGCGCGGCGCCTGAACGCCGGCGGCTTCAAGGAGGTTTTGATCCATCCCTCCGATCAAAATCTCGTGATCAAGCTGTTCGCCTTGGCCGGCGCGAACGACGCTGCCGGAAGCCTGTCCGAGAAGCGCCGCGAGATGAGAAACCTCTCGCCCCTGCTCGAGATCGGCCGCGCGCCGCGCGTCGTCGAGCAGGGCGCTCTCGAACTCCAGACGCCGTCATCCGGCGGCAAGAAGATCACGGGCTACATCGTTCAGGAGCGCGTCGCCGGCCGCGAGCTCGGCGACCTGCTGCGCGACCCGGACCCCGCGGTCCGCGCCGGCGCGCTGAGCGAGCTTCGCGCTCTCTTCGAGGATCTGATCGCGGCGCGCATCAAGCTCGAGGACGCCGGGAAGATGCAGGAGAACATATCCATCGGCCGGTCGGGCGCGGTCGGGCCGGTCAAGGCCTGGGTGCTCGACGCGGGCGAGGCGCCGCGCGTCGTCGAGCGGGGAAAGATGGACCGGCTGCTCGGCCGGCCCGATCCTCTGCGCGTCCATTACGAGACGGTCCTCGCCGGCCTGTCCCGCCTCCCGCGCCGATGATGAAGCAGCTGATCGGCCGCCGTCTTCAAGGCAAGTTCAGCATGCTTCCCAGCTTCGCGGCCGCCATGGCGTACTATTTCCTCGTCTCGCTCGTGCCCTTTCTGATCGTGGTGTCGCAAGGGGTCGCTTTGGTGTTCTCGGGGAACCTCATGCCGGAGCTGCTCTCCTTCCTGCGCGACGTCCTGCCGCCGGAGAGCACCTTCAGCCCGGATGCGATCGCCGCCTCGATCAATCAGGGCTCGCACGGCCTGGCCGCCGCGAGCACTTTTCTCGCGATCTGGACCGCGTCGGGCGCCCTCAACGAGCTGACGCGCGCCGTGCACTTCCTGTTCTCCGATCCCTGGAATCCGGATACGGGCGGACTGAGACGCTGGGCCAAGGCGTTCGTCGTGCTCGCGATCTGGGCCGCCGCGATCGGTGTCGGCGCGGTCGCCTTCGTGATTATGCCGCTCGTTCAGACCGGGATGATTTTTCTCGGCGCGGGGCGGCTGTTTCCGGGCGCCCTCGTCTCCGCCGTTCGCTACCCGACCGCCTTCGCGATGCTGTTCTTGGCGCTTGTCTTAACCTATGTTTTCGTTCCGGAGCGGAGCCCGTCGTGGCGGGCGGCCGCCCAGGGCGCGACCTTGGCCGCGGCGAGCTGGGCGGGCGTGTCCTTGTTGTTTTCCTACCTTCTCCCGAAGGTCTGGCACGTCAGCCTGTTCAACGGCGCGCTGAGCTCGGTGCTCGCGATCCTGATCTGGGCTTACTGCGGCGCGTGGGGCGTGCTGCTCGGCGCGGCGTGGACCGTGCGCGCCGATGAGGCGTAGCCCACCGCCCACAGCGCGCCGGAGAGCAGTAGGCCCGGAAACATCGGCTCGATGTGGAGAGGCGGCTCTCCGTTGAGCCTCGCCGCTACGACCCAGGCGAGCGAGATGAGCCAGCCGGAGGCTGAGGACGCGAGCGCCCACCGTCCGGGCACGCGGATCGCCGGAAGGTAGACTCCGAGCATTGGTAGGAGCAGACCGGGGATTGCGGCGCTGCCGACCGCGTACCATAACTCGACGATGGAAGGAACCAGACGCGAGAGAACGTAAGAAAAGATCATCGTCGCGACGAGGCCCGGGCGCAGGCGCCTTTTACCCAGACATGCGGCGGCGAGCAGCGCAGTACCTTGTAATGCCGCAAACAATGACGCGGAGATGCCAGCGAAGAACAAGCCGCGCGCGACCGGCGGCAGGACCGCGTCGGCGAGCAGGGGGAAGGCGAGCGTCGGGTTGCCGAGCGCGGGCAAGGCCGCGCGCGCGTACAGCCCCGCCGTCGTCGTCAGAAGATCGAACACGGCCCAGAAGCCGATCGAGATCAAAATGCCCCGGCGCGCGACCGCGGGACTTTCCGCGGCGGCGCAGCGCTGGTGGAAGGAAGGATCCACGATGGTCCAGACGGCGATGAGCCACCAGCCGATCAGCTTGGCCGGTCCCAGCCCTCCGGTCCAACTCATATGGCCGACGGGAAGCTTCGCGGCCATGGCCGCGGGACTGCCGACGGCATGCCACGCGAAAGGAATGATCAGGGAAAAGCCCGCGAACATCGTTAAGAACTGCAGGCGGTTGGCGGCCGCGTCGGAGCGCAGGCCCCCGCGCCAGATCAACGCGAGCGCGAGCGCCGCCGCGAGGGCCGACGCGGCGGCGATGGGGATTCCCGTCAGATGGCCGAGAAGAGTTCCGGCCATCAACAGCTCGTCGGCGGGACTTGCGATGATGAACACAAGAACAGCGCCCAGTAAGGCCATCGAACGGCCGTAGGCCGATTCGAGATGGTCGGGGATCGTGAGCCCGGCGGTCATGCGCACTTTCCCCGCGAGAAACACGGCGTACAGCCCCGCGAACGCGTAGTAGGGCAGGGCCATGATCGTCCAGTTCGACAGGCCGGCGCCCCAGGTGAATTCACCGATGCCGAGCACGCCGCCGTAGAAGGTGGGCACGAGGGTCGCGACGAAGACGGGAAGGGTCAGCGCGCGCCCGGCCAATATCCAGCCCTCGCGGCTTTCCTCGCGGCGCACGCGCGCGCCCAGCGCCAAGCAGACGGCGAGGAAGCCGGCGACGATCAATGAATCAATCATCGGCGACTGTTTCCGGAAACAGTTCCGATGCCGGTTCCAGGGGCCGGGCTCCGGGCTAAGCCGGTATTCAATGCTTCGTGCTGATGCGCCGCCGTGAGGCGGCGCGGCGCAGGGCTAAGGCGACCAAAGTCTCAACGAGTTTCTTGGTCGGCAGTCCGGTTTCGCGCCAGAGGCGGGGATACATGCTGGCCGGCGTAAAGCCCGGTAAAGTGTTCGGCTCGTTGAAGTAGACGGCGCCGGTTTTCTTGTGCACGAAAAAATCCACGCGGGCGAGCCCGTAGAGGTCGAGGGCGCGAAACGCGGCGAGCGCCACCGCGCGGACACTCGCCGCCGTTTTCGCCGGGATCGGCGCTGGAATCCGGAAACCGGCTCCGTTGGGATCCAGGTACTTCGCCTTATAATCGTAAAACTCGGCGTTCGGCGTGATCTCGGCGCAGAGCGAGGCCTTGAGCGCGAAGCGGTCGCCCTTCGGCGCCCAGGGATCGCCGAGCACGGCGGTCTCGATCTCGCGCGCGGGAATCCCTTTCTCAACGAGGGCCTTGTCGTCGTAGCGCAATGCCTCGCGCAGGGCGGCGGCCACGCCGGACGGCCCTTTGACCTTCACGACGCCGACCGACGAGCCCATGCGCGCGGGCTTGATGAACACCGGGAAGCCGAGTCGGCGCGCGGCGGCCGAAGCCTCGCGCGCGGTGCGGGCCACGGCCCAGGGCACCTGGGGCAGGCCGGCCGACTCGGCGACGCGTTTGGTCGCCTCCTTGTCCATGCCGGCGGCGGAGCCGTAGATGCCGCAGCCGACATAGGCGGCGCCCGTGAGCTCGAGCAGGCCCTGGATCGTGCCGTCTTCGCCCATGGGGCCGTGTAAAACGGGGAAAACGCAGTCACGATGACTGAACGATGACAACAGTTTCCACGGATCGACGTTACGGGCGCCCCTGCGCAGGCGGATCAAAGCTGCGCCACCTCGGTGCAGGTCATTAGGCGTTTCGGCGAGCAAACGGGAAGGTCGTACCTCCACCCAGCCGTTGTCCGTGCCGATGTGGATCAGGCGTGTACGGAAGCGTTTTGCGTCGAGATTGGCGACGACGCATTGGGCCGAGACGAGAGAGACCAGCCTTTCGGCGGACTTGCCGCCGCACAGCACGAGAACGGTGGGCTTCATTTCGCGGGGGGGGGCAGCGCCTCGGCGACCTTGCCGATCAAGGCCGGGAAGCTCAGGGGTTTAAGAATAGAGTCATCAGCCCCGGCATTAAATGCCTCGTCGATTTCTTTCGTCACGCTGGAGCCCGTGCACATCAGGACCTTGATGCCCTTCGTCTTGGGATTCTGCCGGAGGATCTCGAAGGCCTCGACGCCGTTGGCGGCGAGATCGAACTCGTGCCCCTGCGTCATGAGCACTTCCTTGATGAGGTCCCGGATCGCCTCCCCATCGTCGACGATCAAAACGCGCGCCATCAGGCGGCGCGTGCGCCGAGAAGCTGGAGCACCTTCTTGACGAAGGCGTTCTTCTCGAACGGCTTGAGCATGACGTCGTCGGCGCCGGCCTCCTTGGCCCGGGCGAGCGCGTCCGAGTAGCCGGTCAGCACCAGCACCGGCGGACGCTTTTCCTTGGGCAGCCGCTTGAGGCGTGAGAGCACCTCGAAGCCGTCCATGCCCGGCATCATGACGTCGAGAATGACCAGGTTCGGCACCTCCTCTTCGATGCGCTCGAGCGCCTCGAAGCCGGAATGCGCGGTCATGATCGCGATGTTGCGGCTGACGCTCGCGAGGAACAGCATGAGCACTTCCACGAGATCAGGGTTGTCCTCGACGATGAGGATGCGCTTCTTGCGAACGCTTTCGGAGCCGTCGATGACGGTCGGAGGCGCGTCTTTCGTGGAGAGCGGAAGCTCGAGACGGGCGGTGGTTCCGGTGCCGGAGCCTTCGCTCTCGATCCAGATGCGGCCGCCGATCGCCTCCATGATCTGCTTCGACAGCGGCAGGCCGAGGCCAAGGCCCGGATACGCGCGCGTCGGACCCTGGCTGGCGGCGGAGAAGGCGTCGAAGATGTGCGGCAGGACCTCCGGCGGCACGCCGGGTCCGGAGTCGGTGACGGAGAGGCGCGCCCGGCCCTTCTCCAGCGACACGGCCACGCGCAGCTCCTTGTCGGGCGGGCTGAACTTGCACGCGTTGGAGAGCAGATTGTCGATCACGTCTCCGAGCTTTTCCTCATCGGCAAGCACCCAGGTCTCGGTTTTCGGATACCCGGCCGTCAGCTTGAGCTTGCGGCGACGGATTTCGCGTCCGGCGCGCTCGACCGAGTTCGCGACGAGGAGGTTGAGGTCGACGGGCTTGAGCAGGAATTGTTTGTGACCTTCGTGGACTTCGCGTATGCGGAGGATGTTGTTGAGCGTGGCCATGAGGCCTTCGGAGCGATCGATGATCGAGCCGAGCGCCTTTTGCTGAGCGTCGCTGAGCGGCCCGAGGCTGCCGTCGCGCATCGTATTGGCGTAGCCGATGACGACCGTCAAGGGGGTGCGGAGCTCGTGCGAGACGTTCGCGATGAACTCGTTCTTCATCTGATTGACCTGGCGCAGCTCCATGTTCTGGTTGACCAGGTCGCGGATCTCGATGACGCGGCGCAGGAGCTGGCCGAGGTCGGTCTGGCGCAGGTCTTTCTGCGTGATGTAGTCCATGGCGCCCTTCTTCATCGCGGAGACGGCCACCTGTTCGTTGCCGGCCGCGGTCGTCATCACGACGGCGGTTTTAGGATGGTGCTGGCGGATCTTTTCCAGGATGTCGAGGCCGTCCGTGGGGGGAAGGCGATAATCGAGAAAAACGAGGTCGAATGGGAGGTCCTTGAGCTTATTAAGAGCCTCCTCGCCATCGACGGCGGTGGCGACCTTGAGGCTTACGCCTTGTAATTTTTCGAGTTCACCCCGGAGGATGGCGCGGGCGTCGGCCTCGTCATCAACGACGAGTACGCTGAAGGCCAGCTCGGTCATGTCGGACACCGACGGATTGTAGCAGACGAATCCAGTACCGTCCACCCCAAGGCAACGGCTGCCGCCCGCTTCCTTGATAAGACGGGAAGCGAAAAGGTAAAATGACGGTTCGATGTCCTCTCAAACCGTCATACACCCCGCCCTGAGCAAAGTCCTGCTCGACGAGGCGGCGCTCTCGGCCCGGATCAAGGAGCTCGGCGTCCAGATCACGCGCGACTATGCGGGCAAACGCTTGTTGGTGGTGGGCGTGCTGAAGGGAAGCGTCATCTTTTTAGCCGATCTCCTGCGCGCTCTGGGGCCCGAGGTGGATGTCGAAACGGACTTCATCGCGGTTTCCTCGTACGAGGGCAGGGCCTCGACCGGAGCCGTGCGGACCTTGCTTGACCTGCGTCACAGCCCGGAGGGCAAGGACTTGCTGCTCGTCGAGGACATCGTGGACACCGGCCTGACCGTGACCGCCTTGACCGAAACCTTGCGCGCGCACCGGCCGAACTCGCTCGAGGTGTGCACCTTGCTCGACAAGACCGAGTGCCGAAAAATCCCCTTCCAGCCGAAATACGTGGGCTTCAAGATTCCGGATGAGTTTGTCGTCGGTTTCGGGCTGGACTACGACGAGCGCTATCGGCAATTGCCCTGCGTCGGAGTGTTGAGAGGACCTAAAGGTGGACAATAAAGCTTTGAAGCAACTCGTGATCTGGGGCCTGGGCTTAATGCTCCTGCTGACCTTGTTCAACGGCGTCAAGACCGTTCCGCTCGAAACCGAAATCCCTTATTCCGAATTCAAGGCGCGCCTGCGGGACGGCGCGATCCTTCAGGTGAAGATGCGCCCCGACCTTATCAGCGGCGACTATCGCGATAAGAAGGGCGCCACCCAGCATTTCCGCACCTTGCCTCTGCCCGACCCCAAGCTCGTTGAGGATCTCGAGACCCATAAAGTGGTGAACTTCTCGGGCGAGCGCGACCGCAGCGGCATGTACGCCTTTGCGCTGAACCTGGCCGGCATCCTGCTCTTCTTCTTCCTGTGGTGGTTCTTCGTCATCCGCCAAGTCCAGGTCGGCGGCAAGCAGGCGCTCTCGTTCGGCCGCTCCAAGGCCAAGCTGGTGGATGAGAAGAAGAAGAAGACCACTTTCGCCGACGTCGCCGGCTGCGATGAGTCGAAGGAGGAGCTCAGCGAGGTCGTGGACTTTCTGAGGACGCCCGAGAAGTTTCAGAAGCTCGGCGGCAAGATGCCGCGCGGCGTCCTGCTCTTTGGGCCCCCCGGCACGGGTAAGACTTTGCTGGCGCGCGCGGTCGCCGGCGAGGCCGGCGTGCCGTTTTTCTCCGCGTCCGCGTCCGAATTCGTGGAGATGTTCGTCGGCGTCGGCGCCTCGCGCGTGCGCGACCTCTTCGACCAGGCCAAGAAGGCCGCTCCCGCCGTGATTTTCATCGACGAGCTCGACGCGGTCGGCCGAGCGCGCTTCGCCGGCATCGGCGGGGGCCACGACGAACGCGAGCAGACGCTCAACCAACTCCTCATCGAGCTCGACGGCTTCGAGCAGAATCAGGGAATCATCCTGATCGCCGCGACGAACCGGCCCGACGTGATCGATACCGCGCTCCTGCGCCCCGGGCGCTTCGACCGGCAGATCCACGTGCCGGTGCCCGACTGCAAAGGCCGCGAGGCGATCCTCAAGGTTCACGCCGCGATCGTGAAGATGGCGCCCAACGCCGACCTCGCCGTCGTCGCGCGCCGCACGCCCGGCTTCGCCGGTGCGGACCTTGCCAATGTGATCAACGAGGGCGCCTTGCTCGCCGCGCGCAGGAACAAGGAGATGGTCGAGCTCGCCGATCTCGAGGAGGCCATCGAACGCGTCATGGCGGGGCCTCAGAAGCGCTCCAACATCATGTCCGAGCGCGAGAAGAAGATCGTGTCCTACCACGAATGCGGGCACACGCTCGTCGCGAAGATGCTTCCCGGCACCGATCCCGTGCACAAGGTTTCGATCTTGTCTCGGGGATTCGCCCTCGGCTACACCCTCCAATTGCCCCTAGAGGACAAATACCTCACCTCTCGCGGGGACATCACGAACCGTCTGGCGATTCTGCTCGGGGGACGCGCCGCCGAGGAGCTCGCCTTCAATGAGATCACGACCGGGGCCGCCGACGACCTGTCCAAGGCCACGGCCTACGCGACGCGCATGGTCACCGAGTTCGGCATGAGCGACATCGTCGGGCCGTTGTCGCTGAAGAAACCCGACCAGGAGATGTTCATGGGCCGCGACCTGCACAAGGGCGGGGCGTTCTCGGAAAGGACCATGCAATTGGT